>JAEEGK010033182.1_pt1 | contig 10052 bp, 7 predicted proteins | sample 8958771 | NCBI WGS metagenome assembly JAEEGK01 (sample SAMN16246547, study PRJNA631951) | gut metagenome | biome: gut microbiome; feature: rumen; material: SC-attached | host: Bos | place: Iran: Karaj | collected 2018-10 | reverse complement strand
AAGGAATGCCGCGACCGCGGTCAATTTCCAAAATCCAGTTCGTTACGTTGTCAAGGAAGTAACGGTCATGCGTCACAAGAATCACGGAGCCCTTGTATTCACGGAGGTGGCGTTCGAGCCATGCAACCGTTTCGGCATCCAAGTGGTTCGTCGGTTCGTCCAAGAGCAACAAATCCGGTTCTTCGAGGAGCAAGCGGCAGAGAGCCACACGGCGCTTTTCACCACCGGAGAGGTTTGTCACCGGCCAATCGCCCGGCGGGCAGCGGAGAGCGTCCATTGCAATTTCAATGTTGCGGTCAAGGCTCCACAAATCCTGAGCGTCGATGATGTCCTGAAGCTTTGCCTGTTCGTCGAGAAGCTTGTTCATCTCGTCGTCTTCCATCGGTTCAGCAAACTTCATGGAAATTTCGTTGAAGCGGTCGAGCACGGCCTGCTTTTTAGCGACAGCCTGCATCACGTTTTCCTTGACAGTCAAGTTCGGATCAAGCTGCGGTTCCTGCGGCAAGTAGCCTGCGGTGCGGCCCGGTTCAATCCAAGCTTCGCCCTGGAATTCCTTGTCGATACCCGCCATGATGCGGAGAAGCGTAGACTTACCGGCACCGTTCTGGCCGATAATACCAATCTTTGCGCCATAGTAGAAGCTCAAAGAAATATCCTTCAGCACCTCTTTGTTGGGCGGATAGGACTTGGTCATTTTGTACATGTAGAAAACGAATTTTTCTGCTTTATTTTCGGCCATAATTAGGTTTTAGGTTATAGGTTGTAGGGGTTAGGAGTTCGTTTCGACAAGCTCAACGAACTTGTAAGGGTCCCCGAGCCTGTCGAAGGGATTCTTCTGGATTAATTTTTATCCTTGTTTCGTCAGATTGAATATAGAAATTTTTTCAGGCACGGCCCGCAATCCGTGACAACGCAAGCCTTCCGTCTCAAGGTTTTGCAAGGAATTCCTCGATTTTTGCCTTAACAAAAGCCAAGTCCGAATTCGTGAGAATCGGAATCATCGCATTGATTTCTTCGATGGACTTGTCCCACCATTTCCACTGAAGCATCAACGCCGTCAATTCCTCGTCGAAACGATTACGGATAAACTGGGCCGGATTCCCCACCACAACCGTGTAAGGTTCCACATTGCTCCCGACAACCGTATTCGCACCAACAATCGCTCCATCGCCAATATGCACGCCCGGCAAAATCACCGCATTCTGCCCAATCCACACATCGTTCCCAATCATAGTATCGCCCTTGAGCGGCAAATTTTCCTTTGCAGGTGCAGCCATATTCCACCCCTGCAACGTATAGAACGGGAACGTTGAAACAGCATTCATCTGATGGTTCGCGCCATTCATCACAAACTCCACCCCCGCCGCAATTTGGCAGAACTTCCCAATAATTAACTTATCGTCATTCCACGGATACAGATGCGTCACATGGCTCTCGAAATCACTATCGGCAATGTAAGTAAAATCGCCCACGACAATCTGCGGATTCTTGAGCGTCGGCTTCACGTAAATTTCCTTGTCGTAACCCGCAATCGGGTGGACCGTCATCGGATCAGGGTAAGTATTAGGCATGGGAACCTCCGTAAGTGAGATACATGGTAAAAAGGTAATAAATCGCAAATAATCCTGTCATTCTCAACTTGGTCAGGAATCTCTTTTTTTTTCGCGCCATACCACAAGCGTCATTTTATGACACTAAAGAAACATATATTTACAAAAAACAACCCTATGGAGGTCTTTATGAACCAGGAACAGAAAACCATCCGCGTCATGGGCACAGGATTCGTCAAAACCGCCCCCGACACCACGAGACTCTCTTTCGAGGTGGATTCCCTGCATGATACGTACGAAAAGGCATACGCCGAAGCCGCAGTCGGGAACAAAAACCTGCGGGATACGCTCGAAAAGTTGGATATTCCGAAAGACTCACTCAAAACCACGAATTTTTCTATAACCAAAGAAACAGAGTGGAAACGAAAAGAAGACAAATACGTTTTTGTCGGCTTCAAACTGCGTCAAAAACTCGCTATCGAATTGCCACTGGACAGCATCATCACCTCCAAAGTCATGTCCGCGCTAGGCAATGCGTGGTCCGAACTCGAAGTGAACATCGCATTCATCAAAAAAGACACCCACGATATCAAACTGCAAATTGTGAAATCCGCAGTCAAAGACGCTCGCGAAAAAGCCGAAGTCATCGCCGCGACATTGGGGCATAAGCTCGGCGGCATTATCAGCGCGGATTACTCTAAGCGAAGCATCGATATCAACTACCACGAAGAACGACTGGCCATATGCGATGGCGGTTTTGGCGACAGAAATGGCTCTATTGACTACACTCCCGACGATATCGAAGCCGGCGACACGATCGAAACCGTGTGGTATTTGGAGTAAATTCGGCATCTAAATCTGCAATATCTTGCAGATTTCTATTGACAAATCGGGCAATATTATATATTTTAATACAAAAACAGCAATATATTGCCGATTTAAACAACAATGATAGACGTTTCTTATTGGGGCTACAGTATGGAAAATCTCGGAAAACAGATTTCAGAAAGGAGAAAGAAATTGGGACTGTCCCAAGAAGACCTGGCCGAGATTTCCGGAGTTTCGCCCAGAACAATCAACTCCGTCGAACTCGGGAAAGCGAACCCGTCCATCAACGTGTTGAGCAAGATGGTAAAGCCTCTAGGTTTTGTAGTTACATTAAGCGAGAGGGTGACGCATGAATAACAGCAAAATCCGCAGCGCATGCGTTTATTACAACAACATTCTTGCCGGTTACCTCTTGCAAAACAGCAAGGGCTACACATTTTTTTACGACTCCAATTATGCGACTTCCCGAAACCCGTCCATCGCATTGAATATGCCGAAAAAGAAGCGTCTATTCCGCTTGCCTTATTTGTTTCCGTTTTTTCAAGGACTACTGCCAGAGGGGGCTAACAAAGCTTTTTACTGTGAGCGTCTTGGCATCAAAAGCACAGATAAATTCGCAATGCTCCTAAGCCTCGCCAATCATGAAACTATCGGCGCAGTCACCGTACGCGAAAGGAGCCGTTAATGGGAATTTGTCACTGTTGTTTAAAAGAAACAGAGCATGATTTCTGTCGAGCCTGTTCGAAGGCTTTGTTTGGCGTTTCTAGATTTAGCGCGACGTTAGATTTTGACGTTCCACAACTCGCATTTGCAAAGGATGGTACGTTCAAGAAAATTTCCATTTCTGGGGCACAGACAAAGTTCTCCGTGAAAATAGAAAACAAGAAACTGGTCAACACAGATCGCGGTGGAACACACATTCTAAAACCGACCTTGTTACCGTACTACGAGAACTATCAAGACGCTCCAGCCAACGAACATGTGACTATGCTGATGGCTCGTGTACTTTTCAAAATTCCAACAGCGTTATCCGCTCTTCTTTACTTCAAAAACGGAGACCCCGTCTACATCACTAAGCGTTTTGACGTCATTGAATCTGACGAACACGCAGGGGAGCGACTGAGCCAAAGCGACTTTGCTCAAATTGCGGGTCTTGTCCCCGAAATAAACGGCAGCGACTACAAATACAAAGGGATTTCATACGAAGGAATCGCCTCACTGATTCGCGAAAACGTAAATGCCGCCGATGTCGCCGTTGAAGTGTTTTTCAGGACGGTCTTGTTCAACTATCTTGTATGCAACGGCGATGCTCATGCAAAGAATTTTTCACTCCGCAATTCCGTCGAAAATCCCGATGTCTACGATTTGACACCAGCATACGACTTGCTGAACACATCGCTCCACATCCCCCACGAACAATCGCGTACCGCACTTGATTTATTCAAGGACGAAGACGATTTCAAGACACCTTTTTACGAGGCAAACGGTTTTTATGGCGCTCCGGATTTTTTGGAATTCGCCAAGAGAATCGGAGTTGTCGAGAAAAGAGCTGCGCGTTTTATAAAGCAAGCCATCGACGTGGTGCCCGCGATGGAAGAAATGCTAGACAAATCTTTCTTAAGCGAACAAGGCAAAAAGAAGTACAAAGAATCTATCCGAGATAGAGCCAAAGCGCTTGGGCTGTAGAGAATTCACGTTAAAAAAGGAACCTTTGAAGAATTTCGGGCAGAGATGTGCAAAGAGGAAAATTTTTTGAAATTCTCGTTTTTACCCTAGTTATCAAGGATACAGCGGACAGAATAGGCGTAAGTTTTTTCCCACCAATAAAAAGATACTGCAAACGACCTGTATTCAACATCCATAGCATACTTGGTCCCGTCATGTTCAGGGCCGTCCGTAGTACACCAGAAATAGGATTCCCTTTTGACGCTGCTAAAATTGCGGCCGTTCCAATAACCGGCTGGCAAAGCAGAAAAGCCGGTTGAATTTGTCGCTTCGGGCATCTTGCTAATTTCGCCATCGTCCCCTCTATAGTCCCAAGGGCTTTCTTCCCAATCTGTTACAGACTTTATTGCAAATACGGCATCATCATAATTTTTATCCAGGCGTTCTTCATAAACAGCTGTTGACAAAGGTCTCAGCAATATGGCAAAGTCTTCCTGCGATGGGAGGCGAAACCCTTTGGGGCAAACGGTATCGGCATCATAATACGTGTAAAGTCGTCCGTATTTTTCGCAATAGTCCGCATTGTTTTGATAGCAGTAACTGGTGTTTATAGCGTAATTGAGGTTTTCGGCCATCCATGTCTGATCGCCAATCTCAATGGTTTTGTATTGTTGTCCATCGCGTTCGTCAACGAGGGTTCCGTAGCTCAATTCAGAAACAATGGTGGGTTTTGATGAACTAGACGATTTTTTTGAGGCTGTCGAGCTGCTGGACTTTTTTATAGTAGAACTACTGGAATACTCTATTTTAGCACTGCTTGATTCAGCAGAGATTTCCGGAGCCGATACTTTATCATCACTGCCGCAAGCGTTAAAATTAGCGGCAACAAATAAAAGAGATGCAATAGCGTAAAGAGACTTCATATTTTTGACAAGGAGACAAAAACGCCGTTTGACTTTCCGTTTCCATCCGCGATAAACAAAGTTTAAAGTTTCAAATTAAATTGCCGTGTCACTTCATCCTGGGCGACACGGCAAACAACTCATGACCAATGTCCAAAAACTATCTATTATTCAAATAGTCTAAGACTTTATTCGTAAGGTCGTTTTCTTTTTTCCAGAAGAGTACGGCGCCTGTTGCGCGGTCAACGACCATGTCGTAGCCTTCCTGGAGTGCGATTTCGTTCACGGCCTTGCGGATAAGCTGGATAATCGGAGCGCTCACCTTTTCGTTTTCAGTGATGAGTTCGCCGTTACGTCCATAGACGCGGTCGATGAACGACTTGAGTTCCGTATCCTTCTTGTTGTATTCGGCTTCAAGTTCGCGCTTCTTTTCATCAGAAAGCATCAACACCTGCTTATCAAGCTTTTCCTTGATAGCAGCGAGTTCCTTCTGCAAAAGATTCGCCTGCTGTTCCCACTTAGCCACCTGGCGGTCGTATTCTTCCTGGGCTTTCTTTGTGCCCTTGAATCCGTCAAAGATAATCTTTGAATCGACATGGGCTATGCGAAGACCATCTTCGGCAAAACTTGCACAGGCAAACACCACCGAAAGCAAAATTATCAACTTGCGAAACATAGCGCTCCTCCTGCCAGGTTAGAATGCCTGACCAATGACAAAGTTGAATTCCATATCGCCCACCTTGGAATACTTCGTTCCATTGTAGGCTTCACCCGGATCGAGCGGCCAAGCGAAATCGAAACCGATAATGCCAAGCATCGGAACTACGACACGGAAACCAAAGCCGATATCCTTCTTGAGTGTCGTCGGATCCCATTCGCTGAGCGGATTCTTCTTGGGCTTGTCAATTCGCTTGCTCGTATCGATGCGTTCACCGAACACGTTACCAGCATCAAAGAAGAACGGCAACAAGTAGAACGTCTGCGGCACAAGCCCGAGCTGGAGTTCGGCGCCAATGTACTGGTAGCTGCGTCCAAGGCGGCTGCGACCAACAGAACCGGCTCCATAACCGCGGAGCATACCATCGTAACCAAGCACGCCACCCATCGTGTAGAGAGTGCGATGCTGCAACTTGTCACCAAAGATAACGCCATATTCGTTTGTCAAAGCAATTGACAGACGGTCGCGGAATAGCGGGAACCACCACTTGATAGAGAGGTCGGCCTTGACAAATTCGAAGTCGCTACCAAAGTATTTATTAGCCCACTGCACATCGAGCACATAGCGCGAGCCTTCCGTCGGGAACTGCGGCAGGTTCTTGTCATCACGCTGGATGCGGAAGTTGAATGCCGATTCGATACCGGTATAGACCACATAGCTATTATCGATATTCGGGCCCTGGTCATTCATGAGCCAGCCATAACCAACTTGTCCGTAGAAGTAATCGTCCGGCCACTTGAGGCGCTTACCCACGAAGATGTTTCCACCGTAACGGGTAATGTCGTGGTCATCGTACTTTTCCTTGTTCCACCAGCTATAGCTGAGGCTTGCACCAAGCGTAATCGGCTTGTCGAGGAACCACGGTTCGGTAAAGCTAATCGTTGCGCTCTTCTTGTCGGCACCGTATTCGAGGTTCAATGCCGCCGCCTGGCCATCGCCCATGCAGCAGTTCGGGATAGACACGCTAGCCGTACCGACAAAACCGTCGCTTTCGCTATAAGATACACCAAGGCTGAACTGACCTGTACCCGCCTGCTTTTCCTGGACGGTAAAGTCCAAATCCACTTCCTGTTCGCCCACGACCTTGATATCGGGCACGACCATGTCGAAGTAGTTGAGTTGCATAATGTCGCGGAAACTGCGTTCCAAGGCGGACTGGCGATAAGTATCGCCCGGATAGAGGCGCACTTCGCGACGAATCACCTTTTCGTTCGTCTTGGTATTACCGTGGACATGTACCTTGTGAATCTGAGCCGGCAAACCTTCGTTCATCTTGTAAGTGAGGTTCACGACGGAATCATTTTCGAATGTTCTTTCTTCGTCGAACTGCGCAAAGAGGTAACCGTCTTCGCGGTAAGAATCAATCAAAGCCTTTCTCGACGCATCATAAAGGTACTGGTCGAATACAGCCCCGCTATCCAAGCGGAACACGTATTCCAGCATTTTATCGCTCTGGACTTCGTTACCGGTGAAGTGAAGTCCGCCCATGTAGTAGCGGCGCCCTTCGGTCACGTCGATATGGACAATCATATCGCTCGAAGTCTTGATGTTGTCGTACTTGTTAAGCGTCGGGACGAGATCCTCGATCATGTAGCGCACCAGGAGTTTGCTTTCGTAAGCGGTGCGTTTCTTGATTTTCAGGAGGGAATCAATCTTCGGGTTGTTCCACTTGCGGTCTGCGACCAGTCCAAGCCACTTGTTGCGAGCACTTTCGTAACGGATGATATCGTTCAAAAGCTTCCACGCATCTTCTTCTTCCTTGACTTGCGGCATGCGCCTTGTCACGGGATTCTTGTCGCCGGCTTTGCGCATATTCCTATAGAAGTGCGTCACTTCCATTGTAGGCATGCCAGCCATCTTGTAAAGCGGATTCGTCGAATCGGCCATGGCCTCGTTCAACTGCGTGTAAAGCGGGGCCAATTTTTCTCCAACCGGCACCATGCGTCCAAGATAAAACAGGCACGTAGAATCCGGCAAATATTCCGCATGGTAATCGTTGAGTTCGGCATCCAAGAAACCGAAATGGCGGAACACGTTCAGCACCGTATCGCGGTCTGCTTCGAAAACGTTTTCCTTAAATTCGCCGCCACCCCACCACTGGTTTTCTTTGGAGAGCATGTGTTCAGTGATTTCTTCGACCGAAACATGGTCGTTGCCCTTCACGTCAACGCCACGGACACGCACCTTGGAACCCTCGCGAATCACGAAAGTCACCTTGTTCTGGTATTCGTCAACCGGTTCTTCGCGGTAGCCAATTTCAGCAAGAAGGAAGCCTTCAGAACGGTAGTGTTCGAGCATGGCCTGACGGGTACGTTCAAGTTGGCTCTTGCTATAGACCTGTCCCGGAATCATGTGGATTTTCAGGCGCAAGTCATCTTCAGAAATTTCGTCGCAGCCATCCAGAATAGTAGTATCCAAAGCCGGGAGTTCCTTCACCTTGAACACCAATTCTACATCGGACTCATCACCAACGTAATCCACCCAGGCTGTCACATCGTCAAACAGACCCGATGCGTAAAGCGCACTCACCGAATTCTGAACCTTTTCAGAAAGCAAAGTCGGGGAATAACTCTGACCGGCACGGATACCGACACGTCCAAGAACAGAGCGTTCGTCCATGTGATGGGTACCTTCGACGCGAATCTTGTTAATCTTATTCTCAACCATATACTTGTCGGAAATCTGCGACATGTCCAAAAGCTGGGCATTCGACATACCGACTAAAGCAAGAACAAATAAAAGCGAACGGGAACGCAGAATAGACCTACCTATAAAAGCAGTTATTTAAATTTCTGCCCAAAAATACAAAAAAACAGCTCCCCCGCCCACCCGCGTTTTCAAAAAACACCCTAACGAACGACGAATAAACAGATATGGGGACACTAGGGTTACATATCACCGACTTTTACACTTTTTGAAAGTGTTACAAAAACATATCATGTCAGCCTCCGAGCGGGCATCATCTTTTTTATTATCGAGCAGCAGGTCCCCGAACAAGCCGGGAATGACTGCATCGCCCATATATATGGAGAAAGGAATCGCGCCATTTTTTTTCGCAAAGAAAAAGAAACAGAAGTTGTTCAATCATTACGAAAACACATTATTTATATTTAGAAACGCAAAATTTAACACTCCCTATAAAAAAGGTTACTATGCGATCTACAGCTTGGAACGATGAAGAAAACAAAATCCTGCCCGAAATGGCGCTCGATTTTATGCCCGAAGAAAAATTACGCGAACTGCAGTTGCAGCGTCTGCGTGCAACCGTGAAGCTCGCCTACGAAAAGGTTCCGCTGTTCCACGAACGCATGGTCGAAAAGGGCGTCACGCCTGACGACATCAAGACTTTGAAGGATATCGTGAAGATTCCGTTCTCCATGAAGAAGGACTTGCGCGACACTTATCCGTACGGTCTTTTCGCAGTCGATATGAGCGAAGTCGTGCGTCTGCATGCAAGCTCCGGCACTACCGGTAAGCCGATTGTGGTCGGTTACACCAAGGAAGACATGGACGTCTGGGCCCAGGTCGTCAAGCGCGGCCTCCTCGCCTGCGGTTTCCGCAGCACGGACATTGTGCAGAACTTCTACGGCTACGGCCTCTTCACTGGCGGCCTTGGCATCCATGGCGGTTTCGAAGCCCTCGGCGCCACAGTCGTGCCGATTAGTGGCGGCAACACCGAACGCCAGGTGATGCTCATGAAAGATTTTGGCGTGACCGCAGTCGGTGGCACCCCGAGCTACTTTGTCCGCATTATCGACGTCGCCGAAAAGATGGGCGTCGACATTTCCAAGTTGAACGTGAAGCGCGGCATCTTCGGTGCAGAACCGTGGAGCGACGGCATGCGCGACTACATCGAAGAAAAGACGGGCATCAAGGCTTACGACATTTACGGACTTTCCGAAATCGTCGGCCCTGGCGTGGGTTGCGAATGCGAATGCCGCGACGGCATCCACATTTTCGAAGACCATTTCTACCCCGAAATTGTCGATCCGGAAACGCTCGAACCGCTGCCGGACGGACAAGAAGGCGAACTCGTCATCAGCACGCTCAGCAAGCGCGCCATGCCGATTCTACGTTACCGCACCCGCGATATTACCGCGATCGAAAACACGAAGTGCAAGTGCGGCCGTACCATCCGCCGTATCCGCCGCATTGGCCGCCGCAGCGACGACATGATCATCATGCGTGGCGTGAACGTGTTCCCGAGCCAAATCGAAACGGCTCTCCTCCGCGCCGAAAAGGCTCTGCCGCACTACCAGATTGTGCTCGACACCAAGAACAACATGGACACGCTCGAAGTCAAGGTGGAAGTTTCTCGCGACATGGTGAGCGACTCCATGAGCGATATGGAACAGCTCAACAAGAAGTTCAAGCATTCCATCGAACAGA
>JAEEGK010033177.1_pt1 | contig 10053 bp, 8 predicted proteins | sample 8958771 | NCBI WGS metagenome assembly JAEEGK01 (sample SAMN16246547, study PRJNA631951) | gut metagenome | biome: gut microbiome; feature: rumen; material: SC-attached | host: Bos | place: Iran: Karaj | collected 2018-10 | reverse complement strand
GAGCAATTTACTGTTGCTGAGAATTTTACAAAGTATTACGAGGAATATATTAAAGCACTAGAATTATGGCTTTCAGGAAAGGAAACAGATTTTGAAGGTGCTGAATTCATAAAAGTACCTATAAAAGATATAAATATTGATTATCTGCACCCTTCGTATTACTCTGGCAGGATTTCTTCTGTCCGTGCTCTTTTGAAAAAAGAGAAAGTTGTTAAGTTAGAAGAAGTTGCTGAAATAATAAGACCTCAACTATCAAAAACTTCTTCCAGGGGTAAATGTATTTCTCTTAAGAATTTTCGATATCCTTTAGATTTTTCGGAAGTTGAAGAAAAAGCGGATAAAGGAGTTGAATTACAGAAAGATGATATTATTTTACCCGAATTTGGTTCAGATATTAAACCTTATTTATTTAAAGGAACACCTGAAGCAATCTATGCTTCAAATCATATGTATGTTGTTAGATGCAAGAATATCCTTCCAGAATACTTGTATCTATATTTAACGAGCGATACGGCAAAATGTGTATTTGAGATTCATTCTTCTGGAACGGTATTGAAACGATTATATTATCGAACACTTTGCGAATTTCCAATTATTGTTCCAAAGCTTGCAGAACAACAATATATTGCCGAATTTGAGATGATAACATCTCGCAACGTGCGCATTTATCAAAAGGAAACAGAAGAAAGAATAAAAGCCTATTTTGAAACAATGCAAAAATTAGCTTCAAAAAAAGCTAAAGCAAAAAACGTTGAAGATATCCTTAATATTGAAATAGCCAAAACAATAAAGGCTCATAATGAAGATCAATTACGTTCTTTCCTTACGGATGATTTACAAGAGTTAAATATTTGTTATAGGAATAAGGCATATAAAGCGACTCTTATTCTAGCCGGATCTATTCTGGAAGCGGTGCTAATAGATTGGTTATCCGAAATAAAGGGAGTTGATTATTTTGAAGAGGATTATTATGTCAAAGATCGACGGAAAGGAAAAGACAAAAAAGCGGAATTAATTGATTACATTAATGAAATAAAGTATATAGAAAAGCCTCACTGGATGGAGGAGGCGGAAAAAGCCCATATAATTCGAAAAAAGAGAAATCTTGTTCACGCAAAATTATGTATGAAGTCGAATGATGTTAACGAAGAAGTATGTAAAGAAGTAATTGGATACTTAAGAGATGTACTAAAGACCAGAGGTGTTCAGTAAAAGGAGTTTTTATGGAAGAAAAAACGGGATACATTTACGTATTAACAAATAAAAGTTTTCATGTAACTAATTGGGTAAAAATTGGATATGCAATAGATGTTGAAAGACGTGTTAAAGAGCTATCGAATACATCGGTTCCTCTTCCTTATGAAATTTATTGTACTTATGAGATACCCCGCATTCAAGGTATAAAAGATCCTGATAAATTATTACATGACTTGATTACAAGGCTTAATCCAAGTCTTCGTATCTCGCCTAATAGAGAGTTTTTTGTCATGGAGCCATGGGAAGCGTATGAAATGCTATTTGCTATTGCTCAGATGCATGGAAGACCTGAAAAACTTGTAAGAAATGATAAAAACGATTCTGGAAATGAACTTCAAAGTGAAAACGAATTTTCAGTTGAAAACTTATTTCCTTCAAATACAGAAATAAATGTTCTATATAATACGTTAAAAGATATTATTCTAAAAGAGAATTCAAACCTTGACGAAACTGCAACAAGGTTATATGTTACGTTTAAATATAGAAAAAAGAAAAATGCATTAGCCCTATGGCCCAAAAACGGATGGATTGAGGTTGTTCTTAATGCGAAATTAGGACAAATAAAAGATACGCATGATTTAGTCTATGACATTTCTAATAGAAAGTGGACATCAGCTCAATATGCGTTCAAGTTTAATCGGGAGAGCGATATTGAAGCCGTTAAAGATATTATTAAACAAACAATAAAACTAGAAAAATTATAAGACCCTAACTATCCATGTTTTTTACAACTTTCGCACTTATTTTAAAAATATTGGCTTAAAACACTCGGATTTTTACAACTTTCGCACTTTTTTTAAAAATATTGGCTTAAAACACTCGGATTTTTACAACTTTCGCAAGATTTGCATAAATATTGGCACTTTTAAACACAAATTTACAACTTTCGCACTTTTTGTAAAAATATTTATGTCTCAACTATAAAAATATTTAAGACTTCGGAAAATCCGAATTCTAGAATTTATAACATATTTTTATACAAATTCTCGCTTATTATTTTATAAATTCTCGCAGTTTCTCGCATTTTTGGTTCCGGAATAAATGATTTTTTTACAAATTCTCGCAAAATCTCGGAAATTTTGTTCCTTTTCAGATTATACATGACGCATAACACAGGTAGCCTTAATAATCAGATTCAGAAGTATCTGCTTTGATGCTACAGTCTTTATACAAAATGGCTGTAGCTTTTTTTAATATTTCATTTTCATATTCCAATTCTTGAACTCGTGCTTGCAAAGTCTGGATTTTAATGCGAGCGTCATCTAGGTTAATATCTAGATTAACCGAATTGTCAAAAGCATATATCCAGTTGTAAATTGTTTGTTTGTTATAACCATATTCTTCAGCCAGAGACTTTACGGATCTACCGGATAAATGCATATTAATTATTTCTTGTTTTAATTGTTTTGAAGCGTGTTTACTGTTTTTTTTCAAAGTAAAGATTCCTTTCTATAGTTGATTAACTGTGTGAAATTACAAAATCAAATGGTTTTAATCATGAATAAATATATGTCATTTAATTATGAAGGAGTATAAATAGAAATCATTTAGAGATCTTTTGAGAATCTTTTTTTATATCAAGTAATTGACTAACGGAATTTGATTCATTCTCTAAAATCTCACAAGTGTGATAAAGAGATATAATTGCCAATTTGTTCATAGAAATATCATTAGCAACCGAACAGGCTGCAAGGCGTTCAACTAAATTTGACGGTATTCGAAATGTTTTGGTAATTGTTTCGACCTTTTCTTCTTTGCTCATATTGAAATCTCCCAAGTCAATTATAGACAAATAGATAAAAAAAATATGCACTTCATTTTAAATATATTCGGAATTACGAAGATATTCAATATAAATAGTTAGGAATAAAATTAGAGTATAAACAAACGAAAGAGAAAAGATATGATTAGTTACTCTCCGTTATGGGATACTCTGAAGAAAAAAAATGAGTCCTGGTATTCATTAGAAAAAAAGTATAAAGTGTCGGCGGCGACTTTATCTCGACTAAAGAACAATCAAGGCGTTACGACTAAAACAATAAATGATCTTTGTAAAATTCTACATTGTGATGTTAGTGAAATAATGAGATATGAAGAAGACAGATAAAAGGAAGACTGTTATAAGCGGTCTTCTTTTTTTGTTCTTCGATAGATAAACCTATAAAACAAAGATATAGACAGAGAATAGGTTAAGGTAGTTATGTCTCGAAAAATTAATAGAAAAAAATATCATCTAGAAAATATTATTTTACATATAAAAGGTAAGAGACAATTTTGATTTATGTCAGAACAAGAGGAGAATTTATCATGAAAAAAATACCCTATGAAAAGAGCCTTGCAGCTCTGTTCCCTGAATTGGCTAAGGAGTGGCACCCTACTAAGAATGGAGATCTTAAACCTTCGGATGTTACAGAAAACTCAAATAAAAAGGTGTGGTGGCTTCTTTCCTATGATGATATTGCTACCGGCAAACACTTTGATTTTGAGTGGCAAGCTTGTGTTTCAAATCGTGTTAAAGGTAATGGCTGCCCTTTTTTGTCAAACAAGAAGGTTTGGGCTGGATTTAACGATCTTGAAACAAACTATCCAGAGTTGGCAGCACAATGGCACCCTACGAAAAATGGAACACTCAAACCTTCAGATTGTTTGTGGGGTTCTAACGAAATCGTATGGTGGTATCTTCCATATGATGATCCTTTTACAGGTAAACATTTTGATTTTGAATGGGCTGCAAAAATTTGTGAAAGGACAAGAGGAGGGACGGGATGCCCCTTTTTAGCAAATCAGAAAGTCTGGAGAGGCTTTAATGATTTGGCAACGACGCATCCTGAACTGGCAAAAGAATGGCATCCTACGAAGAATGGAATACTAACACCGTATGATTTCACAGCGGGGTCAGGAGAAATCGTATGGTGGTATTTGCCATATGATGACTTTAAAACAGGTAAGCACTTTGATTTTGAGTGGACTTCCACGATTAAAGATAGAGCATCAGGAAGGAATGGGTGTCCCTTTTTGTCCAATCAGAAAGTCTGGAGGGGTTTTAATGATTTAGCAACAACTAATCCCGAGTTGGCTGCACAATGGCATCCTTCAAAGAATGGAATACTAACACCGTATGATTTCACAGTTGGATCGGAGGAAATCGTATGGTGGTATTTATCGTATGATGATCCTAAGTCGGGTAGGCACTTTGATTTTGAGTGGACTGCGAGTATTTTACATCGTAATCATGGAACGGGCTGCCCTTTTTTATCAAACAAGAAGGTTTGGCCTGGATTTAACGATTTGGAAACAAACTATCCAGAATTGGCGGCACAATGGCATCCCACTAAGAATGGAACGCTTAAGCCATCTGATTTTTCATATGGATCAAATGCAAGGGTGTGGTGGTATTTACCGTATGATGACCCGCAAACGGGTAAGCATTTTGATTTTGAATGGCTTGAAATAATTAAGGAAAGGACGGGAAGAGGTTACGGTTGCCCTTACTTATTTAACAGGAGAGTATGGCCAGGATTCAATGACTTAGAAACCGTTAATCCAGAACTTGCAAAAGAATGGCATCAAACAAAGAATATTCAAAAGGCAAACGAATATACTGCCTTTAGTAATAAAAAGGTATGGTGGAAATGCTCAAATTGCGGTTATGAATGGTATGACAACATAAGTAAACGTTCTTGCGGTAAAGGATGTAAAAATTGTAGGAAGAAAGGCGGTAACTAATATATGAAAAAGAACAATGATTTGGAAACTTTTTGCAAACAAAATGGAAAAGAGCATCTTTTAGATGAGTGGGATTATAAAAAAAATAAAGGCATGTTTCCAAATGATATATCATACGGAAGCGGCAGAAAAGTATGGTGGAAATATGCATATGACGACCCGATAACAGGAAAACACTTTGATTTCGAATGGCAAGCTTTAGTGAGTAACAGAGCGAAAGGGAGTGGGTGTCCATTTTTATCGGGAAGGGCTGTTTGGAAAGGATATAACGACTTAAAGAGTGTTTGTCCGGAGTTGGCAAAAGAATGGCATCCTTCAAAAAACGGAAATATAACTCCAGAAGATGTCACAAGTCAAAGTCTAAAAAAAGTATGGTGGCTATATCCATATGATGATCCAATTACCGGAAATCATTTTGAATTTGAATGGGAAGCAACCGTAGTTAATAGAGTTAATGGAAGAAAATGCCCGTTTTTAAGTGGGCAAAGAGTATGGAGGGGCTTTAATGATTTAGCCACAACTAATCCCGAATTGGCAGTGCAGTGGGATTATAAGAAAAATGATGGCTTGACTCCACAAGAGGTTACTAATGGTTCTCAAAAGAAAGTTTGGTGGATTTTACCGTATGATGATCCAGTTACGGGAAAGCACTTTGCTTTTGAATGGCAGGCTAGAATATACAGTAGAACAGGAGGATTGGGTTGTCCCTTCTTAAGCGGAAAAGCAACATGGAAAGGCTTTAATGATTTAGCAACGACGCATCCTGAACTGGCAAAAGAATGGCATCCCACAAGGAATGGAAAATTAACGCCGCACGACGTAAGTAAAGGTTTTGACAAAAGTGTATGGTGGCTGTACCCATATGATGATCCAAGCTCAGGAAAGCACTTTGATTTCGAATGGGAAGCAACTGTGGATGCGAGAACTACAGGAAAGGGCTGCCCCTTTGTTAAAGGTAAGGCAACATGGGAAGGGTATAATGATCTAGCAACAACAAATCCTGAACTTGCAAAAGAATGGCATCCTACAAAGAATGGTAAACTTAAACCTAGCATGATAAGAGCACAAAGCCATAAAACCATTTGGTGGATTCTTCCATATGATAATCCAATCACAGGAAAGCACTTTGATTTTGAATGGCAAGCAACACCCCAACATAGAATAGATGGAAATGGTTGCCCATATTTAAGCGGTCAAAGAGCATGGCCTGGATTTAATGATTTAGTAACAGAAAACCCTGAAGTGGCGAAAGAATTCCATCCGACAAAAAATTTTGGATTGGATAAGACTCGTATTTTATCAAAATCCATTAGAAAAGTATGGTGGAAGTGTGATGTTTGTGGCTACGTATGGAGAACGAGAGTATTAGATAGAGTAAAAGGACAAGGTTGTCCTAATTGCACAAAATCATAAAGTCATAAAAATGCAAAACCTCTATACTTTAGTATACTAAAATATAAACTTTATAATATAAAAAATAATTTTTTATTCCAAGTTTGTTCGCATTTTACAAAAAAACAAAGGAAGGCTCTATAGCGAGCGAAGAATTATATACTTTACTTGAAGATCAAACATCTAACTTACCAGATAATAATACACGTGAAAATGAGTTAAAAGAAAACGGAGGCCAAGTATGCGAGGCAAATTATACAAGCGTAATGCGAGATGGGTGTAGAGTTGAGAGAGTCAATCGAACTATTGACTATGCAACTCTGGAAGAAACTAATAATACATTTTTCAGTAAAATAATCTTATTTATTGAAGAAAAATGGAAATTATTCTTAGGGAAAAAAGAAAAAGATAAAGAAAAAGAAATAAATACATCGTTCAATTATTTTAACGAATCAACGATTGAAGAACCAGAAGATAATGATGAAACGATGCTAATTGATATATCTGAAGGGTATGTGCATAGATTGATTAGCCGAGACAGCTCTCAAAGAGATGAAGTGATAGATTCATTTCCGTGCATAATCGGTTCAAAAAAAGATGTAGTTGATATATGTATAAATGATAAAAGCGTATCACGAAAACACGCGATAATTGATCTATTTGAAGGAACTATGGTGCTCTCCGATTGCAGTAAGAATGGCTGTCGTGTGAACGGTATAAAAATACAGAAAGAAGAGTGCCTTATAAAGCCTGGTGATGAAGTTTCATTCGGAAACATAAAATATATTCTTTCGTAATTGCTGTTCTGTTGCCAGTTCTTTGGTGACGAGCAATTAAATACAATCTCCATACTCCATTCTTTGGTTAATTCAACCCCGGGGCTGCACAAGTTCTTTGTGCAGCCTCCCTTTCTGTGTTTTCTACTATTTCAATCCCTAGCGATTCGAGTATATGAATTGAAGCCACGTTGTCTTGATGGCACTTGGCAACGACCTTCATTCCGGTAAGAGTTTTATACAAGTACTGTATGCATAATCGAGCTGCTTCTTTTCCGCAGCCTTTGCCACGTTTTTCTTTCTTGATCATAAATCCAATAGATACAGTATTATCGTCATAATACTCGAATCCAGCTCTGCCGACTACTTCACCTGTTCCTTTTTCTTCAATAATCCACATTCCATATCCAAAGAGCATGTATGAATCTTTGACGCTGAGATATCTTTCGTGAGGATTAACGGATGTAATGTCAGGAAGTGGTTCGAGAAATTTTATGCAGTCTTCATCCCGATACATTTCATAGATATACTCAAGGTCATCTTCTTTTTCTTCACGGATTATTAATTCATCAGATTCACCTATCACGTAAGGGATTCCCTTTTGATGGCAATATACTTTCTTAAGGTGTTCGATATCAATCTCATCTCCAACGGTAAAATACTTATATCCATCAAAACTGGAGATCTCATTTTCATTTTTTAATTCAATGCAGATAGGAACATTTTTATCTTTTAGATAATCTGCGACATTTCTGGATGAAGTAAGATACAAAGCATCTTCAGTATGGATGTATTCATTAACATCATTTATTCGAATGTATTGGAAATTTTTATCCATTAATCGCTCTCTTTTTAGTCTCTTTTTTCGTTCAAACTTTCCACTTTTTATTATATAATTAGAACGTGCGGATGCAATTATATTTTATGAATAAGTAAGGATAAAAAATGGCACTTCAATTTGTTCTCGGAGGCTCGGGAAGCGGAAAAAGTGAATATGTTCAAAACATAGCGATTAAACTTGCTATGGAAGACAGGAGCAATAATATCTTAATGATTGTTCCTGATCAGTTTACCATGCAGACACAGTGGCAGATGGCCAATCGTCATCCTGACGGCGGAATCATCAATATCGATGTTCTCAGTTTTTCAAGACTTCCCAGAAGATTGTTTGAAGAAGTCGGAGCTCCTAAGAGAACTGTTCTCGATGATACAGGTAAATGTCTATTGATAAAAAAGGGTGCATTGAAAGTTAAGGATCGCCTTCATGTATTATCAAGAGGAATGGATAATTCCGGATGGAGTGCAGAAGTTAAGTCGGTTATTTCTGAGTTTATGCAATACGGAATAGCTCCGAGTGATATTGATACGATTATGAGTAAAGTATCTGAAAATGTTTCACTCAGTTTAAAGCTTACCGATCTAAAACTTCTTTATGAAGCATTCCTTACTGAGTGTAGTGACAGATTTATTACTAATGAAGAGATACTTGATCTGTTCATTGAAAGACTGCATTTATCAAAAAATATAAGAAAAAGTATTGTCATTTTTGACGGGTTTACAGGATTTACACCCATTCAGATTAAAGCAATTGTTGAGGTAATTAAGTCAGCAAAAGATGTATATATTACGTTCCCTTTTGAAAATGATTTATCGATAAGCCCATACGATAATCCGAATGATAATTCTCTGTTTTCACTTACTAAAAAGAATATCAGAAATATTCTTGAGAAATGCGAAGGTATTACTGTGAATCCCGAGGTTCGCCTTAATACCGATTACAGACATCAAAATAACTCAGCTATTTCATATCTCGAGAGTACACTTTTTAGAGCGAAAAAGATCGAGGGAAAAGTATCTTCCAAGAACGCGCTTACTATAGCAAAGTGTGCAGACGTAGATAACGAATGTCATGTTCTTTGTGAGAAAGTACTGTCAGATATAACAGACAACGGATACAGGTATAGAGATGTTGCGATTATTTGCGCAGATATGACTAAGTATCAAAAGACGCTTGAGAAGTATCTGACTGAATTTAACATACCTTTCTATATGGATTCTAACAGAAACATAGAAAATAATGCGTTGGTTAAATTCATACTGTCTGCGGTGGATGTACTTAGCCATCAGTTTAAGAGTGATGACGTAATCAGATTTTTAAGATCAGGCTTTGCTCCATTTACAAAAGAGGAAATTGATGTTCTCGAAAATTATATTTATGCAAGAGGAATAAGAGGAACAAAAAAATGGAAAGAGCCTTTTGCATACTTAAGTGAAGAAATGAAGAGAAATGAAGAGAATCTCGACGAAGTTAATAATCTTCGAGAACGCTTCATTAATCTTTTTTTACCCATTATCGAAGATGGTATCAAAAAGAGAAAACTCAGTGTTTGGATCAAGCAGATATATGAATTAACAGAAAATGCTAAGGTTACAGACAGACTTGATGAACTTATCAACAAACTTTCCGAGGAAGGTAAGATTGCAGAAGAAGGAGAATACAAAGGTGTTTATGACAAGGTGGTTGAACTCTTCGATTCTCTTATCGATCTTATGGGTGACGAGGAATTCACGATAAAAGAATTCGCGGATATTCTTGATGTTGGCTTCAAGGAAATCAGAGTCGGAATATTACCTCAAAAGGTTGATTCCCTCTTGGTCGGCGATATGCAAAGAACGAGACTTAAGGAAATTAAGGCATTATATATTGTCGGAGTAAATGACGGCAATATCCCCAAGGCGGCTGCTTCGGGCGGTTTGCTTTCTCTTCCTGAAAAAGAGATTTTAAAAGATAACGATTGTGTTCTTGCGCCCACTCCTTTTGAGCAGGCGTTCATAGAACAACTATACATTTATCTTAACCTGACGAAACCTACAGATAAATTGTATCTGTCATTTGCTACAG
>JAEEGK010033173.1_pt1 | contig 10054 bp, 7 predicted proteins | sample 8958771 | NCBI WGS metagenome assembly JAEEGK01 (sample SAMN16246547, study PRJNA631951) | gut metagenome | biome: gut microbiome; feature: rumen; material: SC-attached | host: Bos | place: Iran: Karaj | collected 2018-10 | reverse complement strand
ACCACTTCGCACAGCTCGTCGACACAGGCAGCCCCAAGATTATCTACGCCGGCCACAACATGAGCGAGGATTACATGAACGACCTCATCGCTCTTTTGGATAAAAAAGACTACTCGATGACGGTGATATCGAAGTCGGGAACCACGACGGAGCCTGCGGTGGCATTCAGAATTTTGAAAAATCATATTGAGAAAAAATACGGAAAAGAAGAGGCTAAGACACGTATCGTAGCCATCACCGACAAGGCAAAAGGCGCGCTGAAGGTTCTGTCGGACAGCGAAGGCTATAAGACCTACGTGGTGCCTGACGATGTAGGCGGACGCTATTCAGTTTTGACACCAGTGGGCTTGCTGCCGATAGCAGTGGCAGGCATTGACATAGAGAAACTCGTGGCTGGCGCACAGCTGATGGAAAAATATTGCGCTGACAATCAGAATGACAGCAACGAAGCTGCGAAATACGCTGTGGCACGTCAGGCACTGTATCATGCCGACAAGACCAACGAGATTCTTGTCAATTATGAGCCGCGTCTGTGCTACTTCAGCGAGTGGTGGAAACAGCTCTATGGCGAGAGCGAGGGCAAGGACGGCAAGGGAATCTTCCCGGCAAGCGTCACCTTCACGACAGACCTGCACTCGATGGGACAGTACATCCAGGAAGGCCTGCGTAACCTCATGGAAACCGTCATCAGCGTGGAGAATCCCGCCAACGAGGTGCGCATACCGAGTGACGACGCCAACCTCGACCAGATGAACTACATCGCCGGTCGCCGACTCAATGAGGTGAACCGTACCGCCGAGAAAGCCACAATCCTGGCGCATGTCGACGGCGGCGTGCCGAACATCAGAATCGCCATCCCGACAGTGAATGCCAATATTCTCGGACAGTTGATATACTTCTTCGAGATGGGATGCGCACTGAGCGGCTACATGCTCGAGGTCAACCCGTTCAACCAGCCTGGCGTGGAGGCATACAAGAAAAACATGTTCGCGCTCCTTGGCAAGCCGGGATACGAGGAATTGAGAAGTAAACTTGAAAAAAGATAACACACAACCGTCATTTCGACTGAAGCAAAGCGGAATGGAGAAATCACCGCCAAACAATTCTGACAAATTCAAATGCAGGTGATTTCTCGACTTCACTTCGTTACGCTCGAAATGACGGACACATATGATGCATTATAACGACATTGAAATAATGGCCCCTGTGGGCTCGTATGAAGCCCTTTCAGCAGCAATTCAGGCTGGTGCCGGAAGCGTATATTTTGGCATAGGCAAGCTCAACATGCGCTCGAAATCGACAAAAAACTTCACGCTCGATGACCTGCACACCATCTCTGAGACCTGTCACGCTCATGGAGTGAAAAGCTATGTGACCGTAAACACTGTGGTTTTCGACGAGGAGATGGACGAGATGCATACCCTGCTGGATGCCATCAAAGCTAACAACATTTCGGCGATTATCGCCAGCGACCAGAGCGTGATACAATATGCGCGCAAGATTGGCGTGGAGGTGCACATGTCGACACAGTGCAACATCACCAATATCGAGGCGGTGAAGTATTACTCGCAGTTTGCCGACGTGATGGTGACGGCGCGTGAACTCAACATCAACCAGGTGAAGCATATTACAGAAGAGATTGAGCGTCAACATATTACGGGACCGAATGGCGAGCTGGTGCGAATCGAGGTGTTCTGCCACGGCGCTCTGTGCATGGCGGTGTCGGGCAAGTGCTATCTCAGTTTGGACAACTTCGGGACGAGTGCCAACCGTGGCGCATGCGTGCAGCCGTGCCGTCGTGGCTATGAGGTCACCGACCGTGACAAAGAGATAACGTTAGCCATTGAGAATGAATATATTATGTCGCCGAAAGACCTCTGTACGCTCCCGTTTTTGGATAAAGTTCTGGCAGCAGGGGTGAAGGTGCTTAAAATAGAAGGCCGAGGCCGCTCGCCAGAATACACCAAGCTGACAGTGGGCGTATATCGTGAGGCTGTTGATGCAATAAACGCTGGCACATTCACACAGGAAAAGATAGAGAAATGGACCGAGCGTCTGCGGAGCGTATATAACCGCGACTTCTGGGATGGCTACTATCTCGGACGCAAGATGGGTGAGTGGACCAAGAAATACGGCTCACAAGCCACCAAGACGAAGCTTTTCATTGGCACGATAACCAATTTCTTCGCAAAAATCAACGTGGCAGAGATACGCATGGAGACGCACGACCTCAACGTGGGCGACGACATCATGATTATCGGGTCTACTACAGGCGTTTATGAAGATACAATCAAGGAGATAAGAGTCGACTTACTGCCTGTAAATCAGACAGTTAAGGGCGAATTGTGTTCTATTCCGGCACACGACATTGTGCGCAGAGGCGACAAGGTTTATAAGATTATTGAGGCAACAGAAGACGATGCAACACTTTAATTTACATACACATAGCACTTTTTCAGACGGCAAGTCACCGATGGAGGACACCGTTAATGAAGCCATCAGGCAGGGCATGCACACCCTGGGTTTCTCCGACCATTCCAGCGTGCCGTTCGAGAGCCGCGTTTCAATTCCGATGGATAAGAACGACGAATATGTCGGACATCTTAATGAGTTGAAAACCAAATATTTAGGTAAGATAGACATCTTATCCTCTATGGAGATGGAGTTCATCCCGGGCATCGTCATCGATTTTGACAAGATAAAAGCGCAATACAATCTCGATTACCTCATCGGGTCGGTGCATCTCGTGGGCAAAAGCCCTGACACTCTGTGGTTTATCGACGGGAAGAGCATCGAGCCTTACGACGAAGGACTGAAAAAATACTTCGGCGGCGACATAAAAAAAGGTGTCCGTGCCTATTTCGACCAGGAAAACGAGATGATTGAGACCGAGAGATTCGACATCATAGGGCATTTCGACAAGGTGAAGATGAATGCGCGCGGCCGTTATTTCCATGAGGACGAGAAATGGTACCGCGACATGGTGCTTGAGACACTCGACCTCATCAAACAGCACGATCTGATAGTGGAAATCAACACGAGAGGGCTCTACAAGCAGCGTTACAACGGCTTTTACCCTTCGGAATGGCTGCTGCCTCGCATGAAAGAGCTCAATATACCTGTGGTTATCAGCTCCGACGCACATCTTTCAGAAGAGCTGACATATTATTTCAAAGAAGCGGAAGAGGCACTTAAAAATGTTGGATATAAAGAGACAATGTGTTTCAGAAACGGACACTGGGAGCCTCTGTCATTATGAAAAATTATTAACAAAATATAAGTTATATGGGAATCATTTTTGACATTATCGTTTTGGCGCTCGCGGTGGCTCCGGTCATCTGGCTGATGCGATACATCTACAAAAAGGATAAATACGAGAAAGAGCCTCTTGGAATGCTTGTCAAGGCTTTTATCTTCGGTATTTTTGCCATCCCGATGGACATCATCGTTGTCGGCATCATCAACTCGATATGGACAGGCCAAATGGTGTTTTACAGCGCGTTTTGGGAGGCGGGAATCCCTGAGGAATTCTGCAAATGGTCGATGTTTATGCTCATCATCTGGCGTAACAGAAACTTCAACGAGTTCTTCGACGGCATCGTCTACGCCTGCTTCATCAGCCTTGGATTCGCCTGCATCGAGAACATTATGTACGTCTTCGGAGCCGGCTCGTTCTTCGGTTCGATAGGCATCGGCCTCACAAGAGCCCTTCTTTCAGTGCCGGGTCATTTCCTCTTCGGCGTCCTGATGGGTTATTATCTCGCTTTGGCGAAATTTGATCCTCAAAACAGAAGTAAGTATCTGATTTACAGCTTGATAATCCCGATGCTGGCACACGGAGTGTTCGACTACATCCTCATGCTTACAAGCTCTTTGAGCGAAGGCATACCATTCATCGGAACGATTTTGTTAGTCGCCTTTATCTATTTCGACATCAAACTTTGGAAAGTCGGTGTCAGGAAAATCAATGAGATGCAGGAGGCAACAAGAAACCAGCATATCAACCGTATATTTAAGAATAGTTAATTTTAAAAATTTAAAACGAGTAATACAATGAAGAGATTGTTTTTATCTATGGCACTGATTATCAGTGTTTTATGTGCTAAAGCCGACGAAGGAATGTGGCTGCCTTACAGCCTCAGCGACAAGAGTCTTGCCGAGATGCAGCAGCTTGGATGCAAGCTCACTGCCGAACAGATTTTCAACCTCAACAAGCCGAGTCTGAAAGACGCCATCGTGCAGTTTGGCGGAGGCTGCACTGGCGAACTGATATCTCCGGAAGGCCTTATCCTCACTAACCATCACTGCGGCTTGAGCTACGTGCAGAAACACGCCACCGTGGAGCACGACTACCTCACCGACGGATTCTGGGCATACAGCAAAGCCGAGGAGCTGCCGAATCCAGGTCTGACAGTGTGGTTCCTCTCAAACGTTGAAGACGTGACCGACGCTGTGCTTGAAGGCGTTACCGATGAAGAGACACGTGACGAAGTTATCGATGCAAACATTGAAAAGATTATCAAAGAACGCAAAGGCGAACGTGATGTGACAATAGAGATCGTGCCTTTCTACGCTGGTAATCAATTTATTATGTTTGAATATGACGTGTATCGCGACGTGCGTCTGGTGTGCTGCCCGCCATGGGGCATCGGCAAATACGGCGCCGACACCGACAACTGGACATGGCCACGCCACAAAGGCGACTTTAACATCTTCAGAGTGTACACCGACCGCGACGGAAAGCCAGCAAAATATAGCGAAAACAACATCCCGATGCAGTCGAGACATTATCTTCCTATCAATATTAAAGGTGTGAAACCGGGCGATTACGCCATGATATTGGGTTATCCTGGCTCAACCGACAGATACTCAACATCTTATACGGTGAAAAACCTCATCGAGTCGGACTGCCCGAGCATCATCAACTGCCGCACTACCAAGCTCAACGAGTATCGCAAACACATGGATGCCGACCAGGAAGTGTTCATCAAATACGCCTCAAAACAAGCTGGCGTGTCGAACTACTGGAAATATGCCATCGGTCAGCAGAAACAGCTCGTCCGTAACCATGTGTACGACAGACGCTTGGAGCAGGAGCGTGCCTTCCGTGACTGGGTGTTCGAAGACCCGTCACGCCAGATGGTCTACGGCGACATCTTTGAAGGCATTGAGGCAAAATGGGAGATCATGGACGACATCGTCATGCCGATGACATATCTGCGCGAAGCAGGATGGAACGGCGGCGAGGCTGTCTCTTTCTCTCGTAGATTCATGAGAATCAACAATTTAATTAACGAAAAGGGCTCAAAAGAAGACATCGCTAAGGTGGCTGAAAACCTGAAAGCCCAAGTCCCTGCTTTCTTCAAGGACTACGACAAGGCTCTCGACATGGACGTGACCATAGCCTTGCTTAACCTTTTCTACAAAGACATCGACAGATATGTCCCGACGATGATAGAGGAGATAGGAGCGAAAAACGGCGGTGACTTCACCGAATGGGTCACAAAAGCATTCGAGAAGTCAATCTTCGTGGACGAGGCCAAACTCATGCAATGGCTCGAAAAACCTAAGAAACTTGACAAAGACCCTATCTTCGCCCTGACGATGAACATCATCGACATGTATGCCTACACCGTGTACCCGATGTACGAGGCGGCGGGTTTGCTCGGCAACAAGGGCGAGCGTCTTTACATGAAAGGCCTCATGGAGATGCAGACCGAACGCAACTTCTATCCGGATGCCAACTTCACCATGCGACTCACCTACGGTACCGTGGAGCCTTACAAAGGCGCTGATGCTGTCAGCTATAACTACTACACCACCATGGACGGCGTGATGGCAAAATATATCCCCGGCAACTGGGAGTTCGACATCCCTCAGGACGTGCGCGACCTCGCCGAAGCCCGCGACTATGGCCGTTACGCTGACGAAAACGGTGACCTCGTGGTCAACTTCATCACCACCAACGATATCACTGGTGGTAACTCTGGAAGCCCTGTCATTAATGGTGAAGGCGAGCTCATCGGCCTTGCTTTCGACGGCAACTGGGAAGCCATGAGTGGCGACATCATGTTCGAACAGAAGGTTCAACGCACCATCTGCATGGATGCCCGCTACCTCCTCTGGTGCCTTGAGAAAGTCGGAAAGGTGAATAATATCATCAATGAATTGGAGATTATAGAATAGCACGCTATTGTCATTTCGAGCGTAACGAAGTGAAGTCGAGAAATCCTTGTCTAACGTTAACAATTGTATGTTTTCGTTAAACGAGGATTTCTCCATTTCGCTCCATTTCATTTCGCTTCAGTCGAAATGACAGGATTATTTCGAGAACCAATTCTTGAATTCAGCAACCTTAGCCTTGCTGATGATTATCTCTTCTGGGATTTTTACTAACAGATTGAGCGACAATTTGTTTCCAAACCATATTGTCAAATCCTTAATCGCCTTGCGTGAGACGATGAACTGCCTGTTGGCACGGAAAAAGTCGTCGGGGTTGAGTTGCACCATGATGTCGTCCAACGTCTGGCTCATGTAATAGGTGCGCTCGTCCAAAGTGACAGCTTTCACCGTTTTGGTGTCGATGTAGAAATATGCGATGTTGGCGGTCGCCAACGGTATCAGTTTGTCACGCTCCGGCACCAAGAAACACGATTTGTATACCTTGCTTGCGCCAAATCGTTGTAAAAGACTTGTAATAGCTTGATTGTCAAATGATTGATTGTTGACAAGCGTTTTGAATTTGTTCATAGCGCGAGTCAAGTCGTTGCGGTTGATAGGCTTCAGAAGATAGTCGATGCTGCTCACTTCGAAGGCTTTGAGCGCATATTCGTCGTAAGCCGTGGTGAAAATGATAGGGCAGGTAATCTGAACCTGTTCGAAGATGGCGAACGACGAGCCGTCGGCGAGGTGTATGTCCATAAAGACCAAGTCAGGCATGGGGTTTTCGCCAAACCACGCCACGCTTTCCTCTATTGACTGCAAAATGCCGATGATCTCGGTCTCGGGAGCCACCTCCGATACCAGTTTCTGTAGCGACTGTGCCGCCAAAACCTCGTCTTCAATTATTAAAGCCTTCATAATCAATTATTTAAAACCAATGGCAGCTTCACGCTGAACGTGCTCCCGTCGTTGGTGATTTCTACATCTTTGTCCCATTTCAGCTTGTAACGCTCCGACAGGTTAGCAAGCCCTATGCCGTTGCCCTCCTCTGGCGTGGCCTTCGCCTGTATAGGATTCGACACCATAACACAGTCGTCACCCGTCGACACCGTCACCACCAGCGGCTGCTTCGACGAGATGATGTTGTGCTTCACCGCGTTTTCTATCAGCGACTGTAATGATAACGGTAAAACACTGTAATTGTTATATTTAACGTCGATTTTAAATTCAAATTGCAGGTTTTCGCCGTAGCGTACATGCATCATCTCGCAATAGGCGTGAACGCATTTCAGCTCGTCTTCAAGACTCAAGACCTCCTTGTTTTGCAGGGTGTAGCGTAACACTGACGACAGCTGTTGCAGATAGTTTTCGGCTTTTTCGGTGTCGATGGTGATGAGCGACTGCAGGGTGTTCAGCGAGTTAAACAGAAAATGCGGGTCGAGTTGGCTTTTCAAAGCCTCGAAACGCGTCAGGATGTTCTGGCTGCGCAACGTCTCGTTCTCGACAGCTATCTTTTTCTGGTTGTCCTGCGACCTAAGTAATTGAACCACAAGGAGTACGACCAAAGTAAAAGTCACGTCGCGGATGAGGCTGTCGCGTAACACGTTGTATACAAACTCAGGGTCTGACGGTCCCGGACGTATCGCTTCGACCGTGAAGACGAAACCGATACTCAGCACGCCAGCAATTATCAGCGAGCCTAAAAACATGAGAGTCAATTCAATAAACCTGTTTTTTATGTGGTGAATCATCACGATCTGGTTGTAGAGCAGAATCATGAAAACCATTATATAATGCAGGCTCGTGAATATCAATAACCGCCAGATATTGAAGTTGTAATGCTGGAAAGCCTTTATTTCTTCGGTGAAAAACAAGGTGTTGCCGAAGAAAAACGTCAACGTTATTATCAGATGGAAGCCCACGCTGATGATGAGCGACCACATCGCTATTTTTTTCAGTGTCAGGTATTCAGGTACTACTTTTTTATTCATAACGCAAAGCATTTATTGGGTCGGTACGTGAGGCCTTCAGGGCAGGGAAGAAGCCAGCGATGAGACCGAGCACCGCACATGACACAAATGAGATAATCATCCATAACACATTGACAATGAATGGTAAAGACATTATCAAATCGACGAAATACGACAGCAACACGCCTAAAGCGAGGCCGAGTACGCCGCCTATCAAACTCAAAATTATACTCTCTGTCAAAAACTGCAGCAAAATTGCGGAATTTTTCGCTCCGATCGACATTCTGAGGCCAATTTCTTTTGTGCGTTCCGTCACGGTGACATACATGATGTTCATGATACCGATGCAGCCCACCAGCAACGAAATCAATGCGATGGCGATGAGCACGGTGGTTATCATGCTTGTCATGGAGGTCATCATCTCGAGCAATTCCTGCTGTGTCCTGACCTCGAAATCGTTGGCTGCGCCGTCGGCAATCTTATGTGACACGCGAAGCAGACTCTCGATTTCCTCAACGGCGGCATCAGCCACGTCTTCCGATGATGCCGAGCACACTATCTGATGGATGAAGTTGATGCCGAGCATACGCTTTTGCACCGTGGAATAAGGCGTTATGATGATGTCGTCCTGGTCCATGCCCATGGCGTTTTCGCCTTTTTCCTTCAGCGTTCCGATGACTTTGAACGGCATGTTACCCACACGGATGGTCTTGCCAATGGGGTCCTCGCCCTCGTCGAAAAGTTCCTCGACTATGGTTTGGCCTATCAAGCCGACTTTGGAGTATTTTTTTACGTCATCATCGGTGAAGTTGACACCTGTGGCTATTTCGTATTTCCTGATGGCGAGGTAGTCGGTAGAGCCGCCATACACTGTCCCTGACCAGTTCTTTGAGCCGTTGACGACCTGGCCGCCGCTGTTCACCACCGGGCTCACCATGGTGATATACTGGGCGTTTCCGGCTATCACCTCGCAGTCTTTCACCTTGAGTGACTGCACATTCGACGAGCCCATGCTCACACCTCCGAAACGCTGGTTGGCGCGCATCACCATGATGAGGTTGGTGCCCATGTCCGACAGCTGGTTGGCGGTGCTCTGCTTCAGGCCTTCGCCGAGGTTCACCACCGTGATGACCGCTGCGATGCCTATCACGATGCCGAGCATCGAGAGCACCGAACGTGTCTTGTTACGCAATAGAGCCTTGGCCGATATTCTGGTTAAATTCAAGATATCCATATCAATAATCGTTTTCAACAGGTAAGTTTTTCAATGCCTCAGCGGCCGATTTCGTGGCAACGGGCTCATCTCTTAAGATATGACCGTCACGCAAAAATATCGTTCTGTTGGTGAACACGGCGATGTCCGACTCGTGAGTGACGAAGGCGATGGTCTTGCCCTGCTCGTGCAGGTTCTGAAACAGACTCATGATTTCGTACGAGGTGCGTGTGTCGAGGTTACCTGTCGCCTCGTCGGCAAGCACTATCACAGGGTCGTTGACCAAGGCGCGCGCGATGGCTACACGCTGCTGCTGCCCGCCCGATAACTGGTTGGGCATGTGTAACATACGGTCTTTCAAGCCCACCATCTCGAGGGCGTGTTCCGCCTTCTCGTGACGTTGCTTGTGCGACACGTCGGAGTTGTAAAGCAGCGGGAGCTCCACGTTTTCCAAAGCCGTGGTGCGCGGAAGCAGGTTGTACGACTGGAAAACAAAGCCGATCTTGCGGTTTCGTATCTCCGAGAGCTCGTTCTTCGTCCTCTCCTTGACGGAAATGCCGTCGATGAGGTACTCGCCTGACGTAGGCTGGTCGAGGCATCCGAGGATGTTGAGCAGCGTCGACTTGCCGCTGCCCGACGAGCCCATGATGCTCACAAACTCACCTTCGCAAATCTCGAAAGAGACACCCTTCAAGGCGTGCACCTCCTC
>JAEEGK010033172.1_pt1 | contig 10054 bp, 7 predicted proteins | sample 8958771 | NCBI WGS metagenome assembly JAEEGK01 (sample SAMN16246547, study PRJNA631951) | gut metagenome | biome: gut microbiome; feature: rumen; material: SC-attached | host: Bos | place: Iran: Karaj | collected 2018-10 | reverse complement strand
CAGCCCCGCCTACCTCAAGCGCCTCGACGGCCATTTGATGATTCCCATGCCAGGCGAAATTGATTCCTTGAACGTCTCGGTGGCGACGGGGGTGGTTTGCTTCGAGGTGGTGAGGCAACGAATGGGATAAAATCCGATTAAAACGGAAAAATATTTGATTAAAATATTGACTTTTCTGTTTTAATGATTATATTTGCAGCGTAAAACAAAAACTAAATGCCATGAAAAGACATCTACGCTTTCTGTTGACGCTGTCGTTGCTGGCCATTTCCGTTGCTGTTTCGGCTCAGGTGACCATCAAGGTGGAGGAACTCTCAAAACCAGAGAAATTGTTGCCTATCGGTAAGGTTGAACCCGATGGAAACACGCTTTCCGTCAATGTGGACGCCGACAGCCTTGTGCTCATTGGGGCGCATCCATTTTTCTATGGGATGTATGAGGCCTATGCCAGTCATCGTCCATTTGTGCTTTCGCCTGATATGGTTTGGATGCTCATCAGCCAGGGTTTTTCGCACCACATCAATGCCGATCCCGAGAAATACCGCGACAGAATCGTGGATTTTCAGGGGAAGATGTCGTTGGTGGTGGAAAGCGACAAGCCGCTCAATGAGGCAGAGTGGGAAAGGTTGATTCCAGAGCTTGCCGAGGAAATCAAGAAGAACACCCAAGGAACGATTGCCGAAACTATCATAGCAGATTTCTCGACCACAACGAGTTATGAGCAAATTGCCTCCGAGATTACCCTGATGGAGACGACGAAGGCATATTTCGAGTATGTGTTTGTGTATATTGCATGCGGTATTCCCGAAGTCACCTTGTTGGGGACCACGGAAGACTGGCAGAAGGTGTATGACAAGACTATGCAGTTGCGCTCCTTTGACTTGGACTGGTGGATAGATGAATTGGCACCTATTCTCAAGCAGTTCATCAAGGCCTCGGAAGGCAATGCCGATACCAAGTTCTGGAGGAATATGTTCAAATGGCATACGCAGAAGGAATATGGCGCACCCAACATCATCGACGGCTGGATTGTCAAGTTTTTCCCTTACGACAAGTATGGCAAACGCTTTGATTTGAAGACGCTGACTCGCGATTCCAGCCTGCCCGATGAGATGGCCGAGGCGGATGTGCGTTTCGTCGAAATCTTCGAAGACGGATCAAGTACGGAGACGACGATTGAATTGTATGGAGGATTCGTGGGCCTCGCACAGAACCCTGAGAATTACGCCTTGACGCCAAAGATAGGTTGGAAGGTGATGAAGAAGGATGATACCTCCACGATAGAAAGGATGAAGGACCTTATGGAATTTGGGTTGGAACTGAAAGTCAAGGAAGTTCCGGAAGTGTTGAAAGAATTGGATGTCATCCCGTCATTGACGCTTTATTTCAAGGAGGGCGTTCGTTTTCCGGAATGGATGAAGGAGGTGAGAATCGGCCATTTGAATGTTTTTGGAGAGATTTCGAAAGAAGAACAAAAAAAGCTTTTGGAGTGGTGTTCTTCTTCAATGATTAGGGTGAATGATGTTTTGTATGATAGAAGCGGAGACAAAATGGATGTGCATATCTTCAACCATAAGGTAGGCTCTGCCTTGGATGGCATTGATTCAATAGGCGTGCTTCGGATTGACAACCAGAAAACACGTCCTTTTAGACGTCTGTTTTCCTACAATGATGGATGGGTGACGGTAAAAGATGTGAAGATACCAGACGACGTGACGAAGCACGTGGATACCATTATTCTTAAAAACAAGGCGCCACGACGGATGAAACAGCTTCAGAATCAGTTCCCCAAAACGGTCATTTTATATGATTACGAGGTGCGGTTTGGGGAACAGTGGATGGGAACAGACTCGCAAAGCACGTATGGATTGTTTTTGGGTAGAAATGGCAGGACCGTAAACTATGGAGGAAACGCGAAAGGCAATACGGTAGACTCGGAAAAACTGATGGAAAACCTTCCGTCGCGTCAGCCGGTGCCGCAATTGCTGGAGGAAAAACGAAAATAAATAGAGACGTAGCGCGCTACGTCTCTACAATTCATCACGGCGTATAGAATTCATCATCCTTCCAATTCGCCACATTGTTTTCGATATAGGTCGCCACGCGGTTTAATTCCGGAGTGTCGCGGATGATGTGGTCGTGGAAACGGGGTTGCCAGGAAAAATCGAGGGTGTTTTCGTTGGCATAATGGGTTACCGCTCGTTTCAAACCTCCTATGACTACCGATAATGGTCCTTTTCGATGCGAGATTTCTTGCATGGTTTCATTTACGGTATCAGACAACCATCGGCTGGGTGTTTCCGTTGTAGAGACGGTGTGCACACCGTCTCTACCTGCTGAAATGATGACAATTGCACGCAAATGATTCGGCATTATCGTCCACAATGGAATTTCCGCATACGGATAATGCGATGATACATTATTGAATTGTTCATCAGCGTATTTCCCGATGTCAGACAACACCATTTCCCCATCTACAATTTTGCCGAAATAGTGTTCACGGTCTTTCGTGCAGATGGTGATGAAATAGGATTCGCCGTCATAATCATGCCATGATGCACGGGCAGATTCTATTCTATATTTGTGTTGGAATTTGTCGTCTGACATTGATCATCGTGTTAGGGTGTAGAGACGGTGTGCACACCGTCTCTACCAGGGTGAATGTATTATTTCAAATATTTATCCAACCAATTATAGAACCTGCGTTGCCACAGCACGCCGTTCTGCGGTTTCAAAACCCAATGGTTCTCATCGGGGAAATAAAGGAATTCGGCATCGAGGCCGCGCAGGATGGCAGCGTTGTATGCCTGCATGCCCTGCGTGAAGCAGATGCGGTAGTCGAGGCCGCCGTGGATGACGAGGATGGGCGCGGTCCATTTGTCGACAAAGAGGTGGGGCGAGTTGGCGTAGGTCTTGCGCACGGTGGGGTTGTTCCAGTCCCAGAAGGGGCCGCCGAGGTCCCAGTTGACGAACCACATCTCTTCTGTCTCGAGGTATTGTGCCTCCAGGTTGAACATGCCGTCGTGGGCGATGAGGGCCTTGAAGCGGCCGTCATGGTGACCCGCCAGCCAATACACGCTGAAGCCGCCGAAGCTGGCTCCCACGGCACCAAGGCGGTTCTCGTCGATGTAAGGCTCTTTTTTCAGTTCGTCGATGGCGCTGAGGTAGTCCTTCATGCACTGTCCGCCGTAGTCGCCGCTGATTTCCTCAAGCCATTCCTGACCGAAGCCGGGCAGACCGCGACGGTTGGGGGCGACGATGATGTAGTCGTTGGCGGCCATCATCTGGAAGTTCCAACGGTAGCTCCAGAACTGGCTCACGGTGCTTTGCGGACCGCCCTCGCAGTAGAGCAGGGCGGGGTATTGCTTGGTGCTGTCGAAATGCGGGGGATAGATGACCCACGTCAGCATGTCCTTGCCGTCGGTGGTCTTCACCCAGCGCTCTTTGACTTCACCCATGGTGAGTTGGGCAAAGATCTTGTCGTTGACGGTGGTAATCTGTGTGGCCTCGCCCGTGGTGGGGTCGACGCTGAAGAGCTCGGTCGGGTGGCTCATCGACTGACGGCCGGCAATCAGCTTGTCGTCGTTGAAGTGCACCGAGACGTAGTTGTGCACGCCTTCCGTTAGTTTCTTGATTTCGCCGTTTTCGAGGGTGAGGGCGTAAAGTTGGTCGGTGGCATAGGCATCGCTGATGAAGTAGAGGGTCTTGCTGTCGTCGGCCCAGCTGAAGCCTGTGCAGCACTGGTCGAAGCGGGCCGAGTAGTCGGTCTTCTCGCCGGTCTCGAGGTTCATCACGAAGAGGCGTTGTTTGTCGCTTTCATAGCCATCGCGTTCCATGCTCTCCCAGGCCATGTATTTGCCGTCGGGCGAGATGACGGGGTTGAGGTCGTAGCCCATCATGCCTTCGGTGAGGTTCTTGCACTCGCCGCTCTGGATGATGTATTGGTAGATGTCGGTGTTGGTGGAGAGGGCGTAGTCCTTGCCCACCTTCTTGCGGCAACAGTACACGAAGCTCTTACCATCGGGCAGCCACTGCACTTGTTCCATGCCACCAAAGGGGCGTACGGGGGCTTCCCATTGCTCGTCCTTCATGGCATCGAAGGCGTTCTCGATCTTACCGCTGCTGAAGTTACCCACGAAGAGGTGGCCGTAGGTGTCGACCCAGTGGTCCCAGTGGCGGTACATCAAGTCGTTGTTGATGCGGCCCGAGGACTTGTCGAGGTCGGGATAGATGTCGGCCACGGTCTCTTTCAGCTTCACTTCCTTGGTGAAGAGCACCTGGGCGCAGTCGGGCGAATAGAGGAAGCCGTTGATGTCGTCGGGTTCGCTGGAGACGCATTGCAGGCCGGTGCCGTCGGGATTCACTTCCCAAAGTTGCATGACATCGTCTTTCGGGGCGAGGAAGCCGATCTTCTTTCCGTCGGGACGCCATTGCGGGCTGTATTGGCTGTCGTTGCTGACGACCAGCACCTTATTGTCGCTGCCGTCGGCATTCATGATATACAAGGTGGAGCCGCTACGGTTTTCGGGCACGCTGTAGTAGGTCACGGCATAGACGATTTTCTGATGGTCGGGCGAGATGCTGTATTCACCGATGCGGCCCATGGCCCACAGCACTTCGGGCGTCATGATGTCCGACTGCAAGGTGAGCTCCGTCGGGCCGATTTTGTCTTGGGCTTTTGACGCATTTGCATCATTGCCAACGGGAGCTTTAAGATTGTTTTGAGTCCCGTTTTCTTTGGGTGACTGTGTGTTACATGACACGATAGAACAGGTGATCATGGCTAACAGGAAAAGTTTGGTTTTTCTCATATTGATAAGGTTTTGAATTTGGCCGTAAAATTACAAAATAATGACTTATGCCAAGATTTTTTTCATAATTCCTTTGCCATTTCCCTGAAATACACTACTTTTGCACCTTCATTTCGTTCTTTTTGAGTCGAATCTTGAATTTTAAATATTTGAATTTTAAATCATTAAATCTGAAAATACTATGTTAAGTCAAGATGTAAAGATTGGAAGCGCTGTCCGTCTGGATGGAAAGATTTATTTCTGCATTGACTTCCAACATGTTAAGCCTGGCAAGGGCAACACTATCATGCGTATCAAACTGAAGGACGTGTTGAGCGGCAACGTGCTTGAAAAGCGTTTCGACATCGGCGTAAAGCTGGAGGATGTCCGCGTTGAGCACCGTCCCTATCAGTACCTTTACAAGGAAGCTGAGGACTATATCTTCATGCACACTGAGACCTACGAACAGATCCCGATCGCCGGCGACAACATCACTGGCGTGAAGTTCATGAAGGAAAACGATATTGTTGACGTCGTCGTCGACGCTAGCACCGAGACCATCCTCTTTGCCGAAATGCCGGTGAAGACCGTGCTACAGGTGACTTACACCGAGCCTGGCGAGAAGGGCAACACCGCCACCAACGCTCTGAAGGAAGCCACCGTTGAGACGGGTGCCATGGTCCGCGTGCCGCTGTTCATCAACACCGACGACTACATTCGCGTCGACACCCGCACGGGCGAGTACTGCGAGCGTGTGAAGATGTGATTATAAGCATCTCAAATAATTAAGCGCAGAGTCATTGACTTTGCGCTTTTTTTGTATTTTTGCGTTTCATTTTATAATCTCATTTCGATGAAAATCAAGAAGACTACCCTTAAAGCTATCGCGGAACTCATTGACGCTAAATACGTTGGTCCTGCCAACTTCCCCATCACGGGACTGAATGAAATCCACAAGGTGGAGGCGGGCGACATCACCTTTGTCGACCACCCGAAATACTACGCCAAGGCGCTCAACTCGGCGGCGACAGTGGTTCTTATTAATAAGGAAGTGGTTTGCCCTGAAGGCAAGGCCCTGCTGCTGCATGACGACCCGTTCGACGCCTTCATGCGTATCATGCGGCATTTCCGCCCCTTCGAGCCACAGACGCAGCCCATCAGCGACTCGGCCGAGATAGGGGAGGGAACGCTCATTATGCCGGGCTCGTTCGTGGGACACCACACCGTCATCGGCAAGAACTGCCTCATCCATCCCAATGTGACCATTTACGATCACTGCGTGATTGGCGACAACGTCATCATCCACTCGGGCAGCGTCATCGGAGCGGACGGCTATTACTTCCAGCGCCGTAACGAAGGCTTCAAGAAGTTCGAGTCGTTTGGTCGTGTGGTCATCGCCGACGATGTTGAGATCGGTGCCCTGTGTAGCATCGACCGCGGCGTCACCTCCGACACCATCATCGAGAGCGGGACCAAGTTGGACAACCACTGCCAAATCGGCCACGACAGCTACATCGGCCACAACTGCCTCATCGGCGCTCATGCCGCCATCGCAGGCGTGACGCGCATCGAGGACGATGTCATCCTCTGGGGTCGTGTGTGTATCAACAAGGACTTGGTCATCGGAACGGGTGCCGTCGTCTTGGCTACCTCGGCCGTCGACAAGAACATCGAGCCGGGCAAGGCGGTCTTCGGTGTGCCTGCACAGGAGGTACGGAAGCAATGGCGCGAACAGGCAGCCTTGCGCCAATTACCTGAATTTTTGAAAGAATACTATAAAACCCATCAATCATAACGATGGCCTTTGGCAGATGGCTTATGGCCTGCTTTGACCGAAAGGCAGGCCATAGTCATAAGCCATAGTCAAAAACACAACCATGAAAAGAATAACTCTACTTTTAGCACTCCTCCTCGTGGGCATAATGGCCTTTGCCCAGAACATGAAGACCTACCAATATGCCGAGCGCGACACCTTGAAACTTAATTTGGATTTCTATACGCCTGCCCAAGTGCATGACAGCACGATTTGTGTGGTGTATGTCTTCGGCGGCGGCTTTATCGGTGGCCATCGCGACGGCGAGTTTGAAAAGGCTTATTTCAAGCAATTGGTGGACGAAGGCTTCCAAGTGGCTGCCATCGACTACCGCTTGGGCTTGAAAGGTGCCAAAAACCTCAGTGTTTTCAACTCCGATCCCTTGAAGGATGCCGTCAACATGGCGGCGGAAGATGCCATCTCGGCCATCGCCTATTTGCTTGAACATGCCAAGGAACTGAAGGTGAACAAGGACTATATTGTGATGGTTGGCTCCAGCGCGGGTGCCATCACCTCGTTGCAGGTGGACTATGTCCTTTGCAATGGCTTCTTGAATTATGACATCCTGCCTAAGGACTTCCGTCTGGCAGGTGTGGTGTCGTACTCCGGCGCCATCTTCTCCAAGGAAGGTAAGGTGAAATACCGCAACCATGCGCCTGCCCCGACCATGTTCTATCACGGCACTTCCGACAAACTAGTGCCCTACAAGCAACTCAAGTTCTTCAATACCGGTTTCTTCGGTACCGATGCCTTGGTGAAACGCTTCGTGGAGTTCGGCTATCCTTATTTTGCCCGCCGTTTTGAAGGCTATGGCCACAGCGTGGCAGCTGGTGGCCCGATGACCGTCGACGACCTCGTGTGGTTCTGCCGTCATTTTGTGCTTCAGAAGGAGCGCATCCAGGTGGACGGCACCTATCAAAACCTCGACCCTCAAACCATGCCGGCATTCGACTTATACACTCCGGGGGATTTGTATAAGTGATTGTATTTGAGTTCTTAACTACAAGAAATGAACAAACTACGGCTTTCTATTTTTGTGCTGTTGGTCTTCAGCGTGATCGGTGCCAAGGCGCAAAACAAATGGCATTATAATTTTGGACTTGGTGCATCGCTCAATACAGGCAACGTCAACAACTGCAACCTCAGCAACGATGGCGCCATCGAACGCAACGACAGCCTGATTGCTTTTGATGCCCACTACAAGCTGTTCTACAGCTCCCTCATCGACAGGAATGCCGCCGATCAGCAATGGAAGGAGACCAATTTCGAGGTCAACGGCGGCGTCAAGATGGACCTGTACCAGTATGGCAAGTATTCTCCGTTTTTGGCTTGTGAGATGCTGACCAACAAATACAAGGGCTATGACCTCAGACTGAGTGGACTCGTTGGAATGAAATACCGCATCTACACCGTTCCTGGGTTCTGCGACTACTCCATCAGTGCGGCTTTCGTTTACGATTGGACCGACTTCACTGACGAGACACACCTTCTCAACAACAACTACCGCATCTCAATCCGTCCTAAAATCAAGCAAAGACTGACCGAGAACCTCACCTTGTTGCATACCACGTTCTACCAGCCTTCGGTGCTCGATTTCAAAGATTACATCATCATGAGCTCCACCAAGCTGCAAACCCAAATCACGCGCAAGGTCTTCATCGACATTGCTTTCTCCTACGAGTATCGCAGCCGGGTCCCTGCCGAAAACTATAAGAAACACGACTTCCTGTCGGAGGTCTCAATTAGGTTTAAGTATTAAGTACATGGGCGTCTCGCAGTCTCGCAGCCCCGAAGTCTCGAAGTCAAAAAACAGCATTATTAGAGAGAAAAGTTATATAATAAACTCAAAAATGAAAAAACTGATGATTTGCATTGGAATGGCTGCCGCTTTGGTGGGTTGTGCCCCTAAAGAGGAGCAACAAAAACCCGCTGAACAACCCCAGCCCAAAGAGGAATTCAAGTATCTGGTGGACGAGTTCGCCGACTTGAGGATCATGCGTTACCAGATTCCCGAATGGGATCAGTTGACGCTGCAACAGAAGAGCTACATCTATTATCTCGGTGAGGCGGCTAAATGCGGTCGCGACATCCTCGCCGACCAGAATTTCAAGTACAACCTGGTGGTCCGTAAGACCATCGAGGCTGTGCTGAACTCGTATCAAGGCGATCGCGAAAGCGCTGACTTCCAAAACTTCGTGGTCTATGCCAAGCGTGTGTTCTTCAGCAACGGCATCCATCACCATTATGCCGAGGACAAGTTCTTCCCCGAGGTCAGCGAGGCCTATTTCGCCGACTTGATTAAAGGCAGCGGCGCCAGCTTGCTTCCCCTCAACGAGGGTGAGACCGTCGACGACTTCATCGCCTTCCTGACGCCCGTGGTCTTCGACAAGGAGCTCTACAAGATGCGCCGCAGCAGCGAGGACGACATCATCGTCAACTCGGCCGTGAACTTCTATGAAGGAGACATCCGTAAGGGTGATGTGGAAGCCTTCTACAACAAGATGCGCAAGCCCAACGACGATACGCCAATCAGCTACGGACTGAACTCCAAGTTGGTGAAGGAAAACGGCAAGATCTATGAAGACGTCTATAAGGCCGACGGACTCTATGGCGAGGCCATCCAAGCCATCATCGGCTGGTTGCAGAAGGCCAACGAGGTGGCGGAGAACGACAGCCAGCGCAACTACACACAGAAACTCATCGACTACTACACCACGGGCGACCTGAAGACTTGGGACGAATACAACATCGCTTGGGTGCAGGACTCCGTCTCGCACATCGACTTCGTGAACGGCTTCATCGAAGACTATGGCGACCCGATGGGCATGAAAGCCACTTGGGAGGCCGTTGTCGACTTCAAGGACCTTGAGGCCACCGTGCGTTCCAACATCATCAGTGAGAACGCCCAATGGTTTGAGGACCACTCGCCCGTCGACCCGCGCTTCAAGAAAGAAGAGTGCAAGGGCGTGTCGGCCAAGAGCATCATCGTCACCACGCTGGGTGGCGACTGCTTCCCCTCACCCCCGATTGGCATCAACCTGCCCAATGCCGACTGGATCCGCAAGGAATATGGCTCCAAGTCAGTGACCATCACTAACCTGATGGAGGCCTATGACAAGGCTGCCGACGAATGCCCGAGGAGCGCCCTCAAGGAGTTTGCCTACTCGCAGGAAGAGGTCGACCTCTGCAAAAAATACGGCTCCGATGCCGACGTGGTGCACACCAACCTGCACGAGTGCTTGGGCCACGGCTCAGGCAAGCTGTTGCCTGGCACGCAGCCTGGCGCCTTGAAGGAGTTCAGCTCGACGCTGGAGGAAGCCCGTGCCGACCTCTTCGGCCTGTACTATCTGGCAGAGCCGAGGATGGTGGAGTTGGGCGTGATGCCTGATGCCGAGGCTTATAAGGCCGAGTACTGCTCCTATATCCGCAACGGCATGATGTCGCAGCTGGC
>JAEEGK010033171.1_pt1 | contig 10054 bp, 5 predicted proteins | sample 8958771 | NCBI WGS metagenome assembly JAEEGK01 (sample SAMN16246547, study PRJNA631951) | gut metagenome | biome: gut microbiome; feature: rumen; material: SC-attached | host: Bos | place: Iran: Karaj | collected 2018-10 | reverse complement strand
GCGGGCAGCTTGGAAAAGATGTTATGGCTGACGGTGTAAATAAGCGCGATTTTTATATCAACGAAGTAAAACGCATTGCTGATTTTGCTAATGATGTTCACTCTGGAAAACTTGTAAACGAGAAGGGCGAAAAATATACTAGTGTTTGTCAGATTGGTATTGGTGGTTCAGACCTTGGTCCACGCGCCATGTATCTTGCTTTGGAAAACTGGGCTAAGAAAAACAACACTTTCAAAATGGAAGCTCACTTTATTTCTAACGTAGACCCTGATGATGCTGCAAGTGTTGTAAAATCTCTCGACATTTCTAAGACAATTTTTATTCTGGTTTCTAAATCAGGAACTACACTTGAAACTCTCACAAACGAAAGCTTTGTAAAAGACTTCATTAAAAAGGCTGGCTGCGATGCAAGCAAGCACATGATTGCTGTTACATCAGAAACTTCACCGCTCGCACATAACCCTGATTACATGGCTGCCTTCTATATGGACGACTACATCGGCGGACGCTATTCATCAACTTCTGGAGTAGGTGGAGCTGTACTCTCACTTGCATTCGGACCAAAAGTTTTTGCAGACTTCCTTGCCGGAGCCGCAGAAGAAGATAAACTTGCCTTGAATAAGGACCTTACAAAGAATCCTGCAATGATGGATGCACTCATTGGTGTTTACGAACGCAATGTTCAGGAATATCCTGCAACTGCAATTCTTCCATATTCACAGGCACTCAGCCGCTTCCCGGCACACTTACAGCAGCTTGATATGGAATCAAACGGAAAATCTGTAAACCGCGACGGCAAGCCTTTGAACTATCTTACAGGTCCTGTAATTTTTGGTGAGCCTGGAACAAACGGACAGCACTCCTTCTACCAGCTGCTCCACCAGGGAACAGACATTATTCCTCTCCAGTTTATTGCCTTTAAGAAAAATCAGACAGGTGATGATGTTGTAATTGAAGATTCAACAAGCCAGGTTAAGCTTTGCGCTAACGTAACAGCTCAGATAGTTGCCTTTGCATGTGGAAAACAGGATGAAAATCCTAACAAGGCTTTTGCCGGTAACCGACCAAGCAGCCTTATTTACGGCGACCAGCTTACTCCTGAATCTCTTGGCGCACTCCTTGCTCATTACGAAAACAAGGTTATGTTCCAGGGCTTTATCTGGAATGTAAACTCTTTTGACCAGGAAGGCGTACAGCTTGGAAAGAAGCTTGCAAAAACTGTTCTCAGCGGCCAGATGGACGGCGCCCTCAAAGCCTATGCCGGTTTGCTGATATAGTAAAAAAGTCTCTGTCGTAGTTTTAGTAATCTTTTTGTATAAACTCTTTCAGTGGTAAGTTTTGCCTTGCAAAACTTACGGCGGAGACGGAAAAAGCTGTCATATAGTAAAAGCAAAAGTCTCCGCCCTTGTACTTGTTAAAAATGCATAAAAATTGTATATTTATACAATATGAAAGAACGCAAAGCACGCTTAAAAGCAATCAAAAATCTCATCAAAAACAATACAATCGAAAGTCAGGACGATTTGCTTAATCTCCTGCAAAAAGAAGGCTTTGACGTTACTCAGGCTACTTTAAGCCGTGATCTCAAGCTGCTCAAAGTTGGCAAGGTACCTGATGGAAAATCCGGTTATATGTACGATCTCCCGGGCGAAGATGACGCAGGTGAATCTGAAGCAATTTATGTTCAGGATTTTCTTCGCGGTTATATCAGCATAGACTGGAGCGGCAACATCGTAGTAATAAAAACCTTCCCTGGTCACGCAAATACTGTATGTAATGCAATCGACAATCTTAACCTCAACGAGATTCTTGGAACTGTTGCCGGCGATAACTGTATGTTCGCCTGTCTACGGGAAGGCGTTACCGGTAAACAGTTTATGGATAAGCTTAAAAAACTCATTCCAGGAATAGAAGAAGGCTGAAAAAGTTGATATACTAGTGAACTATGATATTTACTAGTACAAGAAATAATAATCTTGCGGTTCCTTTTTCTCAGGCGGTTTTAAAATCTCTCCCAGAAGATGGTGGAGTTTATGTTCCGTCTTCCTCTTCCTTTGAGGATTTACGCCGCTGGATTTACTATATAGATAAAAATACCACTTTTACTTCAATTGCCGGAACTCTTACTTCTGCATTTATACAGGATGAGTTTTCTCCAATCATTTGTGAAACAATAGCAACCTCTGCCTTTCCCTTTAGCCCGGTAATCACTCAGCTGGATGAAAATCTGTTTCATCTGGAGCTTTACCATGGCTATACAGGCTGTCACCGAGATTTTGGTGTAAGCTATCTCTGTTCTTACCTTGAGACAACAAATGAGCTTCTTGGCAAAAAATCTGTTTTTGTCGATTTTACTCACGGTGAGCTTGGAGCTCTGCTTGCAAAGGTTCTGCGTGGCAAAAAGAACATTAAGGCTGTTATGCTTTACGAAAAGGGGACGGTCCGCGGTTTAAGTGATGAAGATTACATCTGGAACGGTGGCAACATTCTTCCTGTAGAAATGGAAGGCACTGAAAAGCAGATTAAAAACACAATCCGAGAGCTTTTTTCTGATGATGATTTTGTTGACCGCTACGACCTTACGCTTGCTAATACTACAAACGTGTGCCGCCTTATGTCTCAGATTTTTTACTTTCCGTATGCGTTTGCCCAGATTAAGGAAAAAGTTCACGGCGATATTTATTACGCTCTTGATGCAGGAAATTATTCTACTTTAGTTGCAGGGCTTTACAGCTGGCGTTTTGCACTTCCTTTGAACGGTTTTTATATTCCTGCAACTCCGGCTCTCTGTGCAGATGCAAAGGGAAATCCTGTTGTGCTTGATTCTTATGTCGGTATGGATAAGCGGGGAGAAGTAAACCCTGTGAATCCGGCTAACATTGAACGGCTTGAATCCTTCTTTGGAAAGAATGAGCTGATGATTCGAAGCTTTGTTTATCCGTGTGAGGTTTCTGAACGCAAGCGTGAAAAAGCTGCAAAAGAATTATTCATAAATTATGGAGTGATGGCTGCCCCAGAAACTGCAGGAAGCTATGCAACAATTCTGGAAAACAAGGATGAGATTATGAATGATGACGGAACCTTTGTTCTGGTTTCTCATACTCATCCGGCTTTGAGTGCTGATTACTGCAGGCATGTTCTTGGTGAAACTCCGGATATTCCTGAAAATATTGCGGAAAGCTTAAAGCCAGTAATACTTAAGAGGCCGGTGATTTCTTCACTGGATGAGCTTAAGAATCTGATTAAGACTTTTTCTTAGTTGCAGCCTTCTTTACTGTTTTTTTCTTTGCAGGCACTTTCTTCGTGGTAGCCTTTTTTGCTGGTGCCTTTTTTACAGGTTCCTTCTTCTTTGGTAAAGCAAACTGCTTTAAGAACAAATCGCACTTGTAGGCGGACTTGATTCGGGCGGTGTTGATTTGTTTGAAAAGCTTGAATACTTCAGGAACTTTGGTTTGAGGGGCTGCAAGAAGCATAAGCAGTTCAATCTGATTCAGACTGTTTTCCATCATCTCTTTATTGAACCATCTTACATTGTCGAATGTGTTGGCACCGCTTAATGCGCCGGAAAGCTTGTTTTCGGTAAGAAGGGAAACAATAGAAAGTGCAACCTCTTTTTTATTCTGTGGCAGCTTTGAACCATCTTCATATTTTGCAAGGAGCATGAACTTCTGGAACAGTGCACGGCAATCCTGCTCAAGGAACTCGTTGAACTTTCTTCCAAGATTCCATTCGCTGGCAAAACCTTTTTCTGCCAGATCTGCTGTCATTGTCCAGCCAAGAAGAACTGATGCAAGATTTTCATTTCCTAAAAGCATAAGCTTTGCAAATGGCAGAAGCTCGATACATTTTGCAAGAGCCTTGTTCAAATCAGCAGGCTTCTTTGGAGCTTTTTCATTCAGAATGCTTACAACAGCCTTGAGACGGGCTTTGAACATTGTATAAGCTTTATCTGCAGAGCCTTTAATGCCGGCAGTCTTGTATGCTTCTTTATAGAAATCAACTGCTTCCTGTTTACATCCGGCTGCAAGCTCATTAAGCTTTTTCGCAGTAATAAACGCTGTGGATTTTGTTTTAGTTTTTGCATCATCCTTACTTGCTGCAGCTTCGTAAGCTTTAAGTACAGGCAGAACAGCTTTTTCTGTAAATGTCTTGAGAGATGCATAAAGTTTTTTGTAAATAAGCTCCTGCCAGGCTGTTTCAATATCTTCGCAGCCGGCACCGTTAAGGAAGTCGCAGAGTATTCTGTAACGACCGTCAGCGGAATCTGTTACCTGATGAATATTCATAAATACCTGAACTTCAAAGCCGTTGAGCATTATGAACATTCCCTGTTCGCAGATATCCTTTGACTTACGGATAAACCAGAGTCCGCTTTTGTTTTCCTGGAAGATAAAGAACTTGTCGTCTTCGCCGTTGAGGTTCAAGCCTTCTGCAAGTGAGCGGCTTACAAGCTTTATTTCATCACCGTTACCTGTTTTTACAGCATACTGGTTAGAATCCTTAATCCAGCCGTAAGCACGGTCGTATTTGTTATTGTAAACTACAAGCACCCGCTCTTTACCGGCGCCGTTAGTGTAGGCAAACACATTTTCGTTTACATGACCATCCTGTACAAAATCAAAGAAGAGGAAGTTTTCAACATCACTGAAAAGATAGCGCTTTTTCATCAGCGGGAAGATTTCCTTCCAATGGCGGTCTACAAGATACTGACTCGGCTTTTCATCCTTGTAAGCCTTTGTATATTCCATTCCGTATTTTTCGGTAAAGCCTTCAATCTGTCCGTGACCAAACATCGGCAGGCCAGGCATTGTAATCATAAGCGTGCAGACACCAAAATATTTGTCGCCATCTCCAAACTGAGCAATCGCAGTTTCTTCATCAGGATTGTTCATAAAGTTTACGTAACGCTTTAAGATTTGAGGGTCAAAAATAATCGTATTTTTTACAGTTTCGCGGTACTTCTGATTTTCCTCTTTTTTGAGCATGTTCATAAAGGCAGAATTGTAAACGCGGTGCATTCCAAGGGTGCGAACAAAATAGCCTTCCATCATCCAGAAAGCTTCGGCAAGAAGCAATGTATCAGGGCATTCCTTTGCAACTCGGTCAACAACTTCGCGCCAGAACTCATTTGGAATTGCATCATTAAACTGCTGGGTGCTCAAGCCTGTTTCGCTGCGGGTAGCAATATCGCCTCCGTGTCCAGGTTCCGGGTACCACAAGCGGCGGATAGATTTTTTTGCAAGAACCATGGCCGCATCAAAACGGATAATAGGGAAGTTGTGTGCTACGTGGAGAATCTCCTGCATTACAGCTTCTCGTGCAGCCGGATTCAAAAAGTCAATCTGAGCGGTATCATTCCAAGGTAGGCCTGTTCCATCGTTTCCGTGATAGATGTAGCGGGTGTCTCCAGTCTGATTATCAACTCGCTTAAAAACTACGGCGCAGTCATTTTTGCTGTAGTAGTGGTCTTCTAGATAAATGCTTACACGGGAATCCTGCGAAAGATTTTCTCCGTTGAAGGTGTAATGCGGGAAGGGAAGGTCGCGGCGCTGAATGAATAAATCAGGTTTGTTTATAACCCATTCGCCGTCCATTCCTGTGTGATTTGGAACCATATCGGAAGCAAGTCGGATTCCTCTCTGCCAGAGTCGAGCTCGGAGATTTTCCAAAGCACTCCATCCGCCAATGTTATCTGCAATTTCGTAATCATATAAACTGTAAGCACTTGCGGCAGCTTCAGGGTTTCCGCAAATCTGCTTAATGCGGCGGCTTGCCTTACTTCTTTCCCAAAGACCAATAAGCCACAAGCCTGTAAAGCCTTCGTCACGCAGACGGTCGAGTTCGGCATCTGGAATCTGGTCCAGGCGGGTGATAGGGTAGCCATATTGTTTTGTAAGCTGGTCCAGCCAGACAAGTACAGTTTTTGCCATAAGAATAACTTTTGGCATCCAGTCGCTGTCCGGGCTGTAGCGTTCATATTCGTTCATGAGGTTTTCGTAGGAATAAGGCTGCATATCAGGAAGATCGCCGCCACCAAAACCATGCCAGGCAGCTTTTTCTTCTTCGCTGATTGTGTCTAATCCCTGCAGAATAGATTTTAACCAGGTTCCTGCAAGCTCGCTCCAGTATTTCTGAATATAATCAAGCTGTCCTTTCAGACTGTCCGGGGCAAAAAGCTGAGGTTCGCGGAGCAGGCTTACAAGGTCGTGATTGAACGGACCAAAGAGCGGTTTTGTAAGTGCATATTTTTGAATTGTTTTCCAGGATTTTGCATAAAGCTTGTTTTTAGAAAGTTCTTTATCGCTGAAAAGAAGCAGAAACGGTTTGAAAGCAGGGTTTTCGTTGGCAAGATGAAGAAGAATCATTTCTTCAAGAGTCTGCTCACGGTTGCTTCTCATTTCGTTTGTGCCGGTATCAAGGGCATCCCTGTTTAAGTATTCTTCTGGAGTACATTTTTCCTGATAAACTTCTACCGGCGGAAACTCTTTAATAAAGTCGAGAAGGAGCCTGTCTGTTTCTTCGCGGGTATATTCTTTTTCAAGTTCTGCAAGTGCTTCTTTCATAAATGAAGGGGCTTTGTCGCGCCTGTAAAGCATACAGATATAATGAAGGATTTCGTCAATCAAACCCATTGCATTGAGCTGACCTGCACTCAGCTTTTTATTTTCATCACCAGTAACATTCTGAATGTAATCGTTAAAGAGGAGCTGGAATGCGCGGACATTTTTCATGTTTGCAAAAATTACATTTCCGCTGGAGGCAAAAAGCCCTTTGTCAAAACTGCATAAGTCGCGCACTTTTTTAGAAATATGGAATTCGTTGTAGGAAAGTCTCATGTTCTGTCTCCTCTATATTTATATTCTATCATCTTTGCGAAACTTTTTGTATTCTATTTATCAATGTTTTGTCGGAAGTTAATTCTTCTATAGAAACCGGCATTCTGTATGTCCAGTTGAACTTTGTAACTGTTCCCGGAATGTTTATACGTTCATCCTTTGCATTTTCCAGCCAGCATTCTTTTTTCATGTAAAGTAAATCCTGAAGCGGCGGAATAAACCATATGCTTTGGGATGATGATGAGGCCTGCAGTATGGTTTCGGCAATTTCTGGGGTAAAAGGTTCTTCTGAAAGTTTTGTGGCAGCTTCTTCAGCCTCATCGGCGGGTGCAGCAATAATTTCATTGTCAAAAGCCTTAATGAACGCTTTTACGCTTTCTTTTTCTTCTTCCCACCACTGGCGTAAGGTTGATGAATCGTGGACTGAGGTGGTTGAAACAGAAAGAGGTGTATAATCAGCAAACGGAATAAAAGGCTGTCCCTCTTTGCTCCATTCGCGGCACCAGCGGACAACTCGAAGTCCTAAGATTTTGTGTGCTTCCATAGTTTCTGGTACGCATTTTATACCCACGCCTAAATCTTCCCCGCATGGAATCATTTTTACAGCTTTTGTTATGGCGGTAAAAATCTCATCCGCCTGTTTCTGCCACAGCTTGAGGTTCTTTTTATCAAGACTTTCAAATAGAGTTGTGAGAGAAGCTTTTTCTGTGATGTTCAAGCTTGCCCAGGAGGTTGACTGATTATAGCACCAGAGCGGAATAAACTTGTTTTTTGCAACTTCAAGAAGTGTCCGGTCGGACCAGTATTTTACGAGCACCTGTTTGATTTTACTGGCAGCTTCATCGGTGAGTGAGATTTCATTTGTACCGTCTGCTTTATCTGTGCCAAAATATTTCCCAAAATCAAACTCCTGAATCTGGCGGCTGCCTGTAACTGATTTATCAAAAAGCCAGAGCTCTTCATCATTTATGCGCGTACAGAAGATTTGCAAAATTTTATGCGCCAGCTCGTGGTTCCAGGTGATGTCTTCTATGGCATGTGTTGGAATGTGGGGCTTACTCAACCAGCGGATTCTGTCGTCATCAAAGCCAAGCTCGTACAAATCGGTGATTTTAAAGCTGGAATAAGGCTCCGTGTGACCATTGAGTGCGTTACAATCTTCGGCTGGAATTGCCCAGATGCGGAAAAAGCCCAGAATGTGGTCCAAGCGGTAGGCATCGTAGTAGTTTGCAGCAGTTTTTAGGCGGTCTTTCCACCAGCTGTAATCGTTTTCTTTAAGATATTTCCAGTTGTAGGTAGGAAAGCCCCAGTTTTGACCTTCAGGATTGTCCCCATCGGCAGGAGAACCGGCCCGCAGCTCCTGGTTGAATACATCCGGGTAAGCCCAGGCATCGCAGGAATCTTCGTTCATAAGGATTGGCATGTCACCTTTGAGGAGGAGCCCAAGTTTGTGAACTTCGCTGACCGCTTTGCTGAATTGTTCGGCGGCAACCATCTGGCACCACGCGTAGAAGAGGTGGTCTTTTTTTAAGGCTTTAGACTTCCAGAGCTTTGTTATTTCTTCCGGGTTTTTGCAGCGGTCTTCATCTGGCCAGCTTTTCCAGCTTGCCTGCATATATTTCCATTTGAGGTTTTTATATACCGCGTAAGTTTTTATCCAGGGATTTGCTTTTATCCAGGTGGAAAGCGCAGGGGTAGGTTCACCTGTTTTACCGATTTGTGTATTATCGTAAATCATTCTGAGCAGAGTGTTTTTTGTATTCAGAATGTAATCGTAATCATAACGTGGTGCGTATTCTGCTTTTTTTATAAATGAATCATATTCGGTTTTAAAGCTTTTGTTGATGGTATAGATCTGTTCAAAATCATTAATATCCGAAAGTCTTATATAGATAGGATGGAGCGCAAAAGCCGAAAGTCCGCTGTATGGCGAGCTTTGTGTACCAGTATCATTCACCGGCAGCATCTGGATTATAGAAAGCCCCGATTTTTTGCAGAACTGTGCAAACGGTACTAAATCCCCGAACTCTCCAATAGCCTGATTTTCTTTTGTATATAATGCGCCCAGCGGAACCGCAACGCCAGTCAATTTCTTACTTTGCATAATTAGTTTATTATAGCATACAAATTTCAACAATGCCACAACGGAGTTGCCAGCTTGTTGCTGAAAGGCTGCGGGCGGCGGAAATCTGGCAGCCAGCTTGTGTCGTCGGTGAGCTCCTGGTAGAAAAGATAATCAAAATCGTAAGCTTCTATTAAATCACGGATATCGTTGTCTTCATCTGAGGTAACAAGCCGGTTTTCTATGGATGAAAGCGCTTTATTTCGCGTAGAAAGCTGTGCAGAATCTTCTTCAAACGGTACTGGTGTATATTGATTCATAAGTGAGATAATGGCACGTCCGTCTGCATTTTCCTTAAGCCAGCCAAGTACATCGGCAGTTTCTTCAAAGTGGCCCGGCATAAAAAGATGGCGGATAATCACACCGGAGAGCATTTTATCGCGCGGTTCTCCCGGTTCTGCCCATTCTGCAGGCTTCGCATCTGGCGGTTCAGGAATGCTTTTTATTTCAAGCGGATTATTATCAATCATCCAGCGGATTGCAGAGCTTGCAACTGCAGGGTAGTCCGGGGCGGCAAAAAGCTTTCCTGCAAAGGATGAAGAAAGCGTTTTTAAGTCCGGCAACCAGATTGTTACAAGTCCGCGCAAAAGCTCAAGCATTTCTACAGATTCATAAGCCGAAGAGTTCCAGCAAAAAGGAAGTGTGACCCCTTTATCACGGGCAAGCCGCAAATACTCTGCAATTTTTGGAATATGATGACTACCTGTAACCAGATTTATATTTTCAGCACCGGCAGCCTGAAGCTTTAAGCAGATATCGACAAACTCAGCAGAATCTACGGCACGTCCCAATCCATCCTGGCTAATCTGATAATTCTGGCAGAAAGCACAGCGAAGCGTACATCCAGTAAAGAAAACTGTTCCGCTGCCACCAAAAACAGTAATAAGCGGTTCTTCGCCAAAATGAAGTCCTGCAAAAGCAATACGTAAATCAGAAGTTTCGCGGCAAAAACTCGTTTTTCCTTCCAGACGGTTAATCTTACATTTTCGGGGACATTGAATGCATTTTGTATAGAGGTTTTTGCCAGAATCGTGATTTTCCGCAGTCAAATTAATAAGCCCCTTTAGAAACAAGTATAGCCATCAATTCCTGCAGA
>JAEEGK010033164.1_pt1 | contig 10056 bp, 6 predicted proteins | sample 8958771 | NCBI WGS metagenome assembly JAEEGK01 (sample SAMN16246547, study PRJNA631951) | gut metagenome | biome: gut microbiome; feature: rumen; material: SC-attached | host: Bos | place: Iran: Karaj | collected 2018-10 | reverse complement strand
ATATAAAATAATAAAAAATATTTTATTATAAAAAAATTTATTAAAATAAATAAAATATATATAATATTAAATATATATATTTATATATTTTAAATAATAATATTTTAATTGATTTTATTATAATAATAATAATAAAAATAAAATAATTATATTACATTTTTTTAATAATAATAATAATATATTATTATTAATTCAACTATATTAATTAAATTATATAAAATAAAATAACATATATAATATAATAAATATTATATTAGTATTATAAACTATATTTGTAATCATATATTATTTATTTACATCTTTGTATTATTTAAATACTTATATTTAAAACAAATTTACAAAATGTATTTAATATTAAAACAAGCTAAATAAATCTATTGTTTATTATTATTAAGTAAATTTAAAATACAAAGTTTTTTATTAGGAATGTTAATTTTACAATTATTGACATTATTATTATTCTTATAATCACAAATATAATTACAATTATTTTCATTTTCACTACTGTTATCTTCTATTATAGAATTGTCTAAAGTTTCTAATGAAGTATTTTTCAAACTTGACTTTTTTTCTTTAGAAAAAAAATTATAGTACAATTCGAAATTATTATTATCATCATCTAAAGAAAATTCACATTCATCATCAAATAAATTAAATTTAGGAAAATTTTTTGGTTTTTTGAATTTATTTTTTGGAGGCATTAAAATATTTTGATTAAAGATAGACATTAATACGTAATAATTTATTTATAAAAAAATAAATATAAAATTAAAATATAAAATTAATATATATTATTTAAATATTAAATATTTATGGAGACAACAAATTCAAAATATAAACTTTTAATAAGAGATAAAAAAGGTTGTTATATAATTTCTCCTTTTATAAACAAAACAAAAAAAGATTTTGAATTACCAACAAGTTCAAATATAATAATGTGTAGAAAATATTTTGCAAATATTGATGCTGGTCATTTAAGTATATATTCCACAGAAGAAGGCTATAAATTAATAAAAGATTTTGAAGAATTAAAAAGTGTTAGTATGATAGATTTTAGTGAAAATGAAAAATATTTAACTATTATTCAAAAACCAACAGTTGATAATAATAATTTAAAAATTTATAAAATAGATAGTAATAATTTTGAATTAAAATTTAAAATCTCAAGTAAAGTTCATCCAAATTCTTTATGGCCTCAAATAATTTATGATATAAAAGATGAAAATAAAATTTTTTATCTTAATAAATCAACATTAGAAATTTATGATCTTAATAATAATAATTTATTAAATAAAATTGAAAACATTTTATCATTTGTTCAAACCACTTTTGAAGATAAAAATTATTTATTATGCTGTAAAATTATATATAAAGATTCTAATAAAAAAAGTTGTTTCTTTTCAATTTATGATTATAATAATAATAATTTTGATAAACCTTTAAAAGAACAATCTTTATCTCTCACAGATAGAATTAAATTAAAATTATCAAATAATAAAAAATTTTTATTAATTCATTCTATTAATGATAATACTTCTAATAAAAGTTATTATGGTAATTCTTCATTATATTATTTAAATATATTAAATTTTGATTTTAAAAAATTTGTTTTACCTGAAGGACCAATTCATGATTTTTGTTGGAGTTTTAATAGTGAAAATTTTATAATTACAGCTGGACATTTGCCTTCAAAAACATTATTTTATGACAATAATATGAATTTAATTAAAGAGATTTGTATAGGAAAATTTAATAAAATTTTAATATCTCCTAATAATAAATTTTTAGCATTATGTGGGTTTGGAAGTTTAAATGGTGACATAAATTTATATGAATTAGATATTAAAAATGATTTTCGTTTGATAGGAAAATATAATTTATTTTGTTGTGTTGATTTATATTGGAGTTTTGATTCGAAATTTCTTTTAGGAAGTGTTTTAAGTACCAGAGTTAAAGTAGATAATGAATATAGAATTATAAGATATAACGGAATAGAAGAAATAGTAGATAAAAATGTAGGAGAGATATATCAATGTGTTTGGGTTAATTGTAATGATATATCTCAAAATGATTTTGAGGTAGAAGTTAATGAAAAAAGTTTAGAAGAAAAAAAAAAAGAAGGAATTAAATTGAAAACTTTAGGAACGATTGATTTTGGAACGAATAATAGAACCAATTTAGATGAAGAAAAAGAAAGAAGAAATGAAGGTGCTGGTGTTGGCTTTAAAAAGAAAAAAAAGAAAAAGAAGAAAAAAGGAGACGGAAATAAAAATGAAGAAAATGATGAATAAATAAAAATAATTATTATTATATTAATTATATTAAAAAATATAAATTTATAATAATTAATAATAATATGTTAAATTTATTTTATTAATAGAAAATTGAAATATGGCTTCGTTTTATAATGGATATAATATGTATTTACAAAATAATAATAATTATAATCAAAATATTAATAATAATACTTATGGTACGAAAGTTAATCCATATGATCCTAAAAATAATTATGAAAAAAAAGAAGAATTTTCGTATACTTTAAGAAAAAATAATACTTATAACAATAATAATAATAATGACCCTTTTAAACAAAATTCATATAATATAATTCAAAATAATTATAACAATAATAGAGTTTATCCTGCTAATAATGCTAATTATACTGCAAAAAATATTCAAAATAATCAAAGAAGAGATCATGTTGCTGAAATATTTAATTATAATAGTAATAATAATAACAATAATAGTAACAATGCTTATTATAATAATGTTTATAATTTTAATCCAAAAACTTATAGAAATCAAAGTTCTTCTCCTCAAAAACAGGATATTAATAATAATAATAATTTAAATAGTACTTTAACTGGAATAAATAAAAATAATAATAATAATTATAACAACAATAACAGTTACACACAAAGAAGTTATTCATTAAATAATAATCAATATAATCCTTTATATAATAATAACAATATTAATAATAATTATTATAACCAAAACATTAAACCACCTTTATATGATAATAATATATACAATAATAATAATAATAATACTGAACAAACAAGTCAAAATCTTCCAGAATATTCAAATAAAAATTGTTCCGCAGTAAGAGAATATTCTTATAAAGAAGAACCAAACTCTCGTTTTAGAAGTTATATGGAAGATAAAGGTGTTGTAGTAGAGAATGTAAACAACATATCTCATAATATATTATTTTGTTTATTTGATGGTCATGGAGGAGGGGAGGTATCAAATTTTCTTCAAAAGAATTTCCCAAATTATTTCAAAGAATTTCTCATTAAAAGTTCTAATAACATATCCCCTAACCTCTTCACTTCTCTCTTTCCATATATAGATGATAAAATAAAGACATCAAATTTCAATCAAATGGGTTCAACAGCATGTACAGTTTTTATAACAAAAGAAAATAGTAATAGAGTTTTATATTCAGCGAATATAGGTGATACTAGATGTATAATAATTTCAAAAAATGGAGCAGTTAAACGTTTATCTTATGATCATAGAGCAAGTGAAAAAGATGAACAAAATCGAATAATTGAATCAGGTGGAATTGTATTTGCTGGAAGAGTTTATGGACAATTAATGTTAAGTAGAGCGTTTGGAGATTGGGAATTAAAAAATTATGGAGTTAGTAATATTCCTTATGTTAGTAAGACTGATATAGATGATATAAGTAATAGTTGGAAATGGGTTGTTATTGCAAGTGATGGAATATGGGATGTATTTAATGATGATGAAATAGGAAGATTAAGTTTAAGTTATGAAGGAAGTAAAGAATTTTGTAATGATATTATTAAGAATGCGATGGAAAGAGGAACTATGGATAATATAAGTTGTTTTGTTGTGAAATTAAATTAAATAATAATAATATATTTTAATAAATATAATAATAATATTATTATTATATTTTTTAATATTTTAATAATTATTATTGATATTATTAAATATATGTCGAATAATAATATTAATATTATTAATAATAAAAATATTGATTATAATAATATTAATAATAATAATAATAATAATTATGATTTTTTTGAAACAAATAATAAAATCTCTGATAATAATAATATAACAAATAATATTGAAATTAATACAATAATAACAGATGAATTATATTTTCATAAATTAAATTTTTCTTTATTGTATTTAATTTCAATTCTGGTTGTATGCATATCATCTGTTTATTATTATTCATTAAATAATTATAACAATAGAATATATTTATCAACTAATGATTTAAACATAAATTCAAATTTTCCTATTTATAAAATAATTTCAAAATATACAGAAGGAAATAAAATTTTTATTGAATTAAAATTAGAATATGAAAATAAAAAAAGCAATAATAAAATATTAAACGAAGTTCTTAAATGTGCTTTTATATTTTATTCAGACACAGTAAATATTAAAATTTTTTCATCTGAAAATAATAATAATTTAAATATCAACAACAACTCAAATCAAAACCAAAATAATATTAATAATTATAAAGAAAGTAACATTGGTATAAAAATAATAGATTATCCTTTTAGTTTTAAACTATTTCGAAAAGAAGATAATTCTATTTTATTTAATTCTGAATGTTCAACATATAATAACAATATTTTTTTTTCAGTTAATTATATTCAATTATGTCAAAAAATATATTTAAAAGATTATTTTTATATAGGATTCGAAAATGAATATACAACAAATGTTAATAATATATTAAAACAAAATGAAAAATATCTTTTTTTAAATAAAAAAGGAGATAATTTTCCTTTTTATTTAACATATAATAAAAATAATTATAGTAGCTATGGAATATTATTAATGAGCAATGATGGTTTATTAAAAATTGATATTAATAATGAAGAAATGAATTATGAATTAATTAATGATAATTCTGATATTAATTTTTATGTTTTTAATGGAGTCAGTGTAAAAGAAGTTATCATGCAATTACAAAATTATATTGGAATGCCAACGTTGCCAAGTTATTATGTTTTAGATTGGAATTATTTTAATGAAAGAAAAAAATTTTTTATTAATAATTTTATTGATTTAGATAAAGGAATTGATGGAATTGTTTTTAATGATGTTAATATTGATGATAACATTAATAATAATAATGAAAATATTATTATTGATGATGGAAATTATAGTTTATTTTTAAATATGAATGTAAAATCAGATATATTAAATGAATTTAATTTCATTCAATTACTTCAAAATAATACTTTTATTATGAATTATATTAATATTATAAATATATTAGAAAGTAAGCATTATTATTCTAATTCTAATTTATTAAGACCTTTAATTTTTAGTACAAAATCTTCAATAGTAAGTAATAGATATTCTTATAAATGGTTTAAAAACATAAGTTTTAGTTATGATGATTTATATGATATTATAAATAAAATAAAAATTCAAAGTTTGTATGGAAATCCTTTTTTTATAATTGAATTTAATAATAGTAATAAAAATAACAATTTTTATGAATATTGGTTACAATTGTTAGCTTTGATGCCTATTGTAGATTTTAATGGATTTGATAATAATAATAATAATGATAATGATGATAATATAGAATATAAAAATTTAAGATATACATTTTCTTTATATTTATATAGTTATTTTGTTATTGTTTGTACTGAAGGTGGTTCAATAATTCGTCCAATTTATTTTGATTTAAAAACAATAACATATATTAATGATGTTATAACAAATAACAATCAAATAATGATTGGGAGTGATATTATGATATATTTTAATAACTTCACATATAATAATAATAAAAATTATTCAATTTTATTTCCTAATGAAAAATTTTATGATTTTTACACAGGAGAATATATAAATAAAAATGGAGAAGGTTATTATTCAATAAAAGTTTCAAAACTTTTACCTATTTTTTTAAGAGGAGGAAAAATTACACCAGTTCAATTATATGATAATAATAATGAATATGATCTTAATAATATTAATATGAATATTATTAAATCAAAACCAATTCAATTAATAATTAGTTTAGATTATAATAATCAAGCGAGTGGGAAAATTTATTTAGATGATTTTTATTCATTAGATTCGAAAAATAAAAAAATTTATTACAAAATGTTAATAAGCGTTTCACAAACAACAATAGAAATGAGTATTTTTTTTAAAGTTTATAATTTTAAATATAAATTAAAAAATAATTTATTTAATAATGAAATAAATAAAATTATAATTTATGGTTTTAGTAAAATTTCAATAAAAAAAATAACAATAATGAATAAAAATGGAAGACATTTATTAAATATTAATAATTTTGAAAGAAACAATAATAAAGATATTATTATAATAAAAGATATAAGTATTCCTTTAGATATGGATTCAAAAATGTTAATTTTATAATTATTAATAATATATAAATATATTATTATTTATATAATTATAATTTTTTCTATTCATTTACACTATTTATAAATCCTACTAAATAATCAAGTAACATATTAGGATAAAATAAATTAAATATTTTTATATTAACAAAACTATCTTTTGGTTTTATTTCATTTTTTCTTTTTTTCCATTCGATTTTAACATATTTTTCAAAATTACTATCTTTTTTAATTAATAATATACTTTCTGGTTCATCATTTGGTAATTCACCATATTCACTTTCATTTTCATTGTTATTTATTTTGTTTGGAAAATCATATATAAAATCATTATAAAAATTTTCATCTTCGTTTAAAGGAATATTTTTTTCTTTTTGAATATTTATATAATTATTTATTGAATTAAAAGCTTTTTGTGTTATAAGTTCATTAAGTGAGAACCATGTGTTATAATTATCATTAAAATTTTTAAATTTTATTAAATAATAAGTAACATTATTTTCATATTTTTTATCAATGATTTTTTCAATAGGAGATTTTAACATTAAAATATTAATAAAAGAAGATAATATTTAAAAATTTAATAAAAAAAATATTTATATTATTATTTAATAAATATATAATAAAATTTATATAATATATTATCATATAATAAAAATATAATAATTATAATAATAATAATAATAAAATAATTAATAATATAAACGATTAACGCTCTGTTCATTTTTATTCAAATTATCAACATTATAATAATTCCCATAAGCAGAACTACTTGTAGGTAATATTGTTGTATAAACTTTTCCATATCTACTAAATGGACTATAATGTTGTAAATTATCAGGAGATTTTCTTCCATTTATAATATGATTTTTATTAGCATTTAAATAGTCACCATTTGTTATTAAATCAAAATTTATATTATTATTATTATTATTATTGTTGTTATAACGATTATTATAATAATTATTTTCGATTATTTTTTTGTCATCAAAAACTGTTGCATATGAATTTCTTTTATTGAAAATATAATCATTATTATTATTTGAATTATTGTTATTAATTATATTATTATTATTATTTGTTAAAGAAATGTTGTTATATATATTATTAAGTCGATTATTTGAATTTTGAATAGAATTTTCTTTTTTTAAAAATTGTTCTTTTAAATAAGCATCTTGATCTAAATGGCGACTTTGAATATAATCATTTATTAAATTAATTTTACGTCTTGAATAAATATTATCATAATAATTAGAATTATTATTAATTAAATAATAATCTTTAAATGCATTATAAGCATTAATAGGATTACTGTTATTATCATAAATATTTTTATTTATTACATTTTCATCAAATCTATTATTAAATATGATATTATGTCCACTATTTCTTAAATTATTATTATTATTATTATTATTATTATTATTATTATTATCATCATTAAAATTATTGTTATTATTTCTATTATTAATTTTACTACTCAAAGCTCTTATTGCTCGATTAGTACTATTATCATAAGCTAAATTATCATTAATATTATTAAAAAATTCTTCATAAACCATAAAACCATTGTTTTGATTAATATAATTTTTAAGTCCAAAATATTTAAATATAAAGCCAATTAAATCTTTGCTTGGATTTTCATAAACAATTTCTTCAACTTTTTTTTTTTCAAATTTTAACATTTCATTAAATATTTCAAATCCAATTCCTTTATTTCTTATGTCTTCATAGACATAAAAATCATATACTATTAAAGGATTACATTCAAAGTAATTATATTTTTTATCATGTAAATATAAACGCTTATTACCTACTTTTATAAAACCCAAAACTTGATTTTCATTTGCTTTTATTATTATTCTATGATTTGAAGAAAAAAATTTAAATGCTGATGTACTAACTGTCTCTAATTTTCTATATTTAGCCGAAGCTAATCCGATTTTATCAATTATTTCATTAACATATAAAGAATAACTTGGAAGAATGTTGTTTTGATATGAACCTTCAAGAATTGCAATGCCTGTTTGAGGATCACAATCTAAAGCTTCTATGCAATTGAAACTGAAATTCATTTTTTTTTATTATTATTTAAATATTATATTATATTAATATATTATAAAATATTTATATAAAAAAAACGAATTATTATTTATTTATATTGTTTTATTTATTTATAAATTTTAATTATTTTCTCTCCATCTTTTGTTAATATATAAATCATATTATTATCATTTGATATATCAAATGAAATTATGTTATAATCAAAAGTTATTTCTTTTGTTTTATCGTTATTAAAAAAAGGAATGTTTATTATTTTAATACTATTTTCATTATTGATATAAATTATATTAGAATTTTCATTATTACAGTAATAACAAATAGGATTAATAAAAGTTTTTTCTTCTAATTTTCTTAATAAAACTCCATTTAAAGAATAAGAAAAAATTTTTTCTTTTTGTTTTGAATAAATTATAAACGAAGGAATAGGAAAATTAAATAAAAGAATATTATCAATTGGGAAAGAAAATTTTAAAGAAAAAATAATATTTCCTTGAGGAAATGAAAAAATATTGATTTGACCATCAATGCTTGAGCTTGCTAATAAATTTAAATCAGAATTGTAATTTAATGAAGTTATTTCATATGAATGTAAAGAAAATAAAATATTTTTTATTTTTAAAATATTATTATTATTATTATTATTATCAATGGTTATTTGAAATATTATTATTGTTCCATAAATGTCTCCTGAAATTAGATATTTATCCATATATTCTATTAGAATTAAAGATGTTATTAAATTATATTTTTGGGAATTATATGAAATTTTTATATTATAATTAAAATTATTATTATTGTCATTTACTAAATTATTATTATCGCTATCATTAGTACAATTTTCTTCATTTAAATTTTTATTATTATTAATAATTTTTTCTAAATTAATAAATAATATGTGATTGTTGATTCCTCCAATAAAAATAAAATTATTATAATTATCAACTGCAATATTATTAAATTTATGATTTTTTTTATTATAAAAACAATAATTTAAATTAATATTAAATTTTTGTAAATAAATATTATTACTAAAAAAAAAATTTTTTTTCGATAGTTTTAATGACAAAATATCTTTTCCCAATAAAATATAACCTTTTTCTTTACTACACTTGATAAAATAAAACTTATTATTTTTTAGTGAATTATTTTTAACATCCTTTTTATTTTTAATAAAAAATAAATTTTCAATTCTATATTTTTTATTACGTTCATTAATTTCTTTATTATCAATAATTTGAATAGGAACAAAACCTTTATAAATATTTTCTTTATTTAAAGAATAATGAAATTTTTTATTATTTTGTTTATTATCTAAATAACTTTCATTAGAATAATTACTTAAATAATAATTACTTTTTTTACCTTTTTGATATATACCAAAGATATAATTTAACCAAATATTAAGTTTTTCTGATGTTCGTTCTGATTCTAATAAATTAGTTAAATATGCTAATGAATTAAAACTTTGTGAATTATTAGAATTTAATGGGTTTAAAGGAATTGTATAATTTTCTGGGATTAATTCTAAAATATCCAAAATTTTATAATTATTATCATTATTATTACTAATAATATTATTATTATTTCTTAAATTTAGTTTTTT
>JAEEGK010033162.1_pt1 | contig 10056 bp, 11 predicted proteins | sample 8958771 | NCBI WGS metagenome assembly JAEEGK01 (sample SAMN16246547, study PRJNA631951) | gut metagenome | biome: gut microbiome; feature: rumen; material: SC-attached | host: Bos | place: Iran: Karaj | collected 2018-10 | reverse complement strand
TGACCACGTCGCCCATGCCGAGAATGCGGCTTGCCATGCGGTCCGGGTGGAACAGTTCAATTTCGGGGAGCTTTTCGCCGACACCGATAAAGCATATCGGCACGCCCGTCATCTTCTTGATGCTGAGGGCTGCACCGCCGCGGGTATCGCCATCCATCTTCGAGAGGCAGACGCCCGTGAAGTTCAGGCGGTTCCAGAACGTCTCGGCAACATTCACCGCTTCCTGACCGATCATAGCGTCGGCGACGAACAAAATCTCGTCTGGGTGAACCGCATCGCGAGCCTTTTCGAGTTCCTGCATCAACTCTTCGTCAATCTGCAGACGGCCTGCGGTATCGTAAATCACGAGATCGTGACCGTTGTCCTTTGCGTACTGGTAGCCGTGCTTGATGATTTCGACCGGATTGCCCTGGCCTTCGTCGTAAACCGGAATGCCGATGGACTTGCCGAGCACTTGCAACTGCTTGATAGCGGCCGGACGGTAGACGTCGGCTGCCACGAGAAGCGGCTTGCGTTTTTTCTTGCTGCGCATCCAGAGGGCAATCTTGCCTGCGAAGGTCGTCTTACCGGAACCCTGGAGACCGACCATCATGATGCCCACCGGTGCGGGGCCGGAGAGGTTAATTTCCTTAGTTTCGCCACCCATGACAGCAACGAGTTCGTCGTGGATGATCTTCACAATCTGCTGACCCGGAGTCACGGAATTGAGCACTTCGCTTCCGAGTGCCTTTTCCTTGACCGCCTTGACGAAATCGCGGGTGACGTTGAAGTTCACGTCGGCTTCGAGGAACGCACGACGCACTTCGCGCAGCGATTCTGCCACGTTTTCTTCGGTGAGTTTGCCCTGCCCACGCAGGTTCTTGAGAGTATTTTCTAGAGAATCAGTCAGTTGTGAAAACATAGTGCGGCAAATATAGTTAATAGTTGGTAGTTGCTAGTTTCCAGTTTTAACGAAATGCCGTTGGAATTGCCATTTTGTTACTTTCCGAATAAATCAGAATGCGATCCTGTATCCACAAGGGTGAGCGTCAAGATGCCGTTGTTCTTTCTATAGCACAGAAGCCAGTCGGGACGAATATGGAGTTCTCTCGTTCCTTCGAATATCCCCGAAAGTTCATGGTCATGATACTTTTCTTCAAGAACTTGATCCGTTCGAAGTTTTTCGACAACTGACTTGAGCTCTTCTAATGGTAGCCCGCGTTTTTGACAGCGCTTGTAACCCTTCTTAAAACGGCTAGTCCAGATAACTTCGTATATCATTTGTCAAGGTCCGCCCACATTTCGTTCATATCCGTATAGCGTTTTGTTTTCGGGTCTGCTTCGAGTTGCTTTGCTTCTTCAATCGCGTCCAAAAGCTCGCCGGAACGTTTCGGGTACTTCACTTCAAAGGGGAGGCCTTGCTGTAGCACCACTTGCCGCAGGAACATTGAAATCGCCTGAGACATGGAAAGCCCAAGCCCCTCTAGGAGCTTGCTTGCTTGGTTGCTCAGCTCGGCATCGATGCGGAAATTTTTTGCTACGGTACTCATGTACATAAATATACTCCATTTTGATTGTAAATGCAAGTATTTGATTGTGTTTACTTTCAGATGTGTTTCTATTAGACGGTAAATATGCCTTGAAACCGTATCAATCTATGATGAAGCCGTTTTTCCCCATTTCAAGATTATTTCCTTTTACGGAAAAAATTAGCCCAATAGGGGTTTTCCTTGTCGAATAAGGCTTTTTCTTCTGGTGTAAAATTATGAGGATAATCTTCAAAAAGGAATAAAATCTTTTTCTTGTCGAAAGAAACTGCATGAAGGCCTGTTTGGTCAATGTAATCGACCCACCAAATCTTATCGTCTTCGTTTTCCTTATAGAATTCGATTCTTTTGGTTTCGTCTTTGACCATAATCATAGCATACCTCGTTGAGCATTCCCGGTACTCTTAATTTAAATTCTTTATTTGTCATAATATGACATTTTGTTGATAAAAAAATGAATATTATGGTGCTTCGTCCTCAAAAACAAAAAAAGCAACAACTTGTTGCGATTTTGAACATGCATTACCGATATAAAAATTGTCGGATGTATTGAACTTCTTTAGTAAATTACGCTTTCTCTCCGACTTTCTTCACTGCCAATTCCAAATTTAAATCATGTAAGCCGGGGTATGCCTTGATAAGGAAATCAACGGGAATTTTCTTTACTACTTCTGCGCTCGGCATTTCATACAACCATTGATAATAAGCATAAAATTCGCCAATCCAGTCTGGTAAAAATCCTTCCAATGCTGTGCCTGATTTTAGATTATAATTGTCTGTTTCTATGAAAAAATCCCACAAAGATTTTGCATCCATAGTATTGACATACGCTTGGGCATCGTCGATATTCTTTCTTGTTTTACTTTGCATGTACGCTTGGATGAAATCTTTTGTGTCCCTGTCTGGAAAAGACTGAGCTACAAAATCAAAAAGTTTTCCTTGGTTTTCGACAACATCTTTTAAGTACGCTTTTTCGTATGCAGGCATAAGGTCCTCCTAAAGTAAGGTACTAAAAACTTTGGAGACTTTATTTTTGTCGGAATCAACGAGTTCTTTCATTTTTTTTCGAGCAGATGAGTCTCGGGTATTGTACTTTTCATTAAACTCTCGGTAATCAACAGAATACAAGTCTTCATGTAGTTCGTGCAACTTAGAATACGCAAGCTCTGTCTTGATGCAATACTGAATGCCGAGCCCACCTAAAGACAACAATTCTTCAAGGATGTCCATGTCAATGTTGTCACGAACAAATTCTTTTGCAATGTAGAAGTACGATGCATTTGCTCGCCATCCTTTTATAACATCGTAGTCTGACGAATCAATTCCGTACTTTTCTATAAATTTTGCGGATAATACTCGATATCTTCTAGAATCGTCGGCTTCTCTATTTTTCATGAGTTCCGCAAGCCAGCACAAAACATTTTTTTCTTGGAAATCTAAAATTTTTAGATCATCCGTTTCCAATTCATACTTGTGAACCCAACCGTTAATTTCTGTAGGCTTACAAACAGCCCATTCCTTAGCAAGTTCAAAATCCGCAGTCAGATAAAAACCGCGACCATAGTCGTGTCGGTCGTTACCAAGTCCGAAGGTCGGCATAAACTGCTTTTCAGAAGTTCCGTGATATAGAATAAGTTTGGACATAACTGATTGTTCCATAAATATATTTTTTTCTCTCGTTGCGTCAAGCAGAATTATGATGGTGTCCATGATATTTTCTAAATGTGGCTCATCATGCAACCGTTAAGCCAACGCATCGAAACTTTTACTGATTCTGTTATTCGTAGGGTGACCCGTATTGCCAATGCGGGCGGGAATGTTGTTTGCCGCTTATTTCTTGATGCACCTGATAGAATACGCTTCGTCTTTTGTAGCTGAGGAATCTATGAGAAGTCGGTCGTATCGGGCGCGTAAGGAGGCTACAATACCGAAATTGTCACCGCGCTCTACATGTGTCCAGAAGGATGTTATGTCGTTAACGCTTTCAAATGTATTACAGTTCAAACCTGCGGGAAGCGCGGAGAATCCCACGAAGTCGGAGCCCTTGCCGTATTCGTACCAAAGGTCTGAATTTGCCTTGAGGGCATCGCCAGGAGCAATTTTTGTGATGGTGGCGATATAGGTGGAGAGTGTGTCAAATTGTTCTACCGAAGGAATTTCCCAACCGTCGGGGCAAATCCCTTGAGTAGCAGAGTCGTTACAAATATACCCGTATCCGCATTCCGATTCACTACGGTTTTTCATGCCGGCCCATGTGTAAAGCCTGCCGTAAGTGTCGCAGTTCCCTTCCTTACGTCCGGTTCCGCCACCGCACCAGCTTTGGATACCGGGCTTGATTTTATAGTTCAGGTTTTGCGCCATCCAGGTCTGTTCCCCGATAACGACGGTCTTGTAAACTTGTCCATCTCGTTTGTCCGTGAATTCGCCGTACGTGATTTTTTTGTTCAGGTATGTTTCTGCAGGCTGGTTTATCGGTTCCTTGATTACGGGACCAAGGTCAATATTGTAGGCTGGGGGCTCAATCACATTTGTAGAGAGATTGACAGGGTCGGTTTCAACTTCGTCTTTGACGCAGCGAACAGCTGCCGCATAGAATTTTGATTGGTTATTGACGGAGTTGATACTGAATCCCTTGGGGGCTATTGATGTTATGTAAAAAGAGTAACTCTCTTTCCTAGCCCAAAAGCTTGCATCTAACTGTAATGCGTAACCGTTCATAATATCGCCCGAAGGCATCACATTGAATTTGAAGGAATTGTCTAGGGGGATGTTATTCGGATTATTCCAAATGCCGGATGCGTCTAGAAGGTGCCGTGCAGAGTATTCGTAAGGATGAAAGCCAGAAGGGTCACCTTCGACGTTGGCTGTTTTGCCTAGGGCATTCCATTCTTGATATGTGGGAATGTGCCAACCATCAGGGCAAATTCCTTGAGCTTCCTTGGAACTTACGATGTTTGCTGAATCGCTGGCTGCCGCATAGGTGTAGAGCCTGCCAAACTTGGCGCAGTCGCCGTGTTTTTTTGCATTGTCGTCAATGCCGGCACACCAGTTGTTGTGCTGAATGATGTCTGTTTGTGCGTATTTTACGGTATAGTTGTAGTTCAGGTTTTGAGCCATCCATGTCTGGTTGCCGACGGTGACTGTCTTATAGTATTGTCCGTCGCGGGTGTCTTGAATAAGGCCGAAATGGGGAATGGACGGGTCTACAGGGATAAAGGAACTTGAACTTACCGACGAACTGGACTGTGCCAGGGTGGCAGAACTTGATTTCGCAGAGGAACTCGAAATTGTCGAGACGCTGGAACTTGATTTTGCCGAGGAACTTGAAGTTGTCGAGACACTGGAACTTGATTTTGCCGAAGAACTCGCCTGTGATGAAGATGTAGGCTTGCTTTCGCTAGAACTGGATGGTTTGTCGGACTTCCATTTCCAGGAATCGCCTTCTTTGGTGCAGGTGCAGTAGGAATCGTCTTCTTCAATGTAGACGACCGTGTTTTCTTGTGCCTTGTTGCATGAAAACTGGTTTAACTCGTCGATGCTGAAAAGCGAAATGAGCGAGTTCGCTGTGACGGGGGCGCTTTCGCTACTAGAATCACCGCAAGATGTTAAAAGGATTGTTGCACAAGCAATTGAAAGCTTAATTATATTTTTCATGAGGATCTCCATTTGCTTGCGTGGTTAGTCTTTTACGCAGCGGACTGCTGAAGGGAAATCTTTTCTATAATAGTCGTTCGTATAAATCCAGTGGGATTTGTAATTCTTGCAAAAAATCTTCATTGATTCTTTGGTGCCGTTGGCAGTTGCTGCTAGCCAGAATGGCGCTTTTGTTACACTGTTCGTGTCGGGCATGGTTCCCCAGAAATCGTATTTGTTGAGCAGTAGATTATATACGCTGTCGTCTTCTGCTTTGACTGTGTTGAAAAGCGCTTCCCAATCTACATAAAGGGGTACGTGCCATCCGCTAGGGCAGATTCCTTGATAGTAGCGAGTAGGACAGACATTGTCGATGCCGCACCCGGTGTTGACAGAGTCCATGGCTGCCGCCCATGTGTATAGGCATATTTCGTCGGTGCATTCGGTTTTTCCCTTAAGGGAGGGAACGCTTGTGGAGTCGCTGAACCGCAGGGCTTCAATCATCCAGGTTATGGTGTCGATGGTCAGGGTTCTGTACTCGTTGTTGTCACGCTGGTCGACAAGCTTGCCGAAGTTGTATTTGAGCGTGTCTTTTACGACTGTACTTTCGGAAGACGAGGTTGGCGTTTCGGAAGATGATGATTCCGTTATTGGGGAAATGAATATTAAGTTGGAACTCGAGGACTTTACTGAACTGGACGATTTTGCGGAGCTTGAGGATTTTTCTGAACTTGAGGATTTATTGGAACTGGACGACTTGTTGGAATTAGAAGACTTTTCTGAACTGGAGGACTTTACTGAACTGGACGACTTTTCTGAATTCGAAGATTTTTTTGAACTGGAGGACATTTCGGAGCTTGAGGAGCTAGAATCTTTCACTAACGTAGAGGGGTCGACTACCCAAGATTTGCCATCGCATTTGAATTGCGATTGGTTCTCGGCGATAGTGACGACGATTCCCTCGTTATCCTTGTTGCATTCAAGGTGTTGCAGTTCTGTCAGATTGCCGACCACTTCAGGCAATGATGCCGACGACGCGTCTGATGAAGAATCGCTGCAGGCAAAAATGGCAAGCGAAATGGTTGCCACTGCAAAACTCAAGCGCTTCATGGTTGTTCCTCCTTAAAATTGAGTAAGTACAATATAGTGTTTTTCTTCCTTGTCCATGCGCTTCAATGACCATGTCTCGTAAAAAAATATAAATTTGTCCACCATGAAACCACTGAGTCAACGTACCGAAATTTTTACAGATTCCGTTATTCGTAGGATGACCCGTATCGCCAATGCGTGCGGGGCGATTAATTTGTCGCAGGGGTTCCCTGATTTTGAGCCGCCGGAGGCGTTGACGCGGCGGTTGGCCGAAATTGCCCCCGTGGGGCCGCACCAGTACGCGATTACGTTTGGTGCGCAGAATTTCCGTGAGGCGCTGAGCGACAAGCAGTTCCATTTTAGCGGGATGCGTTACGACCCGCAAAAAGAGATTGTGATTACGTGCGGCAGTACCGAGGCGATGATGGCTTCGATGATGTCGGTGTGCAACCCGGGCGACAAGGTGGTGCTGTTTTCGCCGTTCTATGAGAACTATTCCGCGGACACGATTCTTTGCGGGGCGACTCCCGTTTATGTGCCGCTTTCGCCGGTGGACTTGAGCTTTGATGCGGATGTCTTGGAAAGTGCGATGGCGCAGCCGGGCGTGAAGGCGCTTGTGCTGTGCAATCCGGCAAACCCGAGCGGTAAAGTCTTTACGCACGAAGAACTTTCGATTATTGCATCGCTTGCCGTCAAGTACGACTTGTATGTGATTACAGACGAGGTTTACGAGCATATTGTTTTTGCTCCGCATCGCCACACGTACATAGCGACGCTCCCGGGAATGTTCGAACGCACGATTGAATGTAGCAGCTTGAGCAAGACTTACTCGATTACGGGCTGGCGCTTGGGCTATGTGCTGGCAGCGGAACCCATCATGGAACGCATCAAGAAAGTTCACGACTTCTTGACGGTCGGTGCGGCGGCTCCGTTGATGGAAGCGGCTGTGACGGCACTCCGTTTTGACGACTCGTATTATGCGGGATTGCAGGCGCATTACACGCACATGAAAAATTTGTTCACGAATGGATTGCGTGACCTTGGCTTGAACTTTACCGAACCTCAAGGTGCTTACTTTGTACTCGTTGATATTAGTGAGTTCGGGTATGGTTCGCGCAGTTCCATGAGCGACTCTCATAACGGAATGTGCGACGCTTCTCGTAGTGACGCGAAATGCGCGGGTGGCACGTTGCCTGACGAACAATTCTGCATAGACATGGCGCAGAATGTCGGTGTTGCGGCGGTTCCGGGCTCAAGCTTTTTCCGCGAACCGGTGGATCATCTCGTTCGTCTGCATTTCGCGAAGAAAGACGAGACGCTTTACGAAGCGCTTAATCGGCTAGAAAGATTGAAAAAATTGAAACGATAAATTTTTCGGTGATATTTTTTGAAGCGTGATTTGGAATTTACTGAATTATAAAATGATAATTGCGCTGATGGCTGGCTTGTGCATTCTCGTTGGGCTAGCCAAGGCGCGGTCATATTCGTTTTCGCAAGTGCTAGGCATGTGTTTTCTCGGTGTCAAGATGACTCGCGGTTTGCTCATTTTGTTTGTACTTGTTGGATCCCTGACTTCTCTTTGGCGTGCTTCTGGCACAATTCCGGTTATTGTGAGTTGGGCTGCAAACTTGATCCATCCGCAGAGCTTTATCTTGGTGACATTTCTTTTGAATGCGGCAATGTCGCTTTTGACAGGGACCTCGCTTGGAACGGCTGCGACAATGGGGGTTATCTGTGCTACGTCGGCGCAATCCCTAGATATAAGCCCTATGTGGACAGGTGGTGCGATTCTTTCGGGGGCGTATTTTGGCAATCGAATTTCTCCGATTTCTTCGATGGCGCTGCTGACTGCAAACATCTCGGAAACTGATATTTACCGGAATGTCCGCAATATGCTTAAAACGACTTGGCTGCCACTGTTGTTGTGTTGCGCGGTTTATCTTGTGGCGGGATTTGTTCTAGATGAATCTAATAGCAATGTATTTTCTGCAGAAAATGTACATGCGTTGTTTCTGTTGAAGTTCTCGCTTTCGTGGTGGGGCTTTGTTCCTGCGATTCTGATGATTGTGCTTTCGGTCTTGCGTTGGCGCTCGAATCTTGTACTTTTGTTTAGTGCTGTTGCTGCGTTCCTAATTGCGCTCTATGTTGAAAATTATATGTTGTCTGAAATCCTGGAAGCGCTGGTTTACGGCTACCAGGCAAATGTCCCTGAATTGAATCGGATGGTAAACGGGGGCGGTATTTTGTCGATGGTGAATGTCTTTATAATCGTTGTCATTGCGGGCTGTTATGGCGGAATTTTTAAAGAAACAGGTCTTTTAAATGGGTTGAAGTCAAAAATTCAACGATTGGAAACTTGTACAAATTCTTTTGTGGCAATGCTTGTAACTTCTGTATTGATGGCTTGCATGACATGTAATCAGACATTGACTATTATTTTAACTCATCAGCTGACATCTCCGTCGAAACCTTTGCCGAATGAGCGCGAATTGCACGCGTTGAATCTTTACGATTCCGCGGTAACGGTGATTGCGCTTGTGCCATGGTCTGTGGCAACTACGATTGTGCTTGTAGCTGCTCAGGCTCCTTTGTCATCAGTTTTTTGCGCTTGTTTCCTGTATTTATTGCCCATCACTAGACTCGTTTTGCCTGTAAAATTTGAAAAAAGCTAATGACTATTCAAGGTTTCTTTGCAATACTTCGCATTTTGCTTTCGCCCATTCTTCGAATGTGTCGTCGGCGAGGTGGTCTTTGGCTTCTTGCATCAAGTGCAGATAAAAGTGCAAATTGTGGATGCTTGCGAGCGTGTAGCCGAGCGATTCTCCAGCGTGGTGCAGGTGGCGCAAGTAGGCACGGCTGAAGTTGCGGCAGCAGTAACAATCGCAATTCGGATCGACAGGCTTGTCGTATTCTTCGGCATGTCGGGCGGCCTTGTAACGCAGCACGCCTTCGCTTGTGAACAACATTCCGTTGCGGGCATTGCGGGTGGGCATTACGCAGTCGAACATGTCAACGCCACGTCCGATGAGTTCAAGTAAATTCCACGGCGTTCCGACTCCCATTACGTAGCGCGGATGGTCTTGCGGCAAAAAGTCGGTGCAGAAGTCTGCGATTTCGTACATTGTATCGGTCGGCTCGCCTACGGAAAGTCCGCCCATGGCGTAACCGTCGGGGCCAAGTTCCGCGATGCGTTCAATCGCTTGTTTGCGCAGATGTGTGTGCATGCCGCCTTGGATAATGCCGAAAAACTGTTGGTTGTAGCCGTGGATAGGCGGATGTTCCTTGAGCCATTCCATTGCTTCGGCAGTCCAACGGAGCGTGTAATTTAAACTGTGTTCCGCTTCTTTGACGGTGCTAGGGTACGGTGTACATTCGTCCAAAGCCATGATGATATCCGCACCAATTTCGCGTTGGGCGTTCATCACGCTGGCAGGGCTAAAGAAATGCTTGGAACCGTCGAGAATGCTTCTGAATTCCACTCCTTCCGGCTTGATTTTGCGAAGATCTTTCAAACTCCACACTTGGAATCCGCCGCTGTCCGTGAGCACCGGGCCGTCCCAACTCATGAACTTGTGGATGCCTCCTGCCGCAGCAATTTTCGGCGTTGTCGGGCGCAAGTACAAATGGTACGTGTTCGCGAGAACGATTTCGGCCTTGATGTCCTTGAGCTGTGCTGGAGTCACCGCCTTGACGGTTGCTTCGGTGCCCACCGGCATGAAAATTGGCGTGTGGATATCGCCGTGATCCGTGTGGACAATTCCGAGGCGTGCCTTGGACTTCTTGGATGTTTTTAAAAGTTCGAAAGTCT
>JAEEGK010033159.1_pt1 | contig 10057 bp, 5 predicted proteins | sample 8958771 | NCBI WGS metagenome assembly JAEEGK01 (sample SAMN16246547, study PRJNA631951) | gut metagenome | biome: gut microbiome; feature: rumen; material: SC-attached | host: Bos | place: Iran: Karaj | collected 2018-10 | reverse complement strand
GGAAAATGTCCTAATTTGTGCTACTTTTGTATCCCGGTTACGTCTAATCGGGTTTTTTTATGTCCATTAGTTTGCAGGATGCGGGCCTTCTTCATGTCGGCTCCAGCCAAGACACAAACATTTACCGGCTGCAGGCCCCTGAGCTAGGGAATCGCTATTATATAGTCAGTGCTCCCGGGACGCGCCGCCTGATGGCTTTTCCCGAGGTAGTGGGCTATGATTCCTACCTGTCCATGCTCCCGGCCACTACGGACGCCCTCCGGTATCGGTATTCCCAAGGCGGGGAAGAAGACGTGGACATTCTCACCATCCTTCGCGGCGGACTCAATTATCCCGTGGAAGAAGCCTGCTACAGAAGCGGCATCCGGGTGCGGGACATCCATTTCGTCTCCTGCGAACGCATCATCGAAGACCACGTCATCACCGGTCTGGAAATCAAATACGAGAAGCTGCGTGTCAAGAAAGACTGCACGCTGGTAATAGGAGATATCATTGCAACCGGCGATACCCTGCGCCTGTGCCTGGACCAGGTGGTGGACCGTTTCCGCCGCCGCGGAGGCAGCATACGCAGAATTGTCTTTTTTACCATAGGCGGCACGCGCGCCATTGATTTGATGGAAAAGAAGGCCGATGAAATCCGCGGGATCTTCCCGGAGTTCGAGGGCTTTGACTGCTATTTCTACGAAGGCATCTTCACCGTTTACACGGACAAGGGCGCTACGGGCATCAACGTGCCGGACATTGACTTTGGCTGGAAGGGAGGAATAGTGTCTCCGGAATTCCGCCGCTATGTGATGGACCACCCGTACGCCATCCTGGAGAAATGCATCATCTACGACGGCGGAGCCCGACGCTATGAGATTCCGGTTCACTTCCACGAAGCCCTGGAGTATTGGGAAGGCGTCTGGGGAAGGGCCGATAGGATAGATCCCGTCCGACTGGTAGGGGAGAAGCTGGGCTACGAGAAGCCGCTCAGCTATGAAGACTGGCTCCGGGTTACCCACTTGGGAGGACTGCAGGATGAGTGCCTTCAAAAGCTTTGGGCCGATGAAACCCACCTCCTGGAGAACGCGGCAGCGCTTTCCATCGAGACCATCGCCATGCAGCGAATGAATGCGATTAATGCTTTACTGAACAAATATGAATAATCACAAGACTCACGATGCGGACTATACCAATATGCCGGTAGACAAGAAAGGCCGCAAAAGCAATTTGAGCATGTTTATGGTCATGCTCGGTTTTACGTTCTTCTCTGCGAGCATGTGGGTGGGCCAGCAACTGGCCAGCGGACTTACCTGGAGCCAGTTTTTGTGGGCCATCCTCCTGGGTGGTGCCATCCTGGCCGCTTACACGGGCGCCCTGGGCTGGATTGGAGCCGAGAGCGGTCTTACCCTGGATATGTTGGCCCGTAAGAGCTTTGGCAGCAAGGGCAGCTGGCTTCCCAGCGCTATGATCAGCTTTACCCAGACCGGCTGGTTTGGAGTGGGCCTGGCTATGTTTGCCATCCCTGTGGCCAAAGAAATCATGGGCCTGGAGGTAACGCCGGACAGCATGCCCTGGGAAGGCTATCTGCTGGTGTTCGTGGCCGGTGTCCTGATGACGGCCAGTGCCTATTACGGCATCAAGAGTCTTACCATTGTCAGTTATATTGCCGTTCCTGCCGTCGCCATTCTGGGTACGGTGGCTATGATTCTGGCCATTTCCCGCGGCGACGCCGGCCTGGCGGCCCAGTTTGCCAAGGGCACCAAGGACCTGGGCATCATTGCCGGTGCCGGTCTGGTGGTGGGCAGCTTTGTTTCCGGCGGTACGGCCACGCCCAACTTTACGCGTTTTGCCAAGAACGCCAAGGTGGGCCTGCTCATCACCGTGGTGGCCTTCTTCCTGGGAAACAGCCTGATGTTCCTGTTTGGCGCCGTTTCCAGCATTTATGCAGGCGGTAACGACATCTTCGAGGTGATGCTCAACCTCAACCTTTTCTATCTGGCCGTGCTGGTTCTGGGCCTCAATATCTGGACCACCAACGACAACGCCCTTTACACCGCCGGCTTGGGCCTGAGCAATATCTTCGGCCTGTCCAAGAAAACCATGGTCATTATCTCCGGCATTATTGGAACGCTGGCTTCCGTGTGGCTGTACTGGAACTTCTGCGACTGGCTCAACGTCCTCAACTGCACGCTGCCTCCCGTTGGCATCATCCTCATCCTTCACTACTTTACCCACAGGGGCAAGGAAGAGAAGGAAACGGTGGTCAACTGGAGCGCCGTGATTGGAGTGGTAGCGGGTGCCGTGGTGGCCAATCTGGTACACTGGGGTTTCGCTTCCATCAACGGTATGATAGTAGCTTCCATCTGCTGGGCTCTGGGCCAGCTGATATCCAAGAAGAATTAATTGTGCTTGCGCACCACGCGCACGTACTTGTATACGGCGCGGGAGCGGTGCTTACCTTCGGTTGAACCCATATAGAGGGTATTGCTGTTGGTAAGTTCGTTCAGTCTGCCCTGGGCGGCCTCAGCCATAGATTCCAGTTCGGACGGGGTATGATCCCTTATCTCCTGGTTGATCCAGTCGGGCTCAACACCTTGTGCTTCTCCATAATTGTTGAGGATGAGATGGCCCTCACCATTGACTCTCTTGAGCAGGACCCTCATCTTCCCCGAATCGATGGCGAAGGGCTGTACCCTGGATATAGCCTTGGAGAGAACGGCTATCTGCAGGTTGTTCTTGTCGACGTTTCTGGCCGGATAATAGAAGATGACGTTTCCGTTGCCGGAGGGGCCCCATTCCAGTCCGGGTTTTCCGTCGACAGTCTGTGTACTGCGGCCGAGTGACAACAGGTTGTCCATACCCAGATCGTTACCGTCTACAGTGCCGTTGGAGTTCTTGGGATCGTAGGTACAGTTGCTTACATCCATATAGGCATCAAAGAAGTCTCCCGCCTCGAAATTCATATTGCTTGCAGTCTGGGCATACCATTTTGTAGATGCCGGGGGCTGGTTCTGATAAGTCCAGTTGCCGGGGTTGGGATTGTAATTGATCTTGAAGAACTGCATGGTAGCCGGATCGGCACTTTCATTGAGGCCGATGACGCCTGCGTCGTCGCTGTTTCCCACAATGGCCGTGAAGTAGTAGGTGCGGGTCTGGCTGTTGTCGCTCAGAACATCGGTGTCATTATCCAGGAAAGAGGGATGCCAGTAAGCAGTGACGGAGCTGCCAGGATTTGTAATGGTCTGCTCTGTGTAGTTGGCGTCACCTTCTTTTTTCCAGCGCAAGGTTACCTGCTCCACGGAAAGATTGGAGACGGCGCTGGTGGCAATGGTGATGGGGAAGCCGTTAACCGGGTCAAAGTCGCCCACGATGTCCACGGTTCCGCCAAAGTGGGATTTGACGGTTACGGACTTGCTGGACTGGGCTTTTAATCCGTTGGCATCCGATACTTCCGCCAGCAGGGTGGCGCTCAGCGGCAGATCGGTGGCGGAGAGGCCCAGATCCGTAAGGCGGGGCATGCGTATGACCTGTCCGGGAGTATATTCCCTTGCCGAAGGCTGCTGATCCAGCTGTAAGTCATATTCGGCCGGCTCTCCGGTTCCGGGGAGGGTATACTGGAGCTTGAGAAGGGCGCTGTTCAGCGTCCCGTTGTGCGAGCGGGTCTGGAAGTTGAAGTTGACGTTTTCTTCACTTCCGGCCGGATACAGGTAATTTGCGCCATCAATGGTACCGCGGACCGGATTGGAAAGGGCCAGGTTCTGCGTATACTCCTTGGTAAGGGTCTCGGTTCCACCCATCCTTGTATTGTTGTACGTGATGGAGACCGTGGCCTTGAGCGTGACAGCCTTGTCGGCGGTGTTCAGGAGGTCGACAGATACTCCCGTGAGGTCGTTCAGTGCGGGAATATGGATCTCATCGAGCGTGTAGGTCTTCTTGTTGATGCCCAGCTGCTCAATGTTCAGCGGGATTTCCTTGTCGTCGTAGCAAATCTTCAGGGAAACCTCGCTGATGTTCTGCTCGTGGGTATCGGTATGAAGGTTGAGCAGGACGGAGTTGCGGTCGTCGGGGAAGATCTTGTTGCCGTCTACGGGGTCCTTTACACGGAAGTTGGCATCCAGCGGGTTCACCATGGATACATTGAGCGTGTGACTTCCGGTGAGTCCGTTGAGATTGGTAAGGACTACTTCCAGGGCCATATCTTCGTAAGGGAGATTGGCCGAAGCGAGGCCCAGGTCGGTGAGGGTGGGGATTTGGATGCCCTGCGTGCCTATATACTGCAGGCCCTTGGGGGTCTTGAGCTGGGACGTAAGGTCGTAGGGAGTGCGGAATCCGTTTTTGCTGTACCAAAGCGTAAGGGTGGCATTGGTAAAGGTGGATGCCGTGGAGGAGAACTTGAAATCTACGGGAATCACGTCTCCGGGGTAGATGATGTTGCCTTCGACGGCAATTTTACCGGAGATGATGCCCGTCTGGTCGGAATCCTTTACGCAGCGGGAGTGGGTCATCTTTTCATTGTATCCCACGCAGTGGAGCTTGTCGGAATAGCTCCAGCCCACTTTTTCGTATTCCATTTCCCACGCCGGGTTCTTGAGGCTTCCGAAGTAGCCCTTGTCGTAGTAGGTTCTGGTGGGGCTCACACCCCTGGGGTTGTAGTTGTTTCCATCCTTGTCCTTCTGGAGGTAGGACTGGGGCAGATACAGAGACATCAGAAGAAATTCCGTGTGGTTGGGGAAACGGTATCCTTCCGGGCAGTAGTCATTGTGTCCGGCCTGGGTGACCAGATTGTTGATTTCTCCCGCTTTTACGTTGAAGGCGGGAACATCCTGGTCCAGGCTCTGGGTAACCATCTTGACGTACACCTGGTTGTTCTGCGACATCTGGTCGTGGTAGGGGAGTTCTCCGGTGGTGTATTCACGGATGGATTTGGTGTTGAGGCGGTCGAAATGGAAGATGTAGTACTGGTCTGAATCTTCGGCCGTATAGGAATTCACGTCTCCACCGTCACTCCTTGTGATGGTGAAGTACTTGTCGGGCAGTTCGGTGACCGGGGAATAAGTAATGTCCGTCAATCCCTTCTGAGGGTCGTCGTAAGTGCCGATATTGCGGATGCAGCGGACGCTTTCTCCCTTGGAGGCTTCTTCCCAGCTGTTCCAGGTGTGGTAGTTGGTGTTGGGACCGCCGCTCGGGGGAAAGTCGAATCTGATATCGGTGGCACCGCCGCCTTCTTCGGCCCAGCTCACCAGTTTGGCGGTACTGGACACTACGTGGGCGCGCCATTGGTCGGCGGCCGGCTGATACAGGCGTGCGCTGGCCGAAAGGGAGGAGGTTCCTACCCAGATGCCAGCCAGCTGCTGGGAGGAGGCCAGGTACCAGCGGACTTCATCCTGTTCGATGGTACCGTTACCGTTGTTGTCGCGGTTGCGGGCGAGGCAGGACCAGGCCATTCCGTGGAAATGGTGACTTGCGACGTCATTTCCATACACATCGTCGCCGTCGTCGTCTCTCAGTTCCGGAATGGTGTTATCCACCTCATACTTGAGGAAATGCTTCCAGGACCGTCTTCCCACTCCATTGGTGGTGTAGTACTGGCCATTGTTCCCCTGATTACTGTAAAGACCCCAGATGAAGGCCGAATTCAGTCTTCCGTTTTCTTTTCCAATGTCGTTGTTGGCACCGGATCTTTCGGAATCGGAGCAACCCACGGGCCAGTAAGGCCAGTTGCCCAGCAGGGTACCGTTTTCTTCTTTCACCTTGATCTCGTCCATATGCTCGCAGCCCCAGATGGACCTCAGCGACGGCTCAAAGACGTTGTAGATGGTCTGGATGGACTGCTGGACAATGGAGTGGCTGGACTCGATGACGTCGCTCTTGCGGTCGCGGCTCTGCACCGTCTTGGAGAGGATGTGCATCTCGCGCGGCTGGGTGTTCACAAACTTGCGCCAGAGATTGGGGTCCGTCTGCGGATGGCCGCTCTCGTCGCGGGGGTCGTACTCGTAATAGAACTCATCTATGAAGATGGTGGCCCGGATTATTCTCACGTCATGGGTGTTGTCGCCAAGGGTGTGGTCCTCCTTGAAGTCGTTTTTCTTTCCTTCTTTGGCCCGCTTGGTCTGTTCGAAAATATACTGAATGAACTGGCTGGCATCCATCAGTTCGGGATGGTACTCGTCATTCCAGGGACCGTTCTCACCGACGCCCCAATCCGGTTTGTATTGATTGTCGCCGGGGTAGGCCACGCGGTGAGTGCTGTAACCTTTAACGTCATCCAGCTCGTTGACGGAGAACTTTACCCAGCGGAAATCCAGCAGCGTTCCGTCCAAGTCGTGAGGGTCAAAGACGGGGTACGGGGTTCCGTTTACTAGCTTGGTTCCCTTGACCGGACCGCCGCCCTGCGGGGTGGTAAAGGGAGTCTTTACGTACCAGGAGAACTTATCCGCCTCCATCTCAGGGTCGTATTCGAAGGTGATGGAGTGGTTCTCGTAGTGGCAGTCGGCGTTTACGATTTCGTCATTGGTGAGCAAGAGATATCCTTCCTGGCTGGGCTGGTTCTCCTCGTCCCTTTTAACCTCTGCGAAGATGCTTCCGGAGTTGTGGATATAAATATCGTACGTGTAGCAAGTGCTGCGGAGGGTATTGTAGTCGTCGTATCTCAGGGATGAATTGTCAAAGTCGCCCAAGTGTACGGTGTAGACAGTTTCGGTGGTAAGGGCATTGTTGATGGTTCCTCCGCCCATAGCCTCCACGGCTGCAGGCGTAAGGGTGAGCATAAGGTCGAATTTCACGTAGGGAGCCTGGGGAAGGGCGTAAATCCATTCTCCGTTCTCTACAAAATACTCGTTATCCTTGCCCCCGTAGCCGTTCTTGTCGGTTGTGTGCTTGGTCTGTTTTTCGCGGTCGTGGTATTGGGTGGCGTGGGCTTTGGGTTCGTTCCTGCTTTCCAGCATATAGAAGGAAAAGACATAGTCATCTCCTTCCATTCCGTCAAAATAAGCCGGTTCCGAGTCAAAATAGACGGTTCCTTCCGGGGCCCTTCCGCCGTCGTAATCGGCAAAAAGGTAGCAGCGGTCGGGCACACTGTTCACAGACCAGTTGACAGGCTTGACGGCTCTGATAAATTCCTCATTGGCGCTGACCTTGAACTTGACCTTGGCGTCCAGGGCCTTCAGGGAAACTTTATAGTCCTGATTGTAGTTCTTGGAAAGGGTGCCCCAAACCATGTTTTCCGTGTTGACGTTCTCCAGCGTTCCCATCATCAGGAAAAGATCCTTGCGGTTCACAATGTCCTGCTGGAGCCTTACCTGGGTGCTCCTCAGCTGTTCAAAGGTCTGGATGCCGTTCAGGTAAGCAATCTGGTCGTCCAGGTTGCCCAGTTTGCAAATGGAATTGTCCAGGTTGGCAATCACTACCACCGTGGCTGCGTCGCAGACCTGCGTGGAGATTTTGACGGCGCCGGCCGTTTTGGCAACGGCTATTTCCTGGGGTGCCGTGTCCAGGGTCTTGTTTTCTACCCACCAGCCTTCATTATTGCTATGTTCCAGGCTTTCCAGGCCTTGTCTGTTCAGGTGTTCGTAGGAAAAATACCTGCCGTAAATCTTGTCCTTGTCCTGCTTGTGGTGATGATGTTCCGGGTTGTTGCAGAAAATCATCACATAAAGGTCGTGGATGCGCTCTTCATCGGCCCGGGAAGATTCGGCCTTTGTAGAAACATCCAGTTTCACCGACTCGCTGGCCCCGAAGTCCAGCCGCATGGTGATGGGAGTTCCTACAGGCAACCGGCTGCCGGGTACCTCTTCTTCCAGAGTATGGGCGCAAGACAGGGTGAGCAGCGGAAGAAGCGCTGCCAGCGTGACCTTTATGAGTAAATGCTTTTTCACAACTAATCAAATGTAATCCTTTCGGTTTTTTCTTCCCAATCCGCGACCTCGAAATTGAAGGACACTCTCTGACCGGCGCTGATGCGGGTGGTAATGGTCAGGTGCTGGTTCCGGGCCAGCTGCAGAATGTCTCTTGCGTGGTCGTCGTGGATGGGGAGACCCGTAAACTGGCGGATGTCCACGTCATTGGACAGTTTGAACTGAACGTCGCAGGTATAGGGCCCAATGCTGGGGAAGACATACCAGGACAGTTCGTAGGCGCTGTCATTGGGAATGGTGAGGCTGTTTTCGCCGGAGGTGAGGTCCGATGCGTCGGCCGGAGCTACGGGGTAGTCGTTCTGGTGAGCGACCACGTATCCCACTTGGGGACGCATCTTTCTCATTGTATTCTCAAAATTGTATAAGGTGATTTCTTCTCCGAACTGATTCTCGAAGCGGGCCGTGACTTTGGCCACGCAGCGAAGCAGGGGAAGTTCAATTTTTCCGTTTCCAGAGGATTCCAGCGTGACGGTACCTTTGGCCGACAGGGGAAGTCGCTCTTCCAGGACCTGGAGACAGTCGTAACTGTCTAAATCGGAGGCCTGTGGCTGGAATTGAAGGGCCTCCACTTGCGATGCGGTTGTAAGGGCGGTGAGGTCGGTCACGTCCGATCCGCCGCTTTTCATTTTCCAAAAACCCCGTGTATTGCCAAAAGCATACACGGTAAAGTCTCCTCCTCCAAGGCCCTTGAAAGAGATGGAGACGCTGGTGGAGAGGGGAGAGCCTTCCAACTTTCCCGTCCCGGGATACTTGGCCACGATGGTTCCTTCGCTGTTGGCTATCAGAATCACCAGGTCGGGATTTTCGCCATCTATAGCGATTTCGCCTCCGTCGGCTGCATTTCCGTCGCCTTCCAGGGCCTTGGTCTGCAAGGCCCCGGTTTCGAAGGAAATGCGGAGAGTCCCCTCAGGGAGCTCCTGACGGTTGCATGCGACCATACTCCAGATGGCGAGAAGCAGTATGAACGCCTTTTTTTGCATCAGATAAGAATACCGGGGGTTTCGGCGGCCACAGGCACGTCCCAAGGTGTGGTGTAAACCGTCACCAGCAGACCGCCGTCCATTCTTACATAAATATTATAGTTATACTTGTGACCAATTTCCCAGGAGGTAATAGCCGTATCATCGTTGCGTTTGATGCTGGCCAGGGGAATCTCGCTGGAAAAACTTTCATCTCCTACTTGGTAGTTCAGAACCATCTTGGCTTCGTAAAGGTTCAGGTCCTGAGGAATCATAATCTGGTAATCCGGCTGGCCTTCGGCGGGGTAAGACTGGCCCGAAGCTATCGAAACGGCCGGGCTGTAGGTTATTTGCCGGACGGAAGCCCTGCTGGGTGTGGGATTGACCCATCTCATAAGGGTGCGTCCGTAGGCATCCAGGCTCACTTTTGCATCGGCACTGACTACCAGATTCTGAAAATAAATGGAAGTAACGGAAATGGTTGCGGCAGCCGAATTGTTGGTAATCTTGATACCTACAGCGCTTCCCATATGGGAGAAATTGAGGCTGACGGTTTCGTAGCGTCTGTCCCAGCTGCTCCCGTTGCGGCGGTAGGTGGCTGCCAGAAGGTCATATTGGTCGCCGGATTCCGGTTGACCTTCTACGTAACAGTTATAATGGGTGGACACGGAGAGGTTACCTGCAGCATTCTCGTTGGTCGTTGCATTCAGGGCAGGGGAGACGGCTACAAAATCGTAGCGGTCCGACTGGCTGGCCCAGGACCAATAGCGGACTTGGTTGTAGGTCCAACTGTCCGTGCTTCCTCCGTCGTAACTGTGTTTTACCACATCCCCGTTGAAGATCAGGGCGTGTTCTTCGGAGGAGGTGATTCTTTCTCCAAAGATGGAAAAAGTGTCATCGTTGGAGGTGAAACTCTCCGTGGTTCCTTTGGTGGTGACATCCTCCCGTAGCAGGGAGCATCCGGCCTGGAAGCAGATGGAATTCTGCTCCTGGGCCGGATTGTCCAGCTTCACGCACCCTGCCGTGAGCAGGGCGCCTGAAGCTATTGCTGCTATGAGTATGATGCGATTACACATGGATTATTTGAGGATGTAGTTGTATCCGCTTTCGGTCACCCAAGGCGTAATCTCAGCTTCGAAGCTGATCTTATGAGCGTCGATGGTGATGTAGAAAGTATAGTGCTTTCCACCCTCCCATTTA
>JAEEGK010033156.1_pt1 | contig 10057 bp, 8 predicted proteins | sample 8958771 | NCBI WGS metagenome assembly JAEEGK01 (sample SAMN16246547, study PRJNA631951) | gut metagenome | biome: gut microbiome; feature: rumen; material: SC-attached | host: Bos | place: Iran: Karaj | collected 2018-10 | reverse complement strand
CAAACTTTAATTAAATAAAAAATTAGTTTTATTTAATTTTAATAATAAAAGATGTTATTATTATGATCAAATTGAAAATAAACAAAAATCACATATTTTATAAATTTAAAGACATCTAAAAAAAATTTATGAAGATTTTAATATTTATTTTAAAATTTTTAATTTCAATTCCTTTATTTTCTGTAAAAGTTGATTTAATTAAAGCATTAATTTCAATGAATAATAATTTAAGCTTTGATGATTTTGATAAATGGTTAAAAAATAATAAAATAAAATTGACTATTGAAAATAGTGTTAAATTCTTTTATTTATTAAAAGAAAATAATTTTCTTCAAAAAAAAACATTTAATATAAATGATTAATATTCTTTTTAAATTATATAAATATAATTAAAATTTTTGCTTTTGAGTAAATAATTATTTATTTTTTTATTATATAATTCTGTTAACTTTTTTTAATTTATATTTAATAACTTTCATCATTAAAAAAAATAAAGATGTTGCATTTTTATTATGAACAAAATAAATATTTTATTCAATTTCCTGATTTTAATTCTTTAGAAACATCAATATTAGAAGAAATTGATGTTGAATTAAAAAAAGATGAAAAGATGATTTGTTATGATAAAAATAACCTTTTAATTGAAACAGAAGAACAATATAAAAATTTTAAATCACAGAGCAATCAACTTTTATATGTTCATATTCTTAATAAGGAAGAAGAAGAAAAAAAGAAAAAAGAAGAAGAAGAAAAAAAGAAAAAAGAAGAAGAAAAAGAAAAAAAGAAAAAAGAAGAAGAAGAAGAAAAAAAGAAAAAAGAAGAAGAAGAAGAAAAGAAAAAGAAAGAAGAAGAAGAAAAGAAAAAATTAGAAGAAGAAGAAAAGAAAAAATTAGAAGAAGAAGAAAAGAAAAAAATAGAAGAAGAAGAAGAAAATAAAAAGAAAAAAAAAGAAGAAGAAAAAGAAAAGAAAATAAAAAAAGAAGAAAAGAATAAAGAAGAAGAAGAAAAAAATTTAGGAAATACAAATGATTTATTAAAGAAAATGTCAAATATATTTGAAACAAAAATCCAATTATTATTTGATAAATTAGAAGAAGAAAAAAAAATAAGAGAAAACCAAATAAAAGGATTAGAAGAAAAAATGAAAGAATATGATGAATCAAATAAGAAAATATTAAATGAAATATTATTATTATTAAACAATAAAGATAATAAAGAAGATAATTTAAATAATCAAAATGAAAATAATGTAAATAAAATAATATCTGAATTAAGTTTAACTGAAGAAGAAAGCAATAAAGTTTCTAATTCTATTAATAAATTACATAATACAATAAATAATTTTGTAATTGAACAATCTAAAAATAATAAGATTGTATCTTCAAATATAAATTTATTGGAAAATACTTTTGAAAAATGTAATGAAAATATTACAAATGAATTTAAAAATTTTGATAAAAATATTAATGTTGAAAATGATAAAGGTAATGAAGAAACAGAAATAAATAATGAAAATGATAAAAATAATGAAGATAATGTTAATAAACTTAAAGAATATTTACCTGAAAAATCTGAGACACAAATAAGAAATGCTCTTTTAGATTCTCATGGAAATTTTGATGATGCTTTCTCTATGTTAGTAAATTTTGAAGAATAAATAAAAATTATTTTTATTTGAAAATTTATTTATTTTTAATTGTTTAAATATGAAATTAAAAATGATTTATTGTTTAATTCATAAAATATTATTTAAATCACAGTTTAAATTATTATTGATCATATAATATTTTTATAATTTTTTAAACACTTATTGAAATATTTTTTAAATTGTTCTTATTTTTATAATTACATGAAATAAAAAAAGATTAAAAAGATTTATTATATTTTACATAAATATTGTATATTCATATGTTTTTAAATAAAATTAATTTAAATACCATACCACAAAGAAATTAATTATTTACAATTAATTTTGTTTTTTTTGTTCCTTCTTAAAAAAGTCCAAATAAATTAAAGAAAAAAAAATTAAAGATTCTTTTATTAAAATATTTTAGATTCTAAATAAAATCCCAAAAAATTAATCAAATTAAAAGCCATAACAAAATAATAAGTTATTAAAAAAATAAAGAGAAATTAAATCCTCTTATTAAGATTAATGGAAAAAAAAACAGGCCCAAATATAATAAATATTAATTCAAATATAATAAATATAAAAGAAAAAAAAGACTTTTTCAATTCTATAAATAGTAATTCATCAATAATTTTTAATGAAAATATTGGAACATTAATAATAGAAGGTTCAAATAATTTTTTTTTAATTCAAAAAGAAATTATTACTTTAGTAATTGAAGGGAATAATAATAAAATCATTTTTGGAATTGAATCTTTAGGAATGAAAAATATAATATTTAAAGGCAATGATAACTTAATTAAAATTGAGAATTGTTATTCTAATGTTAAAGTAATTGATGATGGTTTTTATAATAAAATCTTTAAAAAAAAATCAAATAATGAGAAGTTAAAAATAAAAATAGATATTAAAAAAAAAAAAATGCTTTTAAAGAAAAAAAGAAGCATTAATGTTAATATTGAAATACAAGAGAAATGAATTTTTTATATATTACATTAAACATTTATTTATCATATGGTATAAATAATATATTAAATACTTTTATATTTTTTATTGGTTAACTACTATTCTTAATTTCTTTAAAAAAAGATTTCAAGTAGAGTTTTAAAAGAAAATTTTATTTCGGGTTTTTATTAAAGATATCAAACTATATAAATAATTAAAAATATGATTATTTAATTTTTTAATAAAATTCAGTTATTTAATTATAAAATAAAACAATAAAAATCATAACAATTAATGTAAAAAAAAATAATTATGGATGAATATTTAATGGCTTTTTATTTTGGAATATTAACTTATTTTTTAGGAAAAATCCTTTCAAAAATAAATTTAAATAAACAATCCTTAATATTAATAGAAAATAAAACATTTTCAAAAAGTTCTGAATTATTAATTAGAGAACAATTAAAAAGAAATTATGAATTTTTTGAAGAAAAAGGAATGAAATTAATAAGAGATTCAACAATATTAATTTATGGATTAGAAGGAATAGGAAGTCATGTTTGTTTAACTTTAATAAGAAGTGGAGTTAAAAAATTAATAATAATAGATAATAATACTTTAACTAAAGAATTTTTCCCTTATCATCCTTTATCAATTTTATCTGATTTAGGAAAAAGAAATATTGATATTATTGATTTTTATGGTAAAAGAATTAATCCTAATGTTATTATTGAAAAATATTATGATAATGTTAATGAAAAATTACTTAATAAAATTATTAAGGAAAATAAAATTAATATTGTTGTTGATACTCTTTTAAAAAGAAAAAACTTAAATGAAAAATGTAAATTAATTAAATATTGTTCTGATAATAATTTAAATTTAATTATTTCTCTTTTTCCTCAATTAGAAAAATTTAATCCTATTTATATAAGAGAAAATAAATTTTCTTTAGTTCAAAATGATATTTTTGCTAAGGAAATAAATAATATTTATAAAAAAAATTATAATTCAATTGTTCCTGATTTTAAAACAATTTTTTCAATTGAAAAAGATGAAGATATTGATTTAGAAAAATTACCTGAATTAAATCCAATATATGCAAATTTTAGTAATACAATATGTTCTATAATTTTATGTGATATATCCAATTTTTCTTTTGGTAAAAATTTAAATGAAAATAAAAAAAAAAATGATGATGAAATAATGATAGGAAGTAAAAAATTATCAAAATTAATTGAAGATTATAAAAAAGATGAAGTAGAAAAAAAAAATATAAAAATAGAAGAGTTAAATATGAGTTATGATGATTATAAAAAAATTGCAAATTTATTTAAAAATATGAGTTCTGTTTCTCAAAAGCAAGGACCAAAAATGCAATTTATAAGATGGAAATTATATGAAAAACCTAGTATTAATAATTTAGTTATTTTAAATAAAAATGAATTAAGTAAACATATTAATACTCATAATGAAATAGAATTAATTAATTTATATGGAAATGATACTGTTGAAAGAATAAATAAAATATTAAATGAAATTAAATAATATATATTTATAATTTTTTAAACTTTTTTTATTTTGTTAATAATAAACTTTTTAATGATTAAAATTTTATACTCTTATTACTATTAATATAATAATAATTTATCTATTTAGAAACTTATATAATTCATAAAAAAAAGTAAAATATTCTTAAAAAATAAAGAATTAAATTTTACTTTTTTATTTATATTTCATTTAAATTTGTGTTTTGAATATAATCACTATATTTTTTGAATAATTCTTCACTAACATATAACTTAAAATCTATTAAAATTAAAAACGCATATTCTAAAGTATCAATTTCATTTTTTGAAACTCCTCCAACTTTTGCATAAAATTTATTACTGAAATAATCATCTTCATTGTATTTAATTGACACTAACATTGAAGCAAGAATTAATTTATGAATATTAAAATAGTTTAATCTTATTTTATTTGCATCACAAAATCTATCAATATATATTAAAATTAAAATTAAAGTATTACTTTCTATTTTTGAATATTTTGTTAGTCTTTCTAAAAAATTTTGAATTGAAATTGAAGGGATTTTTTTTGATAAAAAATATTTGATTTTATTATTATTTGAATCATAATTTTGTGTACTTTCTTCACATATATTTGTTAATAAATCTGATATTACTTCTAACTCTTTAAATATTTTTTTCTCTTTTTCATTGAAGTTATTTAATACATCTAAATTTTCATCTATCATTTTTTGATTAAAAAAATAAACAATTTAATTTTAATTTTAATTTAATTTAATCAATAAATTAATTATTTTTTTCAATATGTAATAATAATTTTAATGGGAAAGCAGTTACCTAGAAGAAGAAGATTAAGAGGATCTTTATATGGTCAATCATATTTTGATAAAAAAAGAAAGAAAAAAATAAAAAACATAAAATTAAAATTAAATGATATTAACTCTGCAGAAACATTTACTTTAAATACAGTATTTTCTTTTCAAATTTTTTGCGAACAATGTAATAAAGACATTACAGATACAATCAAATTTATTTTTTATAAAAAAGAATTTATAAAAAATAAAAAAAACGAAAATGAAAGTTTAAAAAGGGAAATTAAAAATGAAAATAAATCATCATATTATGAAATAAATTGTATAAATTGTTTTATAGAAAGATATTATAATAAAAAGAATAATGAGAATTTATCATTTAAAATAATTGAAAAGTTAAGTTATTATCCAGTTTTTACAAATGATTGGTCAATTAAGGATGAAGTAAAGTTATTAACTTCAATAGAAACATTTGGTTTAGATAATTGGGAAGATATTTCTAATTTTGTTGGAAAAGGAATTTACGAATGTCAAGCTCATTATTATACTTTTTATTATAAAAATTCTAATGAAACTATTCCTAAAGTTACTAATATAATGATTTATACAAGTTTAGGAAAACAAAATAAAAAAAGAGAAATTTTCAGAATTAAAAAAATTAGTAAATTAAAAGCTTTTCCCTTTTCAAATAATAAAATTATATTAAGTGATAATAATAAAGGTGGTTCTTCTGTTAAAAGAAATAGAAAAAAAAAGAAAGTTTTTTTAAATTATAATGAAATATTAGGATATTGGAGAAAAAGACAAGAATTTGAAGTTGAATATTTAAATGATGCTGAATTACCTTTATGTGACTTAGAGTTTAAAGATAATGATTCTAAAGAAATTTATAATAATAATATTCAAAAATTACTTAATTATAATGAAGTATTAGAAGAAAGAAGTAAAAGAAGAAAATCAGGAATTAATTTGGATTTTGAAAAAAAAGCAATTTCAAAAAAAAAGATAAATAAAGATGATAAAGAAATGTAAAATTCAATTAATCCTTTTTATTAATTTCTTTGTAGAGAAAAATATTAAAATAAGATTAAATCAATTATAAAAATTTTGGTTGTAAAGATTATAAAGATATACAAACATTTTAAAATAACAATAATAAAGAATATAAATAAAGATTATGGTAATGTAAATCTTACAAAAGGGAATTTTAATAAACAATGAAAAAAAAATTTGATAAAAAAAAGAGAAAAACATTTATTGATCATATAATCGAAATTAATTTTTACGAAAAACCTTAAAACAAACCATTTTAAGGTTTAATTATTTCATATAATATTTATTTATTGTTAATGTAAATTAAAAAAAATTTAATAATTATAAATATAAATACATATTTTAAATGAAAAAAAGAATAAATTAAAAACAATTTATACCTTTAATAAACTAATATATAGAATGATTATTACTTAAAAAAAAGTACTTTCCAATTTCTCTTAAATTTCTCTCTTCTATTTTTTTTTATTTCATTTACTTTAATTCAAATATTATAATTATATTTTTTAATATCTATATTTTATATATATATAGTTATTATTTATATATCTTAAAAAATAAACTAATTTTACTATATATTATTTTATGGTGATTCATCTAATATTTGATACACATCCGCATTAACTGTTTCTCCTCCATTCTTTCTATCAAATCCTATCTCAAAAAATTTTCCATTCCCATCTGTTGAAACAACAAACAACTGTTCGTCAGGTCCAAAAACAGAAAAAGTATTAATATCATTAATTCTAAACATAGCAAAGCTTCTAGGAGCTGATATAACATTCGAAGGAGCTTTTAACAATCTTTTCAATCCATTAAACAAACTTCCTTTTTGTACTTTTTCTAAATTCTCATCACCACTTTTTTTTAAATTAAAAATATGAACTGTTCCTCTATCAGAAGTACAACTTAAAAATTCATTATTTGAAGAAAAGTCTAAAGAAAAAATTTGTGCTTTTTCAGTTCCTCTTCTAAACTCATGTGTTAAATTCCCATTTTCAATATTAAACACTCTTATTAATGTTCCAGTATCTGAAGCAGAACAAATTAAATTTGCTTCTTTATTTAAATTCAAACAAGCAATTCTTGAAACATGAGCACATAAAACTTTTTCTTCTTTTTCCATTTTTTCATTATATTTTATTACTTTTATATTTCCTAATTCAACATCTGGAAAACAAAAGATTATTTCTTTATCCTTTTTTGAAACTGCAAAAACACCATTTTCGTTTTTTTCATAAGTTTTAAATTTTGAAATAATTGATAAATTAGTTATTTTAAAGAAATAAATACTGTCTTTTAAAACCACAAAAATATAATTTGCAATTGTTTTTAAGTTTCTTATTGGATATCCAAACTTTAATTCTGAAATTTTCTTTGATTGGAATTCATCATAAAAAATAACTTTCGTATTTGGAAAAAAATCATTTTTATCATCTCCTACTAATGCTATGATATTACTATTGTCTATTACTTCAGCAAATAAAAATCCTCCTTTCATTTCTTTATTTGTTATTATATTAAAGGGCTTTGTTGAACATACTATAAATCCTTTCTCTGTTCCAAATGAAAACATTGAGTTATCTGATGAAAATGATATTTTGTGAATTTCCTTTTTAACTTCTTCGTCGTCTGACATTTATTTTTTGGATAATAGAATTTAATTTTTGTTCTATTTATATTAAAAATATTTATTTTAGTTATTTTTTTTTTAGGATTTTAAATTAGTTTGTTACTTATTGAAATTTGTTTTAGAAAGGAAATGTATGTTTAGAAATCAATATATGAAATAAATGTTTTCTTAAAGATATTTTTATTTAAAAAAAAGCTGAAAATATAATTAAAGTAATATAATAATATTCAAAATATTATTAATTGTAATAATTTTTTTGTTCTATTATGAATTATCATTTATTGTTAGATTATTTAAAATATTTTTAATTTAATAAGCATAAATGTTATGAATTTTAAATGATAATTTAAAATTTATAAAAAACTAAATTTTTTTCTTTTTAAAACATAATTAAAAAAAAATTAAATGAAATCTCAATTAAAAAATTTAAAATCATCAAGAAGTGACATAAAAGTATTTGAAAGACACTCAGATATAAATAAACAAAAATTAGCAAGATTTAAAGTATTATCATCAAGAAATAAAGAAAATATGAAAAATATTTTAGACAATATGATATTAATAAGAGATTCAATGTTGAGATCGACAACAAAATTAGATTTTAAAGCTTTACATACTGTAAATGCTTTTGGAAAAAATATGAGTAATAATTTAAAAAGAAGAATTCAATTTTCAAATAATATTATTAAAATCTATAGTGACGATGAAAAGTTAATGAATATTGGTTTAGTATATAAAAAAAATAAAAGTAATTATAGTAATAATTCAAAAAGAGAAAAAATAGAATTAAATGATTTAAAAGATGAATTTGATTTAACTAAAGATTGCTTTAAGAAAAAATCAGAAAGGAGAAAAAATGAAAAGTATTTAAAAAGTTTAAAACAAATGAGAAAATTAAGAAAATTAAAAGGAGAAATATTAATGAAAGATCATAAAAAAAAGTATTCAATAAATAAAACATTTGAACCTAAAAAAGAAGTATCATCAAATAAATTTTATAGAGATGATAATAAAAACGCAGATGCTAAAAGTAGATATTTAGATTGTTTTAAACCAAAAATATTAGATAATTATTTTAGTTTAACAGATATAAAAACTAAAAAAAAAAAAATAACACTTTTCAATTCTCAAAATCAATTAAATGATAATAAAACATTATTAAACAATAATACAATTAATTCTCATTATTCAACATTAAATAATACAAACATTTCAGATAATCAAATTTCTAGAAATTTTAAATTAAAATTATTAAACGAAAATCGTCCTTTTTCTTCATTAAATTCAAATAATAATTCTTTTTTAAAAGTTATAAATTCTAACAATAATAATAAATCAAAAGCTAAAAAATTATATAATTACATTTCAACAATAGAAAATATTGCAATTTCAAATGGAAATGAAATAACAAGAAATTATCCAATAAAAAATGAAAAAATAGAAGAAATAGAGAAATCAAATTCAGAAAATATTTCAGAAATATCAAATAATTCTAATTTAGATATTAAAAAAATAAATAAAGATTTTGGTTTTAATCCAAACGACTTTAAATTCCAAAGTTTAAATGAAGAAAATATGGTTGCTAAAAATGCACAGAAAGTAATAAGGAAAATAGATAATTTCGGTAAAGAAATTTTAAATTATGCTATTAAAAAAATGTTCTATGATGATTTAAGATTAAATAATAAGTTTTATATGGATAGTTTATATGAAAGAAAGTTAAATAAAATTAAAACTGATAAAGAAATTAAAAAGTTAGGAATTCAAGCTTTGTCTTTAGAAAAAAAATATAGTTCTCATGGGAATATTGTTCCTAAAAATGAAAAAAAAGAAATATTAAAAATTTTAAAAGATGAAGATAAAAAAAAATGGAGTGATGATTATTTAAAAGATTTAATTAGAAAGTGTAATGTGTTAAAAAGTATTCATGGGAAAATTATTAAAATAGAAAAAGATAAATCAAGAAAATGTCTTTCTGATGATAGTAATAAATTTTATAGAAATAATGATCATGAAATTTAATAATATAATATTTTTTAATATTGTAAAGTCATTTTCTTATTTATAAATAATTAATATTTGTAAATATAATTTTTTTCCAAATTATCAAATTTATAATTATTGAATATAATAAATTTGGTTTAAATATATTATTTAAAATTTTGTATTTTTTCATATTAAAATATTATTTTTGATTAATACGAACTAATTCCATATCTTGCTGTAAATTAATTTTTAATTCTCCTGAATCATTTGAATATGTTTTAATATATTTATTCTTTATTTTTTGTTTATGTTTTAAATGTTTCCAAAGTCTAAAGAAATAAGAAAAAAAAATATAAAATATTGTTAAAAAAATCATAATTTTCATTAAATTACAATTTGATAAAATACTATTTAAAATATCTAACTGTTCATTATTTTGAGGATTGGAAAAATCATCAATTATTCTTTT
>JAEEGK010033154.1_pt1 | contig 10057 bp, 7 predicted proteins | sample 8958771 | NCBI WGS metagenome assembly JAEEGK01 (sample SAMN16246547, study PRJNA631951) | gut metagenome | biome: gut microbiome; feature: rumen; material: SC-attached | host: Bos | place: Iran: Karaj | collected 2018-10 | reverse complement strand
GGGATTGGGGATTGGGCCCAATCCCCAATCCCCAATCCCCAATCCCCAATCCCCAAATTATTATTTAAATAAATTTCTTATAATTTTTAATTTATAAAATATTATAAAAATTAAGTTTAAAAAATTTTAAATTTTAATTTAAATTAAATATGGATTATAAAGATGAATTAGAAAAATATCCTAGAATAGAAAAAGTGGGAGAAGGTACATATGGTGTAGTTTATAAATGTCAAAGTAAAAAAACAGGTGAATTTGTTGCATTAAAAAAAATAAGATTAGAAAACGAAGATGAAGGAATTCCATCAACTGCAATCAGAGAAATTTCAATTTTAAAGCAACTTAAACATCCAAACATAGTAAAATTAGTTGATTTAATTCACGGTGAAAAAAAATTATATTTAGTTTTTGAATTTATGGAACATGATTTAAAAAAATACTTAGATAAAATGAATGCACCATTGCCACCTCAATTAGTAAAAAGTTATTTATATCAAATAACTTCCGCCATAAAATATTGTCATTCAAAAAGAATATTACACAGAGATTTAAAACCTCAAAATTTATTAATTGATAAAAATGGTGTAATTAAATTAGCAGATTTTGGTTTAGCAAGAGCATTTGGAATTCCAATTAAAACATTAACTCATGAAATTTTAACATTATGGTATAGAGCACCTGAAATATTATTAGGCCAAAAAGAATATTCAACTCCAGTTGATATTTGGAGTATTGGACTTATATTTTATGAAATGGCTCATAGAAAACCTTTATTTGCAGGAGATAGTGAAATTGATCAAATTTTTAAAATATTTCAAATGTATGGAACCCCAAATGAAAGAACTTGGCCAGGTATTACTAAATTACCTGAATTTAAATTAACTTTTCCTCAATTTAAAGGTAAAGGAATTGAACATTATAATAAAAATTTAGATAAAGATGGATTGGATTTGTTAAGTAAAATGCTTCAATTAGATCCTTGTAAAAGAATTAGTGCAAAACAAGCTTTAAATCATCCTTATTTTGATGGATTAGATAAAAGTAATTTTATTTAAATATATGAATATATTTTTCAAATTTAATTAATTAAATTATTATATTAAAAGTATTTTTTTCATTTTTTATTTTATTAATTATAAGAAAACAAATAAAAACTAAATTATATTTATTTAAATTAAATTTATTTATTTTATTTTTTATATTACATAATTTAAAAACTATTATTTCTATTAAATAAATAAATAAAAATATTTAATATATATTTAAAATGTTATTATATTTTTTATTTTATTTTTTATATAAAATTGATCTATAAAAATTTTTATATAATAAAAATTTATTTTAAACAAAATTATATTATAAATTTTAATTAAAGAACTGTATTTAAATAAAATGTAATAATATATATTTATAGTTTAAAATTATTTATCTTTTAATTGATTATAATTTGTTTTTTTAATAATGTAAAATTATTTAATTTTACATTGTAATTATATTTTTTTAGTTACTATTTTTTTATTTAATTAATAAATATTTACAAAATAATTAATATTAGTTATTTACAAAATTTAAATAAAAAATTATTAAATTATATCTATATTTTTATTAATTTATTATATAAAAAAATAAAAAAAATGTCAACAAAAGAAAAAAAGAAATCTAATGCAGATTTAAAAATCATGGAATGGAGATTTAATCAATTTTTAGGAGAAAAATTAACATTTGAGCAAATAAAAAACGACCCAGAAAATGAAAGTTTTTTAGTAACTGACATAAAATTTTCTCCTGACGGTCAAAATGTTGTAGTAAGCGACAAAGGAGGTCGTGTAATTATATTCAAAAAATCCGAACAAAAAAAATCCCAACCAAAATTAGATTATTATTTTGAATTTCCAGCCCAAGAAAAAGATTTTGATGCCCATAAATCAATAGAATATTCTGAAGAAATAAAAGCCATTAATTTATTACCAACTACAAATAACAATAAATTAGATATATTAACAGCAGGTTATAGAACAATTAAACTTGATAGAATATATAAAGAAAAATTAAAAACTTTTGAAAATCCAGGTGACCCAAGTGGTATATCTATACCTAAATTAAGTTCAGTAAAATCCGAATTAAAATATAAAACAAAAAAATTATTTCGATGTTCTCAATGTGGTGAAATTAATTCCTTATCTTTAAATAAAGATGATATTAATACGTTTTTATCTGCAGATGAATTTAAAGTTTATTTATGGGATTTAAATTGTAGTGGAAATGACGTATATACCCCCGTTGATATAGACCCTAACACAGATGCAATAAATGTTGAAAGAATAACTAAATGTAAATATATGGATTATAACCCACATATTTTTATTTATGGAACTAATAGAGGTAATATTCATTTATGTGATCTTAGAACAAGCACAGATCAAGTTAAATTTGAAACTAAATTTTCAGATGAAAAAAGTAATATAAGTAATGTTATTGCTAATAGTCTACTTTCTGTTCATGATATAAGTACTACTTTAAATGATAATTATTCTTTTGCTACTAGACATTATTTTAGTGTTAATTTATGGGATGTTAGAAAACAAAATGAACCTAGTTCTAAATTTTTAACTTATGAACCTGTGATTAATAAATTAACCTATCTATATCAAAATAATTATATTAATGATAAATTTAGTTTAGATACTGATGCTAGTGGAAAGTATATTTTAACTGGTGGGTATAATAATATGTTCCATGTCATTGATATTGAACAAAGATTAAATACTCAAATTGTTATTGATGATTTGAATGAAAAACTTATGAATACTAATGTTATTAGAAAAATTAATGTTAAAGGAAGTTGTTATTATAAAAAAGATGATCCAAGTATTAATAATATTAATTTTGATAAAAAAATATTACATCAAGCATATTCTCCAGTTGATAATTTTGCTTTACTTATAATATATAATTGTATATATACTTATTCGGGAAATATAACTAAAAAAAAATAAATAAATAAATAAATAAAATTAAATAAAAATAAATAATTTTTATTATATTATTTAAAATAAAAATGTTTATTTATTTTTTTGATATTATAAATAAATAAATAAAAAATAAATAAATAAATAAATAAAATAAATACCAAATTTTTTTAATTAATTATTAACTTGAATTTGATATGTTAAACATACAACATTTTTATATTTTAAACATATCATTTTAAAACTATAACAATAAAATCCTCCTTTTGAATAAACATTTGTGTTCCATTTTCCTGAATATTTTTTTTCCATTTGAGTACTTATATATTGTGCCATTGGTTGATATTCATCAAATGTATGAAAAGAATTTAATAAACATTCTTTTGCAAAATTAATCATATCATTATCAAAATTTTTATTTGTCAATATTAATATTTCATTGATATTTTCTTTTTCAATATCATTATTTTTTTTTTGTTCTTTTTTTGCTTTTTTTTTTGATTCTTCAATAATGTCATCAATCGAGTCATCAATTAATTTATTGTTATTATTTGTGACAGAAAAATTATCTAAAGGATGATTCATTAAAAATTAAAATAAAATATAAAAATATTTATTCAAAATAATTTTTAAAATATAATAAATATAAATAATTAAAATTATAAATAATAATATATAAAATGAATTCTAAAAAAAATTTAAGTTTAGATTCTTTAACACAAGATGAGCAAAAATTATTTAATATATATTTAAATGAATATAATGATATATTTCAAACTATTCTTTTATTACCTCCATGTGAATTTATGCATAATGTTTCAAAAAGAGTAGAATTAACTATAAGAAAAAAGTTTAACGACATTTCTTCATTAACTAGAGAAAAAGTTGAAGAATTTTTAACAGAACAAGTTTATTCACGTGAATATAAATATGCATCAATGGCATTAAAAAGTGTAGAAAAAAGATTAAAATCAAACATTCCTCCAAAAATATTTAATGACAAAATTTTAGAACATTGTAAAAATGATAAAAAAAATGGACATTACATTCATTCATGTGGAGAGCCATTTTATGTATTTAAATATCATCCATTAAACGCCGAAGAAAATAAATTAGAAATGCTTTTAGTATGTATTAAATGTGAAATGATATATAAAAGTAATTTAATAAAATTTCATTGTAATTCTTCTGACATTGATTTTTATTCAAAAATTTTAAATAACAACAACAAAGAAAAAGAACTTCCATTTGCAACATGGAAAAAATATCATTGCAATGCAGTAATAAATGACACAATGAAATGTCCAAAATGTACAGAAAATTTATATTATGACAAAGAAGAAAATAATTTAATATGTGAAAAATGTGACAAAATTTTTTCTCCAAATAAAATTTCATGGAATTGTTTAATATGTAAAAAAGATTTTATAGCTGAAGTTAAAGAATATAATAATTTAGAATTTAAAAATATGAAAATTTGTGTAAAAGATACTTTATTAAATAAAATAAAAGCAAAACCTGAAATTATGAAATGCGGGTGCGATATTGATATAAATAAAAGTAAATTTTATCATAAAGCTTCATGTAAAGGTGAACTTTATTTAGGAGAAATAAATAAAAAAAAAATTGTGGTTTGTCATAAATGTGATAGTTTAGGATTTTATGATAATTTTGTGTGGACTTGTCCAAAATGTTTAAATAAATTTAAAACGAATAATAATAAAAGAAAAGATGAAAATAAAGAAAATAATAATAATAATAGTAATTTAAGAGAAAGTTCTATTTTTAAAGAAACTAATCAAAATACAGATATTAAATATAAATCAGGAAATAAAAATGAAATATTTAGTGCACCTAGAAAAAATAAAAGAAGAAATGAAAAAAAAGAAATTGAAGTTTTTTCTTCAAGTAAAAAAAATAATTTTGGAAATAATTTAATTCATCCTTCAAGATCAGGGAAAAAAAATATATTTCATTTAAAAGAGATACCTACTCCAATTGATAATAATGAAAGAGCTTTTAAACGTTTAAGAAGTTCAAATACACCTTTTATTAATTTAAAACAAAATTTAGCTAATAAATTTTCAAATTTAGAAATTAATAATGACAGTGTTAAAAATTTAGGAAATATGTTTTCAAGATGTTATGTTAATGATAAAATCTATGAACAAACAGCAGAAAATCTTAAAATTAAAGAATTATCTATAAAAAATTCAAAAAATTCTTTTTCAACGGCAGTTAGCTCAGAAAATGGTACAAATAAAAATGAAGATAATTTAGAAAAAGATAATAATAATAAGAATTTTTTAAATAACAATTTAAAAAAAATTAATTCAAAAAAAGAAGAAAATATTGAAGAATATGAGAAAAAAAAAGATTTTGAAGTAACTAATTATATAATAAAACGTCAAATAGGTGAAGGTTCATTTGGAAAAATATTTTTAGTTGAAGGAAAAGAAGATGGAAAATTATATGCATTAAAAAAAATTTTGGCCATAACAAAAAAAGATGTAGAAAATCTTCAAAATGAATATGATATATTAGTAGACATAGGTAAATGTGAAAAAAATATAAACTTAATTAAAATTTATGGTATGCAAAGTTATCAATTAGACCCAACCACATTTGTTTTATATGTTTTAATGGATTTAGCAAGTACTGATTGGGAAAAAGAAGTTTTATTCCGACAGAAAAAACAAAAGTTTTATAATGAAAATGAATTATTAATAATTTTAAAAGATTTAGTTAAAACCTTTGCTCAATTACAAAGAATGAATATTTCTCATAGAGATATTAAACCTCAAAATATTTTAGTTTTTAAAGGCATTTCACATGGGTATAAATTAGCTGATTTTGGAGAGGCAAAAGAATTATTAAGTAATTCAACCATAACAAATAAACAAACATTAAGGGGAACTGAATTATATATGTCACCTATTTTATTTCAAGCTTTGAGAAGTAGGAAATTAATTAAACAAGTCAATCATAATACATTTAAATCAGATGTTTTTAGTTTTGGCTTATGTGCGTTATTTGCTGCTTCTTTATGTTATGAAAGTTTATATGATATAAGAGAATTAACAAATAATAAATTAATAAGATCTATTATTAAAAATTATTTAAAAAATCATTTTAGTAATAGATTAATTGATTTAATTTCAATGATGCTTGATGTTGAAGAAAAAACGAGATGTGATTTTGTTGAATTAGAAAAAATTTTCGATTCAATGAATATTTGTTAATGAAAAAAAATTTTTTTATTTATTATAAATATTTTCTTATTTTTGTTTAATATAATATTAATTAATTATATAAATTATAAATATTATAATTAATTTTATTTAACATTCTTAATAATTTTATTAATATGAATAATAATAAAGATTATCCTTTAAAAAGAACAATAAAAGTAGCAATTGGATATTTTTTTTTAATGATAATAACAACGATATATCATATAATGACGATATCTTTTTTATTAAATTTAAATTATAATATTTATATAGTTAGTTTTTATTCATTTTTATATACAATTTCTTTTTATATATTAATGATATTATTTTTAAATATTAATATATCTATATTTTCAAATTTATATTATTTATTTATGCTTATATTAGGATTATATATGAATTTATTTTTTTCTTCTATTGTATATTATTTTATATATTTTTTTATTAATAATAATTATTCAAAATCTTTTTATAGTTCAATTTATTTTTCACTGGGAATTTATTTATTTTTGAATGATTTTTCGAATGATAAAAAAATATATTTAGATAAAGTAAGTTTTAAAGTAAAAAATTTAAAGGAAAATATTACAATTTGTCATTTAACAGATTTACATTTAGGTGCTAATTATGATATAAATTATGTCAATAAAATAGTAAATAAAATTAAAAATGAAAGAATAGATTTAATTGTTATTACTGGAGATTTAGTAGATGGAAATATTTCAGTGACAAAGGAAATATTTAAACCATTTGAAAAAATAAAAGTTCCAATTTATTATGTAATAGGTAATCATGAACATTATTTTGATATTAAATATTATTTATCTGAATTAGAAAAAACAAACATAACTCGTTTATCAAATAAAAATATTGAATTTAAAGGAATTAATTTAATTGGAATTGATTATGATTCAAATCAAAAAAATATAAAAAAAATATTAAATAATTTATTAAAATTAAATAAAAAAAATTTACCTAATGTTTTATTATATCATGTTCCTTTCATACCTGTTGATAAATTAGAAAAATATAATATAACATTATTTTGTAATGGTCATTTACATGGAGGTCAAATGTTTCCAATTAATGTATTTCACTATTTAAAATATAAAGTTATTGATGGATTATATACAAAAAATAATAAAAATTTTTCTTATTGTTGTAATGGATTAGGAACATCAGGTCCTCCAATAAGAATATCAAAAGCAAAAATAGGATTAATAACTTTATTAAAAGATGAATGATTAAAAATTATTATTAGTATTATTAAAATAATTTAATTATATATTTATTTAAATAATAATTTTTTAAATTAAAAATTAATGTTAAATTTAGTTGTATTTAAGTTTATTTTTGAATAGATATATGTTATGTATGTATATATATTTTTATTAAATATTTAAATAATTTAATATCCGAATTCAGCTAATTGTTTATTAACTTCTTTTAATTCTTCACTTTTAGCAAGAGCATCTTTTTCTTTTTTTGATTCTTCAACTTTTTTTACATGCCATTCATGATTTCTAGCTGTTCTTTTTGCTTCTAATCTATCAATTAAAGATTGTTTTGTCCATCCACATTCTTTAGCTACATTACCTAAAACTGTATATTTAGCTCTTGGTGCTAATTTAACGACTTTTAAGGCATCAGGAATAACCATTTTTTTAGTTGCATTAACTGTCATAGGACATCCATCAAAACATTTTAATCTTCCTAAACATGCAGCACCTCTGGGTGTTTTATATGGTAACATTCCTTTAATTGTTCTCCATACTATTCTTGAGGGAGCCATTTGATGAATTGGACCCCATTTTGGTTGAGTATTAGTTCTTTTATGAAGATAATCCATTAAATTTAATTTTGATCTATAATGTTTACCTGAAATAAGAACTTGTTCACAACGAACTATTACTATTTTTTGACCTAATTCTAATTGTTTGGCTACTATTGAGGCCATTCTACCAATTAAATGTCCTTTTCCGTCTACAACAATGAGTTTTCTTACCATTTTTTTTAAATGATATTTAAAGATTTTTATGAATTAATTATTTATTTAATTATATATTAAATATTTAAATTATTTTTATTATTTATTTTATAATATTTTATTATTAATATATTTACTTTTACATAAATATGTTTAATTAAAGATGAATATTTTTTATTTATTTATTTATTAAACCATAAATAATTATTCATATAAAATTAAAATATTGAAAATTATTTATTAAAATAGAATGATGTTCCGTGTTTCATAAGATGAATATTAAATTCAAATGACTAGTGTTCTGCAATTCTGACAATATATTTATAAATAAAAAATAATATTTTAAAATATATATTTTAATTTCATGTAATAATTTAATTTATTTTTAATTCTAAATTCAAAATATAAATTTATAAATATTTTTAAAACATATATGAAACATATATTATTTAAATAAAATTATATAATATTTTTAATATTAATATGAATATAACAAGTGTTCAGTTTATTTTTAAAAATATTAATAATTAAACAAATAATGATAATATAAATAAAGAAAATGAATTATTATTAATAAATGTTAATATAAATATTTATAATAATGTTTTTAAAAATTTTGATAAAAATAATTTAGAATTTTAATTTAAATAATTATTTTATAAAACAATAAATATTTTAAATAAAAAATTTTTATTTAAAAATTAATTTAAATATATAATATTATTTTAAAATAACATTAAATATTAATGAAATATTATATTAAAATAATAAACAATAATTAAAATATATTATGAATAAATACAAAATATATTTATAAAAATAATATATTTATATTAAAATAATATGCCTCATTATATTTTAATGTTTCACAAAACTTTCAATAAAATTTTTAATATCACTCATACTACTTCTTTTATTAATATCAATTTCAGTACTCATTTGAATTACTTTTTTAACATTATTATCTTTAATATTATTAGGTATACTAAAAGGTAATTTTTTAACTAAAATTTGTTGAATTACAGATTTATTATCATTATATTTATCAGTCCAAGGAACATACCCCGAAAATAACCAAGAAACAATACAACCAAAAGCCCAAACATCAACTTTTGGAGTTATAGTAGATATTATTTGTTCATCTTCTCCTATATCAGTTGGGTCTAAACATTCAGGTGATAAATAATTAACTGTTCCTTTAGCTCTTGTAATAGTATAATAATCATATGTCATAACTTTTGCTATACCAAAATCAATTAAATATATATGTCCATCATTTCCTAACATTAAATTTTCGGGCTTTAAATCTCTATGAATAAATTTATTTTTATGAATATATTCAATACATGATGATAATTCATATATAAATTGATATTTTTGTTTATCTGTAAAATCACTTGATTTAAATTCATCTAAATTTTTACCTTCTACAAAAGCAAATACTAAACTTAAAACGTTTTCTTCTGTTACTATTCCATAGAATTTTGGAATATTTGGATGTTCTAATAATGCTAATATAACTAATTCATGTGCGAAGCATTTATAATCTACGTTTTTTAATACTTTAACTGCAACAGGTTTATTTTCAAAAGTTCCTTTATATACTTTTGCTTGTGCTCCTTCACCGATTTTTTTATTTAATGTTATATCATTTAATTTTATTTTTTCTATATGATTTATAATCACAATATCATCAACTGCTTTTTTTAAATCTGTTATTTGCATATTAATTTTAATTTTTTTTATAATATTTAACTTAAAATATTATTATTTTTATATTTAAATATTTATTATTTTAATTCGTTATAAAATATTAAAATGAAATGATTGGGGATTGGGGATTGGGGATTGGGGATTGGGGATTGGGGATT
>JAEEGK010033147.1_pt1 | contig 10059 bp, 6 predicted proteins | sample 8958771 | NCBI WGS metagenome assembly JAEEGK01 (sample SAMN16246547, study PRJNA631951) | gut metagenome | biome: gut microbiome; feature: rumen; material: SC-attached | host: Bos | place: Iran: Karaj | collected 2018-10 | reverse complement strand
CGAAACTCGCGGGTACAAAGTAACCAGAAATCAGGAAGAACAGTCCCATAAAGAAGGCTGCATTGACTGAGAAGAAGTGCCATATCCAAGGCATAAACTCTGCAGGATTGCTGGGATGGTAAGCCCAGTCGCCACCATCGCCGTATGCCTGACCAGCGTGGTGGAATATCACCAGCACCGTCAGACACACCTTCAGATTGTCCAGATATAAAAGTCGTTTCTTGTTCATTTTCTATTCATTTTCGCCACAAAGATAGCAAATTCCATCGAGTTTTGCAAATTCACTGCGTGCAAAATGCTATGCTCGGCATAGTTTCAAGCAAGCTTGACTCTGCCCTCGCTTAATCGCATTATTCACGGCACTAAAATTCCACGCGATAGGCGATGTTGGGGAAGGTGAGCGAGGTGAACTTGTCGACAATCTCGTGGGTGCGGAGGTCGAAGGTCTGACCTTGGAAGGTCTTCATCTGCAGGTACTCCAGGATGAAGTGGTGAGAGGTGTGACGCTTGTTGATGGTATATTTCACTGAGAAGGCGTATCCCACGTTCATCTTCATCTGGGCACTGTAGGGATCGAGTCCGTCGATTTCTGGGATCGACTTGTCAGGACGCTTCGCGATGTCCTCGAAGGTGACACCCTCTGGGATAGGCGTGTAGCGGTCGCCACCCATCAGCGTGAGACGGCCGTTGAGGCCAAACACATTTTTCTTGCTCTTTCCTACCATCCACTCCTTCCCACCAAGGATATTGGTGATATAGCCACGGTCGTTGCGCGAGTGGTGCCATACGCCCTGAGCATCGCGATACTCCGACTTGAAGACTGTGGCGGTCAGCATACCGTAGAGGCCATCCTTCAGGTAGCGCTCCAACGTGAGGTCGATACCGTAGTTACGTCCTGCACCCTCGTTCACCAGAGCGCGGTCCTGATAGAAATTGCGGTGGTTGATGATGGAGTAGGTGGTACCCTGTTCCACTGGCACGTCGAAAAGCCACTGCCAGTAGGGCTCGATCTTCAGCATGGCGTTCTCTCCCAGGCGCTGGGCGAACGAGGCGGAGATATGGTGTGAGCGGGTGAGGCCGAGATTATTATTGACCATTGGCTGCGCATCGGCAGAATGTTCAATATTCATTGTTCCATTTTCAATGACAAAATAGGTGTCCGTACTCTCCTTACGGCTGTTCAGGGCGTAGGCTATCGAGAGTGTGCTCGACGGCGAGGTCTTATATTGGAAACTCACGCGCGGCTCCACAAGCCATTGGTTGTTCAGGTTGAACCACATCACGTTGATGCCCGCCACCGTGGAGAACCTATTGCTCAATGCCAGTTTATGACTGCTGTAAAGACGCGTCAGTCCTGTGTTACCATCCGACTCATAGACGCGATAGAGTGGGCCGCCTGTCTCGTGAAGCCAGTCCAACCAGGTGTGGAAGGCGAGGTGCTGGTGCTCGAAGCCGTTCTGCATCGTATATCGCGAGGAAATCTTCTGCTGGTGCTGAGTGCTGATGATGACGTTCCACTGCGCATTGCGACCGTCCGCACCAGGCGTCTTCGTCATCTGCTCATCATAGTTGTTCATGGCCAGCCTTGTGTAAGCACCTGTATAGGCCACACTGGAGTGCAGCGTGCCACCATTCTTAAAACGGTAGTTATGCGTGAGGCCTACGGCACAGTTGCGCTGGCGCGACCACGAGTCGTTCATATCCCACAGCGTCTCCCAGTCGCTCACGTCAGGCACTTCGTTCTCGTAGTTGTCGATGAGTCCTGTGAACCATACGGCAAAGGTGCCAGCCTTTGTGGTAGGCATGTTCAGCTTGAAACTCAGATCTTGATAGTCGAGCGTCTCCTTTTCCATATTGATGGCGTGCAGTTTCTTGGCAATTTCGAGGAAACTGTAGCGGTAGTTGACGAGGTACGAGGCCTTCGTATTCTTTCCCAATGGCCCTTCCGAGGCGAAGTCGACGCCCAGCGTACCCACCTGCACAGCGTGCTCGTATTTGGTGTTGTTGCCCACGCGCATCTTCATGTCGAAGGCACCACTCAGGGCGTTGCCAAACTCGGCAGGCATGGCTCCCGTGAGGAAGTCGCTGTTGGCCAGCACCGTGCCATTGAGCGAGGTAAACACGCCGCCGCCAGCCTCTGTAATATCCGCGAAGTGGTTGGGGTTCGGCACCTCGACACCCTCCACGCGCCACTGCAACATCTGGGGCGAGTTGCCGTGAATCGAAATGCCGTTGGTAGCGCCACCAGTAGCCACACCTGCAAACATCGAGGCCGTACGGGCAGGGTCGGCCATACCGCCGGCATAGCGCGTGGCCTCCTCCACGCTGAACATACGGGCACCCACCTGCGCCATCTCGTTCAGTGGCAGTTGCTTGTTCACGCGAGGTTTGATGACTACCTCGCCTAGTTCAGAAATGCTTTCACGCATTCTCAGCGTCAGCACCAGTTCCTTACCAGATGACACCAATTGCTCCTTCAACAGCACGGGTTCGTAGCCGATATAAGTTGCTCGTACCGAGTGTCGTCCTACGGGTACATTATTAATAACGAAGTTTCCGTCCACATCAGATACGGTGGCTAAGGTTATCCCGTTTTCAATTGTAACGGTCACGCCAATCATTGGCTCGCCAGAGGCTACGTCACAAACTTGTCCGCGAACGGTCTGGGTGGTCTGGTTGGTTTGGTTGATTTGACCTACGGTCTGTGCTCTCATCACTGAGGGCAATAGCAGCATCGCTATAGCTGCTCCTAAAAACAATCTTTTCATCTTCTACTTGTTTATTTTTGATTAATTGCGCTGCAAAAGTATTACTTTGCTTCTGCAATCCAGTTGCAAACTGAATTTACTTATTTGTTGTATTTAACTTCGTTGAAAGTACTCATGCTCGAAATAGCTCAAATGCATTTGGCATTTTACTCGCTTACTCGTACCTTTGACGCTGCAAAATTACAGAAAGTTGCGGAAAGCATTAAATTTCTGGGATATTCTGCATGGAAATGTGACGGATGGCGTAAATAATTGAAATTTGAAAATAAATTGAAAATTGAGAATTGAAAATTGAAAATTATTCGTACCTTTGCGGGCTGAAGCCGCGAACTTTATATGAAACAGGGACAAATAGAAACGATAATGACGAGGATCATCAGTACCACATTTGTTGTGGTGGCGCTGGCCGTGTTCAAACCCTTCGGATTGGATACGTGGCAGTGGCAGGCCTACGTACATCTGATAGCTTTGGGCGTGATTGGCTTCTTGATCTGCATGGTGACGGACATCATCCTGAAGTATGTCGTCAAGATGCCGAGGTCGTTCAAGAAGGGTGCTGAATACATCATCCGCCGCAATCTCTGGTTCCAGTTGATCAACACGCCGCTCGTGGCACTGGGTATCTGTCTTTACCGCCACTTTGTGCTGAGTGATAGGGTGGAGGGTAATCAGTTCTCTTTCGTCAATTTCCTTGAAACCCTTGTCATTATCGCCTTCTGCTCCTTCGCCATCGGACTCTACTGGCGCTTCAAGTACCGCAGCAAGTATCTGGCGATGGAATTGGAAGAGACGAGACTGCTGAACGAGGAGTTGAAGAAGATGCAGGAAGACCGAGTTGTTGTGGATCACAGGGATTCTGATGATCCGATTTCTGAAGGAAATGGTATCACGCAGAACCGTCCCCATGATCCGCTAACTCTCGCTGGCACGACCAACGAATCGGTGACGCTCCAGATTTCCAACCTATTATTTCTTGAAGCCGTGGGCAACTACGTCAAGGTGAACCATCTGCGTGACGGACAGGTGCATACTGACATGCTTCGCGCCACGATGAAACAGATGGAGGAAACGTTGCAGGGCTATCCGATGATCGTCCGCTGCCATCGTGCCTTCCTGGTCAACCTTGGTCAGGTAGAGCAAATCGTCTCACATTCCGGCTCCACCCAGCTGCTCATCAAGCACTGTCACGAATCGCTCTCCGTTTCGCGTAGCAACATGGCGCAGGTTCGCGCAGCCATCAAGCGAGCCTAAGTAAAACTACATACGGGCTTTTTGCTTCTCGCCGGCACCACTTCCGCGATACTTCGAACGGGCCTCGTTGAACTTCCAGACGAGGTCGATGAGGAAGGTGCGGCGGGCGGGGTTGCTGACGGACAACTCGCGGATGCCGTAGATGATGGCATCGGTCTTGTTGGTGTTGAAGATGTCAACGCAACGCACATCGAGGGTCAGCTGTCCCAGACGGCGGAGATTGAAGTCGCGCTGGATGCCGAGTTCTGCATTAAAGCGGTTGGAAGTGATGCGGTTGTTGTTGTAGTCGCCCTTGTTGGCCCATTGGGCAGCAGCGTGCAGACGGAAGTCCTTCGGCAGTTCGATGTCGTTCTGCCAGACGAACGTGAAGTACGGACGGGTCAGCGTCAGTATGTAGCCATCAGCCGTCGGCGACTTGTAGTTCTGGAAAATCGCGAAGGCGTACCACATAGGATGCCAATTCAATTGAAAATTGAAAATTGAGAATTGAAAACTAGGACTGGCCGAGAGATTGACGGTGAACTGGTTGTAATCGTCGGCACTGTTGATGGGTCGCACGAGGCTGACGAGGGGATCCTCAGAACCTGGGAAGGGCTCGGTTGACATCGTGACGACATCCTTGTTGCGGGCGTAGTTCAGCGAGAGGTTCGCCCACTTGTAACTGGCATTCAGCACGAGACTATGGGTATAGGTCGGCTGCAGGTAGGGGTTGCCGCTCTGGTAGGTGTAACGGTTGACGTAGATCGTCGAACTGGTGAGGTTGGCGTAGGCCGGACGCTGGATGTCGCGGCGATACGACAGGCTCAGTTGCATCTTTCCAATGGGAGCGGAGAGGGTAGCGGTGGGGAACCAGTCGCCGTAGTTGCGGCATACCTCGTCCTCGCGCTTGCCGAAATTAAAGTAGTCGTTCGTCAGATGCTCATAGCGCAGACCTGCCTGGGCGAACACCTTGCCGAACTGACGGCCGTACTCGACGAAGGCTGCTGCCGACTTCTCATTGATCTCCGTGTCTGTAGCCTTCACGGGCACATAGTCGGAAGCCAGGAATGTGTAGGCATCCGTGCGGTGGTTGTAGCTGTACTCGCCGCCCACGGAGAGGTTACCTTTCAATATAGGATAGCTGAAGATAAGCTTCGAGGCCCAGAAGTTGTTGGCGTTGTCGGTATTGTTCTCGATGGTGCGGTCGACGGGGGCTGAGCCGACAAGTGTCGTTTGCTCCGTCGTGCGGCCTGGCGTCTTGGTGTCGTCGAAGAGTCCGTCGATGTTCAGGTCGATGCCCAACTGTCCTACCTTACCGTTGTAATAGGCGTTGAAGATGTGCTTCTTGATGCTTTCGTCCTGCCAGATGTCGCTCGCGGAATGCTCAGTGAGGATGCCGTTCTCGAACATATCCGTCAGGTAGTCGCCTTTCGTCTCGCCGCTGGGCGTGCGGTCGTATTTGTAGTAGGCGCCAAAGGTGTGGTTCTCGTTGACCATATAGTTCAACTGCAACTGCGGCGACCAGGCGTGCCAAGGGTGTCTGATCTCCTGGGTGGAGTGACCTGTCACCTGATCTGGCCCCACGTAGTAAAGCATATCGTTAACTTGTAAGCCCTTGTAGTGATTATAGGTGCCCACCCAGAATGAACCCGTCACGTCGAGTCCGCCAGTACGGTAGTTGGCGGTGAAGTTATCGTTCAGTGAACCGCCGTACTGGTACATGTACTGCGTGCTGTTCTGGAAACTGAAGCCTTCGCCCTGTGCTTTCTTCAATGTGATACGAACGACGGCCTTGGTTGATGCGGCATAACGGGCACCAGGGTTCTGCACCACATCGACATGCTGGATCTGGTCGGAGCGCAGACGAGAGAGTTCCTTCATGTCCTGCACCCGTCGGCCGTTGATATACACCTCGGCATCGCCACGGCCCAGCACCTTCACGCCGCCGTCGCGCTCAGCCTCCAGCGAAGGAATCTTCGACAGGGCATCTGAGACGGTTCCTGCCTTCTCCAGTATCGTGCCAGCGACGGTGGTGCGCATGGCGTCGCCCTTTACGTGAGTCTTCGGCAACTGACCCTTCACGACAACCTCACTGAGCAGCTGCGTATCCTCCTTCATCTGGATGGTCAGGCCCTCGCCTGCATTTATATATAAGGTCTGGTAGCCCACGCAGGTTACCTTGAACAGTCCCTGGTTCACGTCTGTCACAATCTTGAACACGCCGTCCATGTCTGTCATCGCGCCCTGCACGAAGGCCGAGTCTGGCAGTGACAGCAGCACCACATTCACATAGGGCATCGGTTCGCCCTTCTCGTCAATCACTCGTCCGCCCCAGTCCTGTGTCTCAGCGAAACTTGTCATCGTCATCATCATTGCAGCCATGAGAGCTGTCATCCTAAATACATTCTTTTTCATATCCTTTGCTTTTTTACCTTTTTATTTTTTTACCTTTTTACCTTTATATCGTTTGTCGTATTTGACGCTGCAAAATTACAGATAGTTGCAGAAATCCCTGCATAAGTGGGATATTATGCAGGAGTTTGTGACGAATGACATAAATAATTGAAAATTGATCATTGAAAATTGAAATTTATTCGTACCTTTGCCGCCGCATTTTTAGAATAAAGTTTTCAATATGAGATACGGAATCATCGGCGCTGGTGCCATTGGCGGATTTTATGGAGCAAAATTGGCTCGTGCAGGACAGGAAGTACATTTCCTGCTGCGCAGCGATTATGAGTATGTGAAACAGCACGGCCTACAGGTAGACTCCTGCGATGGCTCATTCCATCTGACTGACGTAAACGCCTATCTGTCTACGGAGGACATGCCGAAGTGCGACGTGGTGCTGGTGTGTCTGAAATCCGTCAACAACGGCAAACTGCAGACGTTGCTGCCACCATTGCTCCATGACAATACGCTTGTGGTGCTCATCCAGAACGGCATTGGCGTGGAGGAGGATGTGCAGAAGATGTTCCCTGACGTGCAGCTGGCTGCCGGACTGGCCTTTATCTGTTCAGCCAAGACAGAGCCCGGCAGAGTCAATCACCAGTGTTATGGCAGCATCAATCTGGCCAATTACTCTTGCAAGGATGAAGCGCTGATGCAGGCCGTAGTCGATGAGTTCCGTCAGGCCGGCATCGAGACGGGACTGGTGGAATATCATGAGGCACGATGGAAAAAGGCTGTATGGAACATGCCGTTCAACGGTATGACCGTAGCGCTGCACACGCAGACAGACCTGCTGCTGAAGAACAAGGCGACCCGTCAACTGATTCGCGAGCAGATGATGGAGGTGGTCAGTGCTGCCCAGCACCTGGGCGTGAAGAACCTTGATGAATCGTTTGTCGACAAGATGATTGCGACCACTGATGCGATGACGCCCTATTCGCCGTCCATGCGGCTGGACTACGATTTCCACCGTCGTATGGAGATATACTATCTCTACACCCGTCCCCTGGAGATTGCCCGCGAGGCAGACTGTCCTATGCCGAAACTGGAGATGCTGGAGGCAGAACTGCAGTTCCTGGAGACAGACGGAAGAGAATCAAAATAAAAGATGTGGGAGCCAACCGGCTCCCACATCTTTTATTTAGTCACATCATTTGCTCTTCAACTGCTTAATCAGATACTCCGATACGATGTCCGTCGTGCGGTAGATGTTCTGTGAGAATCCGTGGTCGAAGTATTCCTGAATGACCAGTTCACTCTTAGGCCATATCTGATGGAACCGCTCGCCGTAGGTGTAAGGCACCACGCGGTCGGCATTGCCGTGGATGACGAGAGCTGGTCCCTGATACTTTGCCGCCGTCTCATAGATAGGCAGGCTGAAGGCTGTGCGGATATACTGGCCACCAAGCTTCAGACCACCCCACAACTCCACATACTCGCCTGGATCGAAGGGATCATACTGCTTACCCATCGTGCTGCCACGTATGGCATCGTCGCGCAACACGGCGGCAGGAGCCATCAGGACCACTGCCTTGAATGGGGACTCGCCCAGCTCCTCACTCAGTTGGCCGGCCGTCATCGCAGCCACTACGCCGCCCTGCGAATGGCCCACAATGGCCAGTGAACTAACGTATCTCAGGTCGCTCACATACTCCACAACCTTCTTAGCATCCTCGATTTCGTTGGGGACGGTCATGTCCTTGAATTCGCCCTCGCTCTCGCCGTGTCCGTTGAAGTCGAAACGGATGCTGGCGATGCCGTGAGCCTGCAGAGTGTCGGCCACGAGTTCAAACAGCGGGCCGTCTTTCGTGCCGCTGAATCCGTGACAGAAGATGACCATCGGGCATTTCTCGCCCTGCTGCAACGCGGGCTTCTGGATGAGGGCCTTCAGCCGTCCATGGTCGCCGTCGATGAATACGGTCTCGCCCTTGCCTGGGCCTGTATATTTGCCCGTCGTCAGTTCCTTCAGGTATTTATCCACTTTGTATGTCAGCACCGTCGAGAGTTTCACCTGTCCGTCAGGACCCACGACCACCATCGACGGAATCCACTTCACGCCGTAAGCCTTGGCGATGTCCGTCTCTTTGAACTTCTTCAGCTCGCTCACCTGCGGGTAGGTGATGCCATACTTCTCGATGGCCTTCTGCCAGGCTTCCACGTCAGTGTCCATCGAGATGCCGATGAACTCGATGCCATGTTGGTGGTACTTCTCGTACAGGCGCACCACCTCCGGCGCATCCTTGCGGCAGTCAGGGCACCACGATGCCCAGAAGTCGAGTACCACCGTTTTGCCTTTTGCAAACTTCGCGAACTGAATGGTCTTGCCGTCTGGCGTTTTCATTTTGAAGTCAGGCGCCACCGTGCCGGCCTTCACCAATTCCGTTGCATACTTGTCGTCAAAGTCCGGCTGTTCGGACTGTGCTTTTGTCACTGTTGCTCCCATCAAGAGCAGTGCAAACATTAATAATGTACCCTTTTTCATATTCTTCATTATTTCGTCTGTTGTTTTATTCCTTGCAAATTTACGAAGAAAAACCTGAATCATCGTGATTTCGACGCGTGTTTTATAGTTTATTGGGAATTTTGAATGGCATCTTCAAAGCCAGTCAGTGCGGCAAAGGGCGCAAACTGGGCTGCACGGTTCCACATCGACATCCTCGGATGATGCTTTGGCTCGTAATGTGGCAGATTGATGATATCGTCGTAATGATCCATTCTCAATTTTCAATTTTCAATTCTCAATTATCTTCAAGCCTTGTGCCCTCCTATTTGTTTGTTGCGCTCTTTGGCAGTGGCACCTTCCTCGAAGTTCAGACCTCGAAGGATGGCATTCTTGCCGAAACGCTTTTTGATTTTCAACTGTACCTCCTGCATCCTGCGCTCCTTGTCGAGCTTGGCTTGCTCTTCCTGACGCTGCTTCTCTAATGCTTCGTAGTCGGTGAAGAGATCAAGTTGCTGGGGAGCACTGTCCTGTGCTTCTACCGATGCCTCTGATACCACATGGTTCGTTGTCAGGTTCAGCCTGCGGATGAGCAAATCGGGATTCACCTGGCGGTCAAACAACTCTGATGCCCCATCCATGATGAGCCGCGATGATGATGTCGGTCTGTTGAAGTTGAAAGTGCCGTGAGCATGCTTTGGCACAGCCTTCCCGTAGTAGTTGGTGGTAATCTCACCATGATACTTTTCGCGGATTTCAGGACGTGTCAGACATTCTGCATCATAGCCTACAGTCAGCACCAGCTGGTCAGTCACCAGACGCTTCGATACGAGGTCGAGTGCCATTCCTTCGGCCATTTCCTGTATCACCACACGGGCTTTCTTGAAAGTGTATGGCTCTTGCAGCACCTGTCCGCTGCTGAAGGAGTTGGTCTCTGGCCGATATGCTTTCACAGCCTCCATCGTACACGGCTCCCAGCCCCAGGCATGGTCTATCAGCAGTTCTGCATTCACGCCAAAGAGACGGTATAGCAGCCCTTCGTTCTGTATTGACATCCGGGCTATCTTTCCCATCGTGTCAATGCCATAGACAGCCAGTTTCTCGGCTATCCCACGCCCCACACGCCAGAACTTGGTCAGAGGGCGATAATCCCATAGCTCACGTCGATAC
>JAEEGK010033146.1_pt1 | contig 10060 bp, 6 predicted proteins | sample 8958771 | NCBI WGS metagenome assembly JAEEGK01 (sample SAMN16246547, study PRJNA631951) | gut metagenome | biome: gut microbiome; feature: rumen; material: SC-attached | host: Bos | place: Iran: Karaj | collected 2018-10 | reverse complement strand
TTCAACTTTATCCACGCCGCATTGCCGCAGATGATGAAACAGCGCAAAGGCGCAATCATCAACATGGCAAGCGTTGTAGGCGTTCACGGAAACGCAGGTCAGGCAAACTATGCATCTTCAAAAGCAGGCTTAATCGCCCTCGCAAAATCTGTTGCTCAGGAAATGGGTCCGAAAGGCATCCGCGCAAACGCTATCGCGCCGGGCTTTATTGAAACCGCAATGACCGCCGCTCTTCCCGAAAAAGTAAGAGAGGAATGGAAAAAACGCATTCCTTTGCGCAGAGGCGGCACACCGGAAGACATCGCCGAGGTTGCAACGTTCCTCGCAAGCGATATGTCGTCATACGTTACCGGTCAGGTAATTCAGATTGACGGCGGTATGAATATGTAGAGAATTGACAGTTGATAATTGACAATTGACAATTCTCTAAGCAATTGTCAACTGTTAATTGTCAATTGTCAATTATTAATTGTTAATTACTAATTCTTAATAGACTATGGGCTTTTTTTCATGGCTTTTCGGCGGCAAAAAAGATTCGGTCGCCGAGGTAACTTCCAAAACAAAAGGTATGGTAACGGCAACGCTGCTTAACGCAAGAAAAAAGCCGAACGCCACTGCCAAAGTCTTGTACCAACTCAAAAAAAACACGATTGTAACGGTTGTCGCCTCTGAAAAGGATAAGTGGTACAAAATTCATACGCAACTCGGTTTTGCGTATTGTATGAAAGATTTTATCCAAATAAAAGAGACGATTGAAAAAATTGCAGTCGATGCCAACGTGCTGAATGTTAGGTCTTATTACTCTACCGACAGCACTGTTTTGGGAAAAGTAACAAAAGGAACGGTTTTAATCGTTCTCTCAAAACATGCAGGCTGGTACGGTGTGGATTTCAACGGACAAAAAGGCTTTGTCAACGCGGATTATGTTACACCGTTAGAAGATTTGGCAAACAGCAACACCAAAAAAACGGACAATCCGCAAAAGAAAACCAATAATAATACTACAAACAATACTAAAAAAGACGAACAGACAAGGGTATTTTTTAACGCGCGTAAAGATTTGGCAACCGTAGAACTCGCCCCAAAAAAACGCCTTTCGGACGAGGGCTTGGACAAATACGGCAAAGTCGCTGTTAAAACATGGAACAACTACGGCAATCTTATCTCCGTGATTAGTAAGGAGTTAGGTATTGATGTAGAAATCGCTTTGGCGGTAATTTGCGTTGAAAGCGGCGGTAGCGGATTCTCCTCAGACGGAAAAATGATTATCCGTTTTGAAAACCACGTTTTCTACACTTATTTTGGTGCTAAAAGCGATGAAGATAAGAAAAAATACGACGAACACTTTACCTTTGACCCCAAAAACCGCCGCGAGGGTCATAAATACCGCGCAAAAAAATCCGACGAGTGGAAAACTTCGCATAGCGGTCAACTCTCAGAATGGGAGTCTCTTGAAATCGCACGCTCTCTTTCGGAAACTAACGCGCTATATTCAATCAGTATGGGCGCACCGCAAGTTATGGGTTTCAACTACAAAATCATCGGTTATTCGTCGGTAAAAGACATGTTTGAGGCATTTTGTAAGGACATCCGCTATCACATCATGGCACTGTTTGACTTCTGCACGGCAAAAAGCACGAGGGTTCAGTATCTTTTGACGGGAGATTTCCTCTCGTTTGCAAAAGAATACAACGGTCTTACAGCACCTGAGGCCTACGAAAAACGCCTTAATCAATATTACGAAATTTATAAGAAAATTTTGAAATAATGACTACGACTATTGTTTCGGATTATGCTTGGTATTTTCCCGTTTTGTGCTTTTTTTTAGCGGCTTTGTTGACGGGACTTTCATATTACAAAAACAAAAAACTCGCAGAATTTCAGCCATATAAAATTTATATTTTGTCGGCGTTAAGGGTTTCGGCACTGTTTCTTGCAAGGATTTTGCTGCTGAATATTTTTGTTAAAACAGATACCAAACGCATTGAAAAACCAGTACTTGCAATAGCGGTTGACAATTCCGAGTCAATAGTTTTGCGCAAAGGGCAAAATCCTTCTGACAAAGTCTTGGAAGAACTTTTTGCCGCAAAGGAAAAATTAAGCGAAAAATACAACGTAAGGTTTTTCAAATTCGGCGAAAGTTTTTCGCAAGTCTCTGATAATACTGCATTTGACTTTAAAGATAAATATACTGACTTTTCTGATATGTTTGAGGCGGTAAAGTCGGTGCTTTACAACACAAATTCCGGCGCAGTGCTGACGGTCTCGGACGGAGTTTGCAACAAAGGAGAAAATCCAGTCTACTCCGCAGCAGAAACCAACCAAAAAGTTTATACGCTAACTATCGGTGATACAACATCTTACAAGGATTTGAGCATTTCAAAAGTCCTTTACAACGAGTCTGCATTTTTGGGCAACGAATTTCCCGTAGAAATCACTTTGAACGCCAAAATGTTGAAAGGTAAAAGCACTGTTTGTCAAGTACTTAGAAACGGTAAAACAGAGTTTCAGGAAACGTTTACGGCAAAGAGCGACAACTATTCAAAAGAGATTTCCCTGAGCCTGAAAGCCGATAAAAAGGGACTTCAAAAATACACTATCTTGCTAAAACCGGTTGAAGAAGAAATCACCGAGTTGAACAATTCAAAAGAAATTGTCGTAGAGGTTATTGATGACAAATATAAAATCCTTTTGCTCAGCGCAAATGCACACCCTGACGTTGCCGCTTTCAGAAACGCGCTGTCAAAAAATCTGAGTTATGACACGGAGGTTTTTACGGTTGAAAATTTTACGAAAAAAGTCTCAGGATACGATTTGGTGGTTTTATTCGGACTGCCTTCCACAAGGGTTAACTCGGAAGAGTTGTTTCAAGAGATAACTTCAAGAAACATTCCGACTCTTTATGTTTTGGGCTCGTCAACTGATTATCAGAAGTTTAACAGGATTAATAAATGTCTTGAAATAACTCCGAAAGGCAACAATTTTGACGATGCCGTCTTTGGTGAAAATCCGAAGTTTCCGCTTTTTAGTTTTGAAAACGGCGTGGACGAAATGCTCAGAAATACGCCGCCGCTCTCCTGTGTTTTTGGCGACTACAAACTTCTTGCGGCTACACATGTTTTTGGTTATCAGATAATAAAAGGCGTTACAACGCAAAAGCCTTTAATAGCGGTTTCGGAGCCTCAAAAAGCAAAATCGGCTGTAATAGTAGGGCAGGGGATTTGGCGTTGGAGAATGGACTGTTATAGAAAATTTTTGAATCATGAGAAGTTTGATTTGTTAATCGAACGTTTGGTTCAGTTTCTCTTGAAAAAGTCCGACAAGGAAATGTTTACGGTGGCTTACAAAAAGATTTTCAGCGAAAACGAGCCGGTGTATTTCAACGCAAAAGTTTTGGACGAGATGTTTCAGCCGGTGTCGGATTCACAGGTTACGATTGAAATTTCGGACGAAAACGGGGAGAAAAAGGATTATAAATTTGAGAACACGGGTTCGGGCTATTACCTTAGAATTGACAATCTTTTGCCGGGAAATTACAGTTTTAAGGCGCAATCTTCGCACAAAAACGCAGTAAAGACGGGTGATTTTTCGGTTAAAGAGATAAAGACAGAAGCCGAGAATTTGACGGCAAATTTTTCAGTCATGCAGCAAATAGCCGACAAAACCGGCGGAAAAAGTTTTTTCCCGAATCAGATTTCAGAATTGGTTCAAGACCTTTTGGAAAATAATGCAATAAAACCGACTGTTTATAATGACACCGTTTCTACGCCGCTTATGGGCTGGAAAGTGCTATTTTTCATTATTCTTATTCTACTTACTATTGAGTGGTTTTTGAGAAAATTTTGGGGAACAGTGTAAAAAAAATCTGTTTGAAGAATAAAAAAAGTTTCCTTCATATCTTCTGATATGAAAAGGAAACTTTGAGGAAAAAGACAATGAAAAAATTAGAAAATCATAATATCCAAAATATCAAATACTGAGAATACTACGCTTGCAACACCGTTGAATGTTCCGAAAGCAACATTTACCTTTGAAAGGTCGTCTTTTGATACTATTTTGTGCTGACGGAAAAGCAACAATGCAAAAATACTTGCTCCAATCGCCAAAAATACTCCACCGCCCTGAAAATACACTATCAAAATCAATAAAATTGCTGTTATGCAGTGCACAAAGCACGATAGTTTTAACGCACCTGAAACGCCAAGTTTCTGCGGTATTGAATGAAGATTGTTTTCTGTATCAAATTCCGCATCTTGAAGCGAATAAATGATGTCAAAACCGCCGCCCCACGTCAAAACCAAAAAGAAATACAATACCGGCAACAATGCCCAATGTCCCGTTACAGCCAAATATGCTCCAAGCGGTGCAAGTGCCATGCCACAGCCCAAAACAAAGTGACAAAGCGGCGTAAAACGCTTTGTGTAACTATAAAACATCACCACAAAAATGGCAATAGGAGAGAGATAAAAGACCGTCGTGTTAATGAAAAACGTAGTAACAATAAACGCCAAAGCATTTATAATCACAAAGATAAATGCGTTTTTCGGAGTGATTTTTCCGGCGGGAATTTCGCGATTTTCGGTGCGTGGGTTTTTTGCGTCAACGTCCCTATCAAGATAGCGGTTGAAACCCATTGCCGTATTCCGCGCAAAAACCATACACAGCAAAACCTCAACCAACAAAGCCCACGTAAAAGCACCTTCCCCGCTTTTTACGCCTAAGAAAAATCCGCAGAGCGCAAACGGTAAACAAAATACCGTATGCGCAAAGCGGACTAATTTAAAATATTTTGTTATGTTTTCCGTCATTATTCTTCCATATCGTTTTCACTTATAGGAGACTGTTCTGCGCTGTCTTTTTTGTCGGAAATCATATTCAAAAAGCCGATTTCGCGGTCAGAAAGAAATCTCCAACGTCCTCTTCCCAAACCCTTTTTGTCAAGTCCGGCAAACATTATGCGGTCAAGTTTTTTTACCTCGTAACCAAAATGTTCAAAAATTCTGCGGACGATTCTGTTTCTACCCGAATGTATGCGGATTACAACCTCAGATTTTTTCATTTCGTCGATGTAACCTACTTCATCGGCGTTGATGAAACCGTCTTCAAGGTCAAAACCCTCAGCAATCTGCTCCATGTCGGCTTTTGTAACCGCCTTGTCAAGACTTACGTGATAAATCTTCTGAACTTCGTTGCTCGGGTGCGTGAGTTTCTTTGCCAAATCGCCGTCGTTTGTGAAAAGAAGTATGCCCGTAGTGTTTCTGTCAAGCCTTCCGACTGGATAAATTCTCTCTTTGCAAGCCCCCTGAATCAACTCCATAACCGTATTTCTTGCGTGAGGATCTTTTAAGGTCGTTATGTAATCTTTCGGCTTATTCAGGATAAGATAGCGTTTGTGTTCGGGCTTAACAATCATGCCGTTATACTTCACCTCGTCCGAAATGTTGACTTTTACGCCCATTTCGGTAATAGTTTCGCCGTTTACCTGAACCATGCCCGCTTTAATCATTCTGTCTGCCTCACGTCTTGAACACATTCCGCTGTTAGCCAAATATTTGTTCAAACGGATTTGACCGTCGTTTGCCAAAAAGTCGTCTTCTTTTTCGGCTGCCGCTTCAAAAGCCTGCTGTCTACGGTCAGAATGATCCCAATACTTCTTGTGATAATAACCGTTTTCGTCCTGCGTGTACTTTGTTCCCCGTGTTATGCGCGGACGTTTACCGCCTTGACGCTCAGCAGGATAACCGCCGTATTCGTTTGGTCTGCCGTAGCCGCCTTGATTGAAGTTTCTGCCTTCTTGCTGACGGTAATTCGGTCTTTGATAACGGGGCTGATAATTGTTATTGTTGTAACCTCCGTTGTAACCGCCATTATACCCACCGTTGTAGCCGTTGTTATAACCGCCTTCGGGATTTTGTCCGAAGTTGTTGTTATAGTTTTTGCGGGGACGGTAGTTCTTACCGGGCTGACCACCGTTGTTGTTGTAATTACGGTAATTTCTATTGTAAGGTGCTGACCCACCGTTATTTGCGCGGGAACCTCTGTCCTGATAACCGGAATTGCCGCGATTATTGTTATTTTCCATTTCTTTACAAAAAATTTACATTTTAAATAGCGCACAAATTTAGTTTAATTATTTCGGATTTTAAAATTTTTTTTACTAATTTTGTTTCCTAAAAAACAATTTTTTTTATTGACAAAAAATGGTTCCTGAAATATTAAAAATGCTGATAAAAAGTGCCTGCTCTGACGGCACAATCAGCGATACGGACAGACAACTTTTAGAGAAGAAAGCCTCAGGAATGGGCGTTTCTTTGGACGAACTTAATCAGTTGATTAATAATGAATTAACTCCGCAAATAGAAAGCGAAAGTTCAGGCTTTGTAACCGAAGAAGAAACCTCGGAGAGTTTGTCTTCGGGTTTTGTTACGGGTGATGAAGAGGCTTCTTTGTCGTCGGGTTTTGTAACGGAAACAGACACTGCCCCGACACCGCCGCCGCAACAGCCTTTGCCTCAGAAAGAAAAAACGTTTGAAGATAAACTTACTGATATTCAGTTACTTTCAAAACAAGGTGCGATGAGCATAGTTTCAAAGGCAAAACTCTACGGCAAATGGATTATCGTTAAAAGGATAAAGCCAGAATTTAAGGATAATCCGCAGTACAGAAATTTGTTTTTGAAAGAATTTGAAAATTGTTACAACCTTGACCACGAAAACATCGTCAAAATTCTTGACAAGGGCGAAGATTCTGACGGTCTGTATTATACAATGGAGTATGTTGACGGCCGCTCGCTTAGCGACTGCATCAAAAACGGCGAATTGAAAAGCGAAAAACTCATAAAATCTGTCATTAAGCAACTTTGCAGTGCGCTTAGTTACGTTCATAAAAAGCAGATTGTGCACCGCGACTTAAAGCCCGACAACATTATGATAACTTACCGCGGCGACAATGTCAAAATCCTTGATTTCGGCATTGCATACACCGACAGTTACGACGACAACCTCGTAAAAGTAGGCACTCCAAAATATGCTGCTCCCGAACAAAACGGCAAAGGAAACCTTGTTGACCAGAGGGCTGACATTTATGCGGTAGGTCTGATTCTTTTGGAAATGGCGACGGGAAGCCTTCAAGACAGGGAGGCAAAAACGGTTGAGAATCCTAATTTCAAACTCGTTATCACCAAAGCCACAAAGCAAGACCCGCAAGACCGTTATCATGACTGCGAGGAATTGATGGAGGATTTGAACAAAAACATTGTTATCCCCGTAACTCCGCCGACTCCGCCTGCACCGCCTGAGCCGCCTGTTAAAAGGCCTGAGCCGGTGGTAAAACAAGAGCCGAAAATAACGCCCGTTACAGAGGAGAAAAAGAAAAAAAGCATTTTGCCATGGATTTTGATTGCGGCAGTTTTAGTAGGTGTCGGAGTTTTCTTTTTCTTAAAGTCCAAGAAGACTGTTGAACCCAAACAAAATGAGGTTACTGAAAACACTGAAAACAGCGGTAATCAGGAGCAGCAAAACGAGCCGGACAATCACAATAGTGTCGTCGTAGTGGACCCTTCAAAAAAAGAAGAACCTAAAAAAGAGGATTACACCGAAAAGGAAAAAGAGGAGGGAAGCGAGGAAAATTCAATCATAAAAGACCTCGCCAAAAGAGCAGACGATTTGTTTGCCGAAAAAAACATGGCAGGCGCAAAAGTTCTTTATGATTCGATTCAGAAGTTGAACCCGAATTACAAAAACGATAATATTCAAAAGTGTAACGATATTATCAAAAACGCTAAACACCCGTTAACCAAGAAAAACGGCGACAACGGCAAGTTAGGTTTTGCGGATTCTGACGGAAATCTTGTTATCGACTGTCTTTACGACAATGCTGATTATTCACAAGGTTTTATGAAAGATAAGCTTTATGCCTTGAAGAAAAACGGCAAATGGGGCGTAATTGATATGGAAACGAAAAAAGAACTTACTGAATTTAAATTTGCTGCGGCAAAAGGTATTCCGGGCGGTTTTGACATGCGTTTCAAAGGTATCGGTCAACATGACCCGCAAGATGTGGTGATAAAGCGGTAAAAATAATAAAAGGGATTGTTAAGAATAAACAATCCCTTTTTATTTTAACATCTATCTATTTTTAGAACAACAATACCAATAATTCTGCTATTAAAACCCTGAAAAACATTGTCAGAGGATAAACCGTTGCATAACCTACTGCCGGAGCATCGTGAGAAGTCAAGCCGTTAGCGTATGCAAGCGCGGGCGGGTCGGTATGGCTGCCTGCGATAACACCCGTCAAAGTAAAGTAGTTTACTTTGCAGAATTTGGTCGCAATTATACCCATTATTAATAGCGGTATGAAAGTTATGATAAAACCATAACCAATCCACGAATATCCTCCGTTAACGATTGTGTCAACGAAACCGTCGCCGGCTTTGATTCCCACACATGCCAAAAACAATGATATACCGATTTCGCTCATCATAAGGTTTGCCGACTGGGTAGAATATGTTACCATTTTCCATTTTGCACCAAAACGTGAAATCAGGATTGCAACAATCAACGGACCGCCTGCAAGACCGAGTTTGAAAGGCTGAGGAACACCCGGAATTGTTACCGGAAGACTTCCTAAAATTACGCCGATTGCAATACCGATAAACCATGAAATAAGGTTCGGGTGATTGAGACGTCCCATGGAATTACCAATGACTTTTTCAACGCCTGCGATAGAGGCTTCTGTGCCGACAACCGACAAAGTATCGCCGACTTGAAGGATAAGTTCTTTTGAAGCAACAAGGTCAACGCCAGAACGGTTGACACGGGTAATGTTGCAGCCGTAAATTTTTCTAAGCGACAGACTGCCAAGACGTTTGCCGTTGATTTCGGGTTTTGTAACGATAATACGGCGGTTGATAAACTGACTGGACTGTCTTACCCATTGACGACGTTCCATAGGGATAATTTTACCGATTTGTGCTGAAATAGTTTCAGCGTCAGAGCCGGTTAAAATTATGAAAATTTTATCGTCCTGATTCAGAATAGTATCGGGTGTTGCAAGTGAAATTTCATTTGTCTGATTAGACCAATAACGCGAAATAATAAAATCTCTGTCGGGGAAAAGTTTTTTGATTTCGCGAATCGTCTTGCCGTAAACCGCAGGATTTTCCACTTGGAGCGAAATCGCAGTTGCAGCATTGCTGTCGTCGCCGGCAAGAGCGTCAATGTCAGCGTTTTCTTTTTTGAAATCTATTTTGAAAACTTTTTTTACCACAATCATCGAGAGAATTATGCCTATAACGCCAAGCGGATAAGCCACTGCATAACCCATTGCCATAACTCTCACAGAATCAGGCTGACCCATATCGTTAACGGCTTGTTGAGCCGCACCGAGACCGGGAGTGTTAGTTACTGCACCGGACATAATGCCGACCATTGTCGGAGTATCAAGTCCCGTGATTGCGCCGATAATCATTGCGATAATTGCACCTAACAAAACCGTTCCTACCGCCAAGGCGTTAAGTGTAATTCCGCCCTCCTTGAACGACGAAAAAAAGCCCGGACCAACTCTCATACCGATTGCATAAACAAAAAGTATCAATCCGAAATCACGCAGAAAATCAATTAATTGCGTGTTCATGGTGAGATGAAAATGTCCCATGAGGATTCCGACAAAAAGAATAAATGTCGAACCTAAAGAAATTCCGGCAATCTTAATTTTGCCGAGCAGCAGGCCAAGCGAAATTATAATGCTTATCAACAGGATTGAATGTCCAATCCCCTGCCCTGTAAACAAGTCTGTTAACCACATAATGATTTATAAATTTTGCGCAAAAGTAGAAATTTTTTTTCAGACATCCCACAAAGTAAGGTTTATTTAATGTAAATTTTTTAATGATAATTTTAAGCAGAGATAACACTGATAAAAAACAAAAAAGGTCATCTTTTAACTCGATGACCTTGTAAAACAGATAATTTGTGTAGCCCCATGGAGAATCGAACTCCAATTCCCAGATTGAGAATCTGATTTCCTAACCGTTATAAGATATGGCCAAACTTGTTTT
>JAEEGK010033145.1_pt1 | contig 10060 bp, 5 predicted proteins | sample 8958771 | NCBI WGS metagenome assembly JAEEGK01 (sample SAMN16246547, study PRJNA631951) | gut metagenome | biome: gut microbiome; feature: rumen; material: SC-attached | host: Bos | place: Iran: Karaj | collected 2018-10 | reverse complement strand
TGAAGGTCAGGGGGTGCTGGCGACATGGGCGCAGCCAAAGACGGCTGCGAGACAAGAGAGGACAGCGCAGACAAGGACGGCTGGCACGAAGCAGACGCAGCCAAGGACGGCTGCGAGACAAGAGAGGACGGCGCAGACATAGACGGCTGGCACGAAGCAGGCGCAGACAAGGGCGGCTGCGATGGGGGCAGAGCCGTCTTTGGCTCGGCAGAGGCGGCAAGGATAGCGCGCCATCGCTTGGTGCATGCGACCTTGAAGCCCCAGATTACCTGACCGAGGCTCCTGTCCATACACTCCTGCACCTCGATGACACCATGAAAATGGTCGGGCATGCATACGCAGGCATGCGCCACAACGCGGTTACCGTGGACTGCCTGCGCCTCGGGCGTTCTCCGCCATGTTTGCTCCACGGCCTCTCCCAATGGGGTGAGCGTAAGTGCCTGGCTTGTCAGCGCACCACTCCCTGTTTCGGCTGTGAGGTGTGAAAGCAACTGCTCACGGCCACTTACCACCTGGCAGGCTGCTTCTTTTTCGTCTCATTACGCTCTCTTTTTTAGTATTTTTGCGTATAGGTTTGTGTTGAAGATTGACAGAAACGCCATAAATGCCCGTTTTTACGAGTTTTTTCAAAAAATATTTGCATGTGAAAGAATTATTTATTACCTTTGCGGCATTAATATAAATATTATGGCAATAACCATTCTAAGCGCAAAGAAATTTGCAACAACGCTTAAAGCGACAATACACAGAACCGGCAAACTCGGTTTTACTTCCGAGACTGCTACGGCCTTGGATTTTAGCGCAGGAAAGTTTGCAAAGTTTGCACAAGATGACGAAAACAAGTCCCTATACCTTATTATAATAGATAAGGGCAGTGAGGATGCATTTCCGGTTCGGGAAAATTCCGGCTACTTTTCCGTACCAACCAAAAATTTGTTCGATGCGCTGGGTTACAACTACGAGAACGGTAACATTATGTTCGACTTGGTTCGCCAACCCTCTCTTGACGATGACCTTCAAGGTCAGGTATATTTTATGAAGCAACGACCAATTAAAACTAAAGAAAAGAAAGATGATATAGTAACTGAACCATGAAAAGAGCCCCGTATATCAGGGGATATCGCGGGGCGCACACGTCGCTAGTCTCTGACAGTTTCCTACGCTAAAAGAGGCCTGCGGCACTCTACTCCCAATAGGAATTGGGCCATAAAGCGGTTGCAAAATTACAGTAATTTTTGTTATCCGCCAAATAATGGCTCTTTCCGGGGGCGCTATTTATTAATTATTAATAATTATTTATAAATAAGTAATATAGTGGATAACAATCTATTACAGAGAGTCTACGACGCAACACACGACGGACTCGACATCATCACCGACCTGCTGCCAGCAGTCGATGATGCAGTGATTAACCTTAAGAAGGCGTTTCGCCTCAGACCTGAAGAACACACACCGTCGGCCCACCTCTATCCGCCCGACCAGAAGCGGCCTTACTGGCACGTGAAGGACTTCGGCATGGGCGAAGGCGGAGGACTGTTCTCGCCCATCGACCTCTACATGTTTGACCGAGGCTATAGCCAAGACCGTTTCCGGATGGCTTTGGAGGAACTGGCCGAGCGCTACGGCGTGCAGGAGCAGCTCTCCAGCAGCATCAACAAGCCCGATATAGAGAAGCGCGAGGCCCGTGCCGACGAGATTGGGGCAGCGCCGCGCGTCACGCTCTTCGACTGCCTGGGCGACATCGACCTCAGCTGCTGGGGCTCCAACGTCACGGCCGAGCACCTGGAGACCTACGGCTGGAAGGCCGTCAGCGAGGTGGCCATCACATACGGTGACAAGGTCATCGTGCGCAGGCCTACGCCGACGTACCCTATCTTCGCCCAGCAGTGCGACTATGTCGACGAGAAGGGGCAGCCGCAGGCGTTCTACAAGGTCTACGAGCCGAAGAATCCCGACAAGGCCCACCGTTTCCTGATTTCAGGCAAGAAGCCGCAGCATGGCTACATCTACGGCTTGCAGGCCGTTCGCCGGCGCTTTCAGGAGCAGGGCGAGGTGAAGTTGCCCGTCCTGCTGCTCGTCAGCGGAGGCAGCGATGCCGTTGCAGCCTTGAGCTACGGCTATCTGGCCGTATGGCTCGACAGCGAGACGAAGGGTCTGTCTGACTTCGACTACAACGTGCTGATGAAGTACACCAATCGGCTGGTGAACATACCCGACATCGACACCACTGGCGTCAAGTCCGGTCAGCTAATGGCACTCACTCACCTCGGCATCCACACGGCGTGGCTCTCGCAGAGCGACATGGGCGGACTGCATGACAACCGCGGCCGACTGCGTAAGGACCTGCGCGACTACCTGCAACTGCACCCTTCGCAGAAGGCGATGGACACGCTCGTGAACCGTGCCGTCAGGGCGAAGTTCTGGACCGCTAACGAGAACAATCAGGGGCAGCAGAACTACACACTGAGCCGCACTTCGCTCGACTACTTCCTCGAGCTGAACGGCTTCTTTACGCTGAAGGACGAGTCGCGCCGGGAGCCTGTCTACATCCGCATCGACGGCATCAAGGTGCGCCAGGTGACGGCCAAGGCCATCGTAGGCTTCCTGAAGAACTGGATGACACAGCAAGGACTGCCCAAGGCCCTGCAGGACAAGGTGCTGCGCAGTCGCGACCTGCCCACCAACACGTCGAGCACCCTGCGCGAGCGCGACGACCTCAACTTCAGCAAGGGCACGGCCACGGCTCAGTATTTCCACTTCCTCAACTGCTGGGTGGAGGTGACGGCCGACAAGATCGTGACGCACCGTTACACCGACCCTGCCGACCACTACGTGTGGGAGGACAGCATCATCCAGCACGACTACCGCCTGATGCCCGACATGTTCAGCGTCACGACAGACGCAGACGGACAGTATACCGTCACCCTGACCGAGGGCGTGGCGCAGAGCAAGCTGCTGACATTCGTCAACAACAGTGCCCGCATCTACTGGCGCAAGACCGACGAGGGCGGACTGGAACTGACGCCCGAGGAACAGGCCGAAGAAGACCTCTGCAAGGTCAGCCGACTGGCTAATATGGGCTACCTGCTGACAAGCAACAAGTCGGAATCGGAGGCATGGGCCACTATCTGCATGGACAGCACAATGGCCGAGAGTGCCGACGAGTGCAACGGCCGCAGTGGAAAATCTTTCTACGTGAATGCCACATCCAAGATGGCCAGGACGTTCACCATCGATGCCGGCACCACCTCGTTCAAGGACCCGCGCTTCCTCTTCGACGGCGTGACCAGCGACACCAGCCTGGTGTTCATCGACGAGTGCCCGCTCAGGTTCAACTATAACTTCATCTACGGCATGGTGACAGGCGACTTCCGGGTCGAGGAGAAGAACCGCCACTCATACGTCATTCCCTTCGCCGAGAGCCCGAAGTTCGTATTGGCCACCAACTTCACCCTGTCGCGCCACGACCCCTCGACCGAGGGCCGCATCTGGCCGCAGCCTTTCTCAGACTACTACCACGTAAAGTCGCCGCTGAACGACTACCGTGAGTCGCGCTCCATACGCGACGACTTCGGTCAGAACCTCCTGGGCACCGACTACAGCGAGCAGGACTGGCAGCTCGACCTGGCGTTCATGACCCAGTGCGTGCGCTTCTACCTGTCGCTGAAGCCCGGCAGCCGCCGCATCATGCCGCCCATGAACCGCATTGAGCGCCGCGAACAGATGGCGGCCGTAGGCAAGGACTTCCGTCAGTGGGCCGACGACTACTTTGCCGAGGGCAGCGGTCACCTTGACTGCGAGCTGAAGGCAGAAGCGGTGCTGGCCGACTTCAACCAGGAGACCAGGCTCAACTGGCCGCCCAAGCGAATGACGCAGCATCTCAGTGCCTACTGCCAGTTTGCAAGTCACATCAGCTGTTTGAATCCCCTCAGCGTCACGCACAAGGAGAAGGATGGCGAGCGTTGGGTGAAGCGCGACGAGAGCAACCAGCCGAAGACCTACTATTATGTACAATCAGCCAAGGTCGTAGCGGAAGCAGCCGCGACAGAGCCTGTTCAGCCAAGCCTTCCGTTCGAATCTGATTCATCAGACGAATGGATTGACGGGCAGCCCTTCTAAGCCGCAACCCTCTGACGCCAAGCCTGCTCCAGTCTGTGAGAAACAGTCGGAGCAGGCTTTTTTCAGGCTGTTACAGTTACACTTGTTACACATCATTTCTATTCCTCTTAGCCAGAACTCTATTTTTCCTATACATCCCCGATTTTTCCACTTTAAAGTGTAAAAGTGTAACAGACTATCGGTAAATACAGACAAAGCACTTATAGTCAGACAATTAGACCGCCAGAAATCTTGTTACACATTTGTTACACATCTGTTACACATTGCTGCCGCTGCCACATGTGTAACAGAAAAAGAGCCCAAAACTCAGGTTTCGCTGCATTTTCAGGCCGTTTGCTCCGACCAAACCACCCGTTTATGGAGAACAAACTATGCGGTTGCTCGGAGCAAACGCTGGCTTGTAAAAGAACCGTTACAGTGGTACACTTCATGAAATATTGCCTCTGTTAACATAGTTTAACATCGGGGGGGGTAATTTTTTAAAATTTATTTGTATATTTGCAGACAGATTCCGTTATTGTGTAGCAGCTCTGCGCTTGAAGCGTATCTCTACCAATTACTACAAAACCTACCACGATTCATTACCAATATCCTATATTATGAAGACGAATATATTTTCCAAGCGTTGGATGCCGCCAGGCCGCATCCTCGCAGTCCTGCTTACTGCCCTTTGTTGTTTAATGCCGGACAAAGTATGGGCTGATTTTGATTGCACTTATTCGAGCGATGGAGGGGAAATGACGTTTGAATATCAGTGTCCCTTTTGTAGTGTTGAGGCTTCTATGGTGTTTGACAGAAATAGTGGTTGGAGCTATAGCGATGCTTATGATCATTTTCAAAATGAATTATCTGAAAATTTCTGCTCCGACTGCGGAGGATGCCTTTACGACTGGGATGCATGTTGTAATATACTCCATCACTGTCAGCTCTGTGGAGATTGCATAGACGAACCTTCTTGTTGGGCATGTATGGAAGCACATCCTCAAGGTTCATACTGCGAATCGTGCAGGAGCAGTCATTTGGGGGAATGGGTATTACATTGTCAATACTGTGACCAACATTTTGGCTTTGATACAGGAGAAAAGTGCGATTGTGGACAAGGAATGGACCATTGCCCTGATTGCATAGAGCTGACCTGCAAGGAATGCGGGGTTTGTCTGATCATCGATGGCGAAAACACAGATGCCTGCAATGGTGGTTGCGATGAACACGAGTTGTGCAATCAGTGTATTTATAATGACCCGGAGCACTGTACGGACTGTGGCACTTGTGCCAGCACGCCCTGCGATGAGTGCGGCCTGTGCGAGGACTGCATTAGTAGCCATTGCCCCGAATGCGACCACTGCTTCGGCTACGGCGAAGATATTCAATGGTGCCTGAGCGGCGGTGAGCATTGCGTCCACTGCTGCGAGGATAACGCCTGGCTGTGCGAAGAGTGCGGCGGTTGCATAGAAGCCGAGGGTCAGGAGTTCTGCCCCGACTGCGGCCTGTGCGAAGGGTGCTGCAAAGCCAACACCGAGGATTCCGGCTGCACCCACGGTTACTGCTTAGAATCGGGCGACTACGAAGGACACCTCTGCCCCGAGTGCCAGACGTGTCCTGAAGACACGGAGTGCGACTATTGCGGCCTGTGCGAGGACTGCCAGGCAGACTTCCACTGCGAGCACGACCTGTGTGTCGATAATCCCGACTGGGACGAGCACCTCTGCCAGGACTGCGGCGAATGCTTCGACCCCGATGAGCTCTGCGAGTACTGCGGCAAGTGCGAGAGCTGTGCCGGCGACTACCATTGCGAGCACGGCTACTGTCCGGACGGTGATCTTGACGACGGCGACCACTTCGTCTGCGACCAGTGCGGCGAGTGCTTCGAGGGTCTGGACCGCTGCGACTATTGCGAGCTGTGCACCACCTGCTGCGAGAGCAACACCCAGGATAGGGGCTGCCAGCACGACCTGTGCATTGAGAGCCCCGACTTTGCCGACCATTGGTGCTACGAGGACGACCAGTGTCTGGAGAAGTGTAACCACAATGCCGACTGCGCCCACCGGAACGTGAGCAGCCGATGGAATAGCGACGGCACCGCCCACTGGCACGTGTGCTCGGACTGCGGCGCAGCCGTCGACAAGGCCATCCACAGCGAGGGCTCGCCGGTGACCATCGTCGAGCCCGATGCCAGCAAGCACCGGAACGGCACTGCCTCGTTGAGCTGCAGCGTGTGCAACACGGGCATGGGCACCGTGAGCATACCCTACGTGCCCATCCCCGAGGACGGCTCGCCCTACATCATCACCCAGCCCAAGGACTACGAGGGCAAGACGAGCACCGTGGTATGGGAGTATGGATCTTCAGAAAGTGTCAACCGCTATGCAACCTTCACCGTGAGAGCCGGCGGCCAGAACCTTTCGTATCAGTGGTATGAGAAGCTGGGCAATGCCGCTGCAAAGGCTATCACCGCCGACGGCTTCTATCACCAAGGTGGCAAGACCGCCAGCCTGAAGGTGCTTGTTTACAGCGATGCCTGCATCAAACCTGACCGTCAAAAGTACTATTGCGTGGTGACGAATGCCGCCGGCAGCGCACAGACAAGGACTGCAGGCATACGGGCGGAGCATTCGTTCGGCCACTATGCCGACAACGGCGACGGCACGCATAGCTATGTGTGCAACGGCGAATGCTACTATGTAAAGAGCACGCGTGCGCACCGCCTGAGCGAATGGGAGCTGATACGTCCGGCCACCGATACGCAGACGGGACTGCTGCGCCAGGAGTGCATGGACTGCAAAGCCAAGAACGAGCAGGTTATCCCGAAGGTGGAGCCAGGTCACGTGCACGCCTACAACCAGGCCCGCAGTAACGCCACCGTGCACTGGTTCGTGTGCAAGTGCGGTGTTCCGAGTCCGAACCCGGCCCAGTCGCACAGCTTCGGCACGCCTCTTGTCATTCAGGAACCCACCACCACCCGCAAGGGCGAGCAGCAGCTCACGTGCACCGTGTGCAACTTCACCAAGGTCGAGACTTTGGACAAGTTGCCGCACACGCACGAGTACTGGGGGTGGGCATATAAGGGCACCGACTATACTAAGCCCGACCCAGAGAAGTGCGGCCGTAACAAGGACTGCCACTACTACTTCTGCAAGAGTGGCGACGGCGCCATGCTGAAAGAGGCGCACGACCTGTCAACCTGGGTATGGTACATCGCTAAGGCTGCCACGCCGACGAGCAAGGGCACCATCAGACGCTACTGCGAGACGTGCCAATACGAGGAAAGAAAGACGTACGACTACGGCACTTATCCCGTCTCGGTACTGGGCGGAACGTCCAGCCACGAATTTGCCGCGCCCGGCACCACTGTGACAATCACCTACACCAAGATTGCCGACCTGAGGTGGGGCAGCCAGACATTCTGGAAAGATCTGTCCACGTCTTCTCTCTATAGCGGAAAGGGGTTTAAGGCGGTGACGCTGTCGCCTCGTGCCGGCGCATCCACGGTAACATTCACCATGCCCAACGGCCCTGTAGGGCTTGAAGTATATAATTCAGAAACCTGCAAACACACGAGCGGCACGTACCTGGGCGAAGTGGTGCAGCCAACGTGCCGTGCCTACGGACATGAGCCCGACGCGCTCTGCCTGGACTGCGACGCCGTGGTGACACCCGGCGCCCGCATCGAAGCGCTGGGGCACGACGTGGATGTAAACAGTCCTATCATCTCAACGGCGAAGGTGGTGTACTGCACACATCAGTACAGCTACTTCGGAACCGTTCATGAGGATGAGACTACGCATGCAACTGGCTACGGCTATGCCGGCGACTTGTGGTGCAATAGGTGTAATCAGATAGTGAAGGGACGTAAGGCACCGATCGTACACCAGTGCCTGATAACCAATCATTCCTTGGCCGGTAACTTAACATCGACGGCGTCAGAGAGGACGAAATACTCGAACACCCGTATCGCTCCGACCTGTACGAAGGACGGCATGGACAACGACACAATCTGCGTCTACTGCAACGCCGTGGTGGGCAAAGCCAGGAAGATTCCTCGCCTGGGCCACGAATGGAGCGAATGGACCACCGTTCGCGAAGCCACGACGACGAGGCGGGGTCAAGAGCAGCGCGTGTGCCTGCACGACGAGAGCCACGTGCAGACGCGCATGACCGACTACTCAGGTCCCGACTACCGCCTGAAGGCCGACAAGATGCGCCTCAACTTCGAGTGGACCTACGGCGAGACGCCCGCCCCACAGACGGTGACCTTCACATCCATTGGCCGCGACGATGTGACTGGCCTCCGTAGCATTGTGGGTACGCTCGGACCTAAGCGAGTAGACGTCGCTTTCAGAGGCATGGTCATGACCATCACACCGCGGGTGGACGAGGTGCTCGAGGATCAGAGCCAGAAGGTCGTCAGACTGAGTTCTGTGACGTATAGAAACACTACCATCAGCTACAGAGAGTTCACGGCTCCTGGAATCACCGTTACGTTCAAGATTAAGAAGGTGCCAGTGGCGTTCAGCCTGGCTGCCGACACCAAGACGATGTATGCCGGAGAGACGGAGCAGGCAACAGTGCTGTCGGGCAAGCCCGACGATGTGACGGTGACGTGGCGCTCGTCGGACTTCAGCGTCGCCAGCGTCAATCCCGTGACGGGCGAGGTGACTGCGCGTGCACCTGGCGTTGCCGTAATCACTGCCAGCTATGCCGGCGATGACTATCACACCTCGTCGAAGGCATCCTACACGCTGGTTGTGCGTGGCTCGAAGATGCAGGGCGACGTGAACAACGACGGCAAAGTCGACATCGCCGACGTGACGGCCCTGACGAGCATCGTGCTCGGACGCGACAACCAAGAGCCGCACGTGTTCAACCACGCGGCAGCCGATGTTGACGGCGATGGCCTGGTCACCAACTCCGACGTGAAGACGCTGGTGAACAACATCCTTGGCATCAATGCCTTTATGTATGTCGAAGATGTGTTCACTATCTCCGGACGAGGCACGGTGGCCACGGGTACGATTCTCCGCGGACTGTTCCGCCAAGGGCAGCCCATCGTCCTACGCTCCGTCAGCGATGCTATTCCCGATGCCTACCTGACTATTAAGAGCATTGAGATGTTCAAGAAGGTGGTTCCCGAGGCAATGGCAGGCGACAATGTCGGCATCTTGTTAGACGTCGACAGGGATAAGATTGGCCGTGGCGACGTACTGACCATCGCCGACAATCCTAACGTCATACACAGCAAGACGCTGAAGGGAACGCTGTATCTCTACACCAAGGCCGAAGGCGGAAGGCACACGCCGATCACCAGTAGTTACAGACCGCAACTGTATGCAGGCGGTGTTGACTTTACCGTGCAGTTCAATAACCTGGGAACCGTCGATGGTGCAACACCCACGATGATTATGCCTGGCCAAACCAGCGAGAACGTCATTTTAGAAGTGGTGACAGACGGCAAGACGCCTTACACGTATCCAGGGCAGGTGGTCTATCTGCGCGAAGGCGGCAGAACCATCGGCAAGCTGACTATAGCGAGGTAGTACAGTAAAGGACGAACGAAAAAAAGAAGGCACCCGGCCGAAACCGGATGCCTTTCTTTTTTTTGTCAGACATATAAATGCTTACTCCTGGCTCCAGTCCTCCTGGGTCTTGCGGACGTAGGTCTTGTAGCGGAGCTGAGCCATGCGCTGAGCCTCGGCGAAGAGCTCCTCGGCCTCGTTGGGATAAGCCTTCTTGACAGAGAGGTAGCGGACCTCGCCGAGCAGGAAGTCGTGGAAGTTGGCCCAGTTGGGCTCCTTCGAGTCGAGGCTGAACGGATTCTTGCCTTCATCGATGAGGGCGGGGTTGAAGCGCCAGAGGTGCCAGTAGCCGCACTCTACGGCCTTCTTCTCCTCGGCCTGGCTCTTGCCCATACCGCCCTTGGCCTTCAGACCGTGGTTGATACAGG
>JAEEGK010033144.1_pt1 | contig 10060 bp, 5 predicted proteins | sample 8958771 | NCBI WGS metagenome assembly JAEEGK01 (sample SAMN16246547, study PRJNA631951) | gut metagenome | biome: gut microbiome; feature: rumen; material: SC-attached | host: Bos | place: Iran: Karaj | collected 2018-10 | reverse complement strand
CTGTTCACGACCATGCGGTTATTGCCCATATAGTCCTGAATGTAGTAATGCCATCCGTCGATGGTGTCATTGCTGAATGACACATATCCTCCATCGCTCCGAGCTTGCTCGCGTGGAATGAAATGGAACAACCGATCATTGGGCACGGCTTCGCCAACTGGCCTACCCGACGCGTGCGGTTCGTGAACCACAATTTGGGATGGGCACAGGGTCGAGGCGAAGTCGTTTATTCTTTCTATAGATTTAACGTAAGATCCCCTCATATTATTGTGTTAGGTTTCGTAATTTGTTTAACGAATCCAGTTTCTGAGAATGAAGGGGCTTATGACTTTTTCCTAATTGAATGTTTTATTTAGCTTATTTCCAATCTATATCAAGAGGAAAATATGAACGTCCTTCATAACAATTGGGTATCCCTCCTCGCCAAAGTCCAATACTTTTATAACCGAAATTATAACAACAATAATAATAAGTAGTATCCTTGTATTCTCGGTCATAATCAGGTACCTTACGAAAAGAAAAAATATAGTTTGTACTTCTACAAATTTCCGTATTTTCACAATAAACCTCATCAATGTAAATGGTGTCAGACAAACAACTATTTTCAAAATAGAAACAATAGGCTTTCCTAACCATTATATGATTTGTTTTATTTCGTATATCATCCAATGATTTACCCCAAAAAATGTCAGCCACAGAATCCCATCTTTTTGTTTTTATTCGGACATAAAATTCATCGGGTTTCCCTATTTGAAATGTATAGTCTTCATTACGATTGAAAATAATTGACAATATTAAATCCCCAATTACAATCAGGGCTACAAAGACACCTAAGCATCCAAGACATGATCGAGTTCCTTGTTTCATAGTTCAACGATGTAAAAAATTTTTTATTCCAATTGACCAACCTAATCTCTGCGCATTTTGAGATGAAATACCCTCAGATTCACCTTGATATCTGTCAAACATAATACGTACGACTGACCATGGTTCACCTTTGGCCCCACAAATATATCCTATCGTAATATTACCAATATCACGAGCGGAACTATAAACGGTTGTCCCATCTGTTGTTGTACCAAACGGCATCCCTCGATAATGATCTTCTCTACTCTTCCCCTCTTCACCATTAGTCTCCTTAAAATCGTATAATTCTCCCGTTTGCGCTTTTATACAATAGGAAAGAAGGGATGGCTCATCCGACTCTAATTTCTTAATATAATTATAACCACTGTTATCGTTAACATCAATTTTGCCCTTCCACTGGTTACTATCAGAATTATAAAACGAGGTCATAGTTGGCGTTATGCCAATTGAAAACCATGTGTTTTCATAACGGTCTTCGCCTTCTTTTCCAGTATCAATACATACATAGATATTATTATCTCTATCATTAATATCTCCCCCTACCACTTGGTAATGGGTACTATCGATTTTAACGACTCTTGTACTCTCTCCATTATAATCACCAAGATTCACCGGATTTCCCATACAATAGCTGTAGGGGCTGAATTGCGGGGTGTCTTCTGCCAACGGGTCAATCCTGTGCCACCTGCCAATGGCCGCATCATTGTGCCGCGCGCCATGGTCGTACCAGTTCAGCCCGAACTTGCGGTCAAGCTCCTTGTTCCCGTTGGTCACGTCCGAGAGAATAGCCGTTGTACTTGAAGCGCTGCACGTCGCCGTTCGTGCTCTCCGCGAACAACGCACCGTATGGATAGTAATGGTTGATCTGCTCCACGCTTCCGCTTTGGGAAACGACCATACGGTTGTTTCCCTGATGGTCCTTCAGGTAGAAATGGTAGATGGGGTCTCCGGTACTGCTGAGGGTGAAGTACCCGTTTCCCGTTTGGGCCATCGAAAGGCTGTTGTTGGTGAATATGTATCCGTTTACGTAGTCCGTCTTCGTCGTTATGCCTATGCCGGACGGCTTGTGTGTGACCTTTAGCTTCGTTCCGCTGGCACTATACACATAGTTGATGACCCTGCCGTTGCTGTAGGTAATCCGGCTCGGCAGGTTCAGGTGGTTGTACTGAATCTGCGTGATGCACTTGTTCGATCCTGTACTTGCGGATATGCTGCTCCCCCCGACCTGCTGGGCCGATAGCGACAGGATGCCGGTCAGAGCGGTGGCGGTTGATATGAGTCGGTATGTCGTGTCCATTTCTTTACTGCGTTATGTAGTGATACTCGTAAGAGTGCTTTTTCTCCGTCTGGGAAGTCCTCAATAAAAAAAGGATTGATCTTTTAAGGTATATAAGGCCCAATGATGTCCAATGTCATAAAAATACTCTGTATTAACCGTGCCTGCAAGTTGATTGTTGAGCCAGTCAATAAACTCTTTATTTGCATAATCTGGGGCATATAATATTAGATAATGAGTTCCATTTCTTTTTATTGTGACTACAAACCAGACAAAAGAGAATTTGGGGCGATAATTCGTATAATCAATGTATGGAGTCCATTCGTTTTTAGAGAGTTGGGTTAAGGCATTATGGATCAAGAAAAAATCAGATAATCTTTTGGATTCATCTTTATCCATTAATCCTGGTGAAAATTTATGCTTAACAGAATTACTATATGACCCAGTAGTATCGGGACGTCCAACCCAATAGACACTGTCATACGTATTTATATATCTATAATTCTCATCCTTGTTGCGATTATATGAATACCATACACCCCTAAAAGGATCAGCGCTTTCCTTGGTGCGAGGCATCCCTGCATTTATAATAACAACTGATTCCTCATAAGACAATTGATATAATGCATCCTGAATAGCAGAATCAGATAATAATTCCATTTGAAGTGTCAATGCGCCGAGACTATCATAACGTTCTCGCTGTTTGTTTGAGGAAAAACGTAATTTATTTGTAATTAACAGACTGTCGAGTTGGTACTGCTCGATAAGGGCAGAATCATTATGATTCTTTATATAATACTCTATTCTGTCAAGCACAGCATCCACTCCATGATTGTCGATTCTGGGAGGTTGGGTGAGAACAAAAGTGAAAAAGAGAAATAGAATGCTCACTACCCACATGAGTTGTGCTACCCAACCAATGATGGCACACATTATGACTACCAGTAGTAGAAATGCATTATTCATATGATTCTTTATGTAATTTATAGTCATTTTTGTATAATTCTCATCATCTGCAAATTAATTTTTGCGATTTCAACAATTAAAGCAACATTCATTGCCATACCATATGAAAAACCAGTCATAACAGCGGAAAGATTTTTGCTGCCTGAATTATAACCTAACGCTATTGAATATTGATCGTCAATCGAATCCAAATGCCCCGGTTCTTCTATATTTGGGAAACGCCAGTTGTTATAATGTGCACCAGCAGCATCAATCAAATAAGGAACATGAAGACGGCTTTGCATGCCTGCGCCCCATAGATAATTCCCATAATTCCAGCAGTCATGTGCCAAATTGGATCCATCTTGCGGAAGAAAAAGAGTTATCTTTCCCATATCTTTCAATTTCTTTTGAATAGGGCCATTGCCTTGACTCATAAAATCCATAGTTCCATTTTTCCCTTCTTTGAATGCATATTCAAGAGCTGACGATAAACTAAGATTATCTGGAATATTTGATAATATCGATTCTATTTCGCTTTTGCTTATTAACGCAATTCCCCCATCGTCTTCTTCTTTAAACATTTCTGCATCTTCTTGATTGATAAAAGAGAATTGATTAATAACATTACCTTTAGAATCCTTAATTATTCCAATATGATTGCCATTTGTCGTTACTCTCGATGAGAAACTAGCATAATCACTGGCACCATCTTTTAGTATGAAATTTAGTGTGTCCATTCCATTATAATCCCCAAAGTTCACTGGATTTTCCCCACAATAAGCATATGGACTGATTCCATAGTACTTCTCTGCCAACGGGTCAATCCTGTCCCACGACGGCATCATGGCAAAACACTGGCGCGCATGGATGTCATAATAGTCCAGTCCGAAAGTGCAATCAAGCTCCTTGCCCTCGAATTTGTACTTCTGCACATTTTCATTCGTGCTGATGTCTCCAATAACACCACCGTAGGGATAGTAATGCGTCACCTGCTCTACTGTGCCGGTCTTTTTCACGACCAGACGATTGTTGCCCATGTAATCTTGGATATAGTAGTGCCATCCATTCACCGCTCCATTCGGATTAAACGTGGCATATCCTCCATCGAACAGGTACATTGTGGGCATGCCGTTCTTTAAGATAAGATTGCCGATATAGTCAATGGAATCAGTCAAAGCTATTGAGCTTGCTGGTCGGTGAATTGTCCTTAGCTTCGTGCCGTCAGCCGCATAGATGTATTCGATCTGGTCATGACTGAAGTAATAGATGCATCTCGTGTTGCCGAGGTAATCATACTGAATCAGATCAATGTCGCGATTGATGTCGTAGTCGAGTGCACCATTGGCATTGTAGCTGTACTCGTTGTTGTAGGTACAGCCGTCATAGAAGTCCGATGCCCCTGTGTATGTCAATGTCTTTTCTGCATGATCTTCAATCGTCTTCAGCTGATTGCCGTTGCGGGTGATGACGAGGCTGTCGATCATGCCATAATTGTGCTGGTTATTCATTCCGTAACGCTCTATGCTGGTGATGTTGCTGTTCTTGTCATACCTTATCCGCTCGGTGTAGAGGTCAGCTCCAAAAATGGGTAAGGGGTTAACCAACCCGCCGCCAATGCCGTCTGTGACGGGAATCAATTCGAGAGGCGTGCTCTCGTCCACTGATTCTCCTACGACGAGAGGATCTTCACCAGAAGAATTGAATGGCCCCGGAATGAAATTAGTTATGTGGGAATATGCTCCCTCAGTCAGACGATTCAATCCGTCGTAGGTGTAGTCATAGCGACGCAAGAGTGTATTGCCTGGCACTTTCCACGTCATTGCAGAGATCGAGCCGTTGTAGAGCTGATTACCTGGGTTGTCCTCGCGGTAGAGCTTCTGCTGGAAGCCTCCCGCAGAGGCGATCTCCTTCACCCACCCGTGCAGCAGGTCGTATGTATAGGTCATGTGGGCAGATGTTCCGCTGCGGTCGTTGTTGGTTATGTTCCCCAGTTCATCATATTGCAGGTTCATAATACTATCTGTGCTTGAGCTGCCACTTCCGTTGGTAATGGTGATGGTGGTGGCATGGGGAAGGATGGTTTGCGGATAGTAGGTGTTGGCCTGCAGGATACTGCCTGTCCAAGCCGGTGTGTTGGACGTGCAGGCAAGGAGCCTTGTGCGGATGCTGTCGATGCCGTCGAAGAAATTGCGGTGATAGTCGGTCATCGTCAGGATGCCGTTAAGGCCGAATTCCCCCGTTCTGCGGACACGCCCCCTGTCATCGTAGGCGAATGTTCTCAGCATCGCCTCTCCATCGGAGGCGTATTGCCGGATACCCGTGAGGCGGGCTCTGCTGCTGCCGATACTGAGCGAATCGGCATACTGCGCCACTCCGCCTACGGGCTGGGTGATGCCAAGATAGTTGAAGCTGTCATAGTAGTTGACCCGCTCCAGCGTGCAATTGCTCTGATTCAGCTCAGCAGGATTGCCCTGATAGATATAACCGGTGTCCTTGAAAGGAAGCCCCTGCAGCGTCTGCGAGATGCAAGTGAATTGTAACTGCTGATAGCATTGTGGTGTGATGCCCTGGATGCATAGGCGGCCCTGCCTGTCGTAGAGGAAGAAACGGTAGCGGCTGTCATTGCGCAGTATTCCATCCCGCATACAGACAAGCTGGTCATACCTGTTGTACCAATACTCTATGGGGTCACAGCCTGGCAGACGCTTCCAGATGACTTGCCCCTTGCCGTTGTAGCGGTATTCATAACGGCAGGCCTGCATATCGTCTGTACTGGCCTGACACTTTGGAGAAAGCACCATTCGGAGACGGTTCAGTGCATCATAGACATAGTAGGTGTCGAGCGTGTCAGACCTGCGTTCGAGGATCGTGTTGCCGAAAATGTCTTGATATGTCTTTACAGTCTTGCCGTCGGGGTCCCTATGTCTGGTGCATAGCAGGGTCCCGGATGGATAACAGGTGTTGCCTCCGCCAAGCCCGCCCGACGAGGTGATGCTGTAGCGTTTCACCTCGTTTGACGCGTTAGTCAAATACTGGAAGGTGTTCTGCCTGCCCTCAGGCTTCCATGTCTCGCCGGGTATCGTCACACGGATGACGTTGCCAAGCGCATCGTAGGTTGTCTCGGAGAATGCCAGCGTATCGCTGTAGGCAGCAGCTGATCCAGAGGCGAACTCAGCTGTCGTCATGGAATTGGGAGAACTGTCGCTTGTGGGTACGGCATTCCATGCACGTGAAGGTCTGCCAAGGAAATCGTAGGTCTGGAGGCTGTAGGTGAACTTCCTGTCACTCCTCCTGTCCTGGCTTGCAAGCAGAGAGGGTCGCCCCCATTGATCGTAATACTGGACCGTGAGAAGCGAGTCGGTTGCGTTGCTGTCCAACATGCTCGCAGTTGTCCTGTAGTTGTCTGCCCCGTAGTGGTAGGAATAGCGTTGAAGCAGCTCGGTCCCGTTCATTCTTTTGTTGACAAGCCGTCCGGCTGCATCATATCCGTATGTGGCTGATGTCCCGTCAGGATTATAGATTTCGATAGGTCCAACCAGCGGAAGATAACGGCATGAAGTGACAGAAAAGTCGCTAAACGCATTTTGAAGCGTACCGTGCAGGCTGCTCAATTGCGTTGATGTGATATTGGTCGCATCAAGGAGCGAAGATACTGTATTGGAGGACAGTACACTCTCAACGGTGTTGAAGGTAGTCCCCATGACTTCAATGATAGGGTACTGACCTCGGTAACTCCATAGACAGGTGACAGGCCTATTCCTATATCTCATTTCCCTTGGATTACCGTACTTGTCGTAATTCTTGTACTCCATTATCGTGTCAAAAAGGCACGAAGTCAGGTTTGTGGAAGTCTGGTCGGTGTTCAACCGCAACTGTTGAGAGGGCAAAATCCTGCTGCCGAAACGCCCGTATCTGGTCCATGTGCCGTCAAAGACTGTACCGTTCCTGGATTTCAGCTGCGCCACGGGACTCCCGATGATATTGGCTGCCACCATCTGCTGGGAGACGGAGTCGGTCAGGTTGTAGGGATAGAAATAGCGGGTCATGAGGCTGTCGCTGCCAACGGAGACAGCCTCAGATGAACAATGGTAATGTGTATTGTATGCTTTTTGTCTTATAGTTGTCCTTATGCCGTTGGAAAGGTGTGTTTCTGTCAACGTGCGGGTCGGTAATGCGCAAAAGACATCATTCTCGTATGGAACCAAGGAGTTTCCATCGAACACAAATCCGCTGATGACTTGGCCTGTATATGTGTCAGAATAGTCGTAAGTGGTGGTCTCACACAGGTTGTTATGCGAATCATATACATCCAACTCTAAAATTGAACCGTTCAGCCAGTCTGTCTGTGTGCCGGCCATCGGATAGTTTTCGGCTAGATAGTTTTCTTGTTCATTGTGATACTGATAATGGTTATATGAGTCATCTTCATAATTCTCAAACACCTCAGAATAGCCCATTATCTGCCCGCTTGCGATTGAGGATAACGAAGCCACTGACTCAGAAAGCTGACTAAAATAATCAACCCAGCTTGGAGAATATGAGTCTAAATAACAAGCCCTCTCTATCTGGAACAGGACAGGATCCTTGAATAATATGCCCCCCGAATACTCATAATTGATATCCTTCTCTCCATCGATTCGTCCAATGCGAAGACCTCCCACCAATCTATCTTCCCCTGGATGGGATATAAACTCTTTGCAGTCCATATTCATGTCCGTAACAAATCCTTCTACAATGCATTCAACACGTATGATATACCTTCCAGCATCAAGCTGTAATGTAGAGTCAATGTAAAAATCCTGACTGTCATCCCAGGTGTCGGGCATGTCGAAACTGAGCAGTCTATGACTGCTGCCTGATTCATCTAAGGAAAAGAACTGAAACGATGGGGTTGTATGACTGACGAACGAATAGTTTGTTTGGGTGTTGATATCATCATAGTTGAAGGCTTCGGCAGATACCCTTACGAATTGCCGGAATTCGATGGTAAAGGTATCTACATTGACTGGGGAGACACCTGCATAAATGGAATCAGAACTGCGTGATGCTGTCACAGAATAACGTCTTTGTCCGAGTTCCGTATAATCAGAGTTCGCCACGTTATTGCTCTCGTATGAAAACATGGTAGTTCCTCCAGTTGGGCATGTCATTGACTCCAATGTGCCTAGTCTCATATAGTCGAGATTGGGTTCTTTGTCACCACCTGAATATAGGGTGCCGTTCATTACTGCAGGACATACGTAGTTTCCGCCTTGGTTACTTCCATTGAAATAGCCCCAATAGTCTGTATTTTTGGTGTTTTTGGCTGGCAAAGGACGGGTTTCATCATAGCTGAAGCTGTAGCCGATGCTATCTGTTGGGAAAATTTCTTTAACGGAATTTAATTTGAGACGCTTGAACAAGTGTTTGTTCGCACCATTTTCGAAAGGATTAAAGTAACTGTAATTAAGGAGCCATTTCTTAACAATGCTACCAGTTGTGTCTATTACTTTGATGACCTTGACAGCCTTGGGTTTGGGGTCTGTTGTAATCAACGGCAGCAGATCTTCTCGATCCTCAACCTCAAAACAGACTACACCACCACGCCATCGTATCTCTGTTAGTCTTTTGCCATTCACCCAACATTTTTGTTGGGAATAGCTTAGGCCGGGCTTTATGGAACTGGCGGCTTGAGACATGCCTTCCAAAGAACCTCCTCCCGCAAAGAGACTGCGCTTAACAGCCGTCTCTTGGACGGGGAGCTGGTATTTGACCTGTTCGTATGTGAAGGTCACGGAGTCTCCAGATAGTGTGATGATTCTACTCAGTTTCCATGCTGATTTGAAACGTTCTGAAGCTTGGAAACCGGGAAAGTTGTACCCGTCAAAGATCGCATCGTACCCTCCTGATGTCGTATTGACCAGACATGTGCTCGCACTAGAGTATGGCTGAGTCTCCTCAATGTCCTCATACAGATACCTATTGCCCTTTGAATCTGTTATTTCAAGGGTGTTGGTCAAGGCGCGCTCTTCCAGACGACAATTGTTCTCCACGTTCACAAAGTGTGCGTTCCTGCTGTGGTCGAAGAAAAACTTGCCGCTCTCGGTCGGGGTAGAGTAGAAGAAGATGTCGGGCTCCATGTCCTTGACAAATTGCCTTGTCCATATGTCGAAGTAGTAGCCTAGCGACTGGGGGTCTTCATTCCAATCAGTCTGATAGCTGAAATAGCCCATACTGGAATTGAAGTCATCAATACACTTGATGGTTCTTGTAATAGAACCTCCTGCCGAAAGAGACCATCCAAGACCGACCTCGGTTGCTTCCTGACTGGCCAGTATACCGCCTGCGTGATAATTTAATGTTATGGGAATGATTAATTTTCCCACATTGATTTCATATAGAGGAATGGATATCTGGGGTATTCCAGTGTAGGCATTCACTGGCACATCGATAGCACGCGCTAAAGCCTGCGCATCTGGTGCCTGTGGAATCAGTGATTTGTAACCTTCTACACCTAAGCCTTGAGCTGAAGTATATTGAGGAAAAACGAGTTGAGTTGTAGCAAATAATGCAGCCAATACTATGCGAGAGACAATTGACTTGAAGTTCGATTGGTCTTTATACTCGATTTTTTTGGGTCTATTTACAGCTTCGCTATGCCATGCCGCAAAGGTATGACCCAAATGATGGATATCGCTGGCGCGGGTTGGTTCAACCCGTCTGTTGCTGCGCTGCAAATATATTGTTTTTTTTGATTCGACATTCAAAAATGCCGTTTTTTCTTTGTTTTTCATTGAGTTTAGTTCGGGTAATTGTTTATTTGTGCACTATTTTGATCGAAAAAAGTAGATAAACTCTATTGGCAGACCTTCATCGATACCCATTGCTCTCCACAATGGATGCTCAGCATCAGGGCATTACCGATGGGACGGCGGCTGAGTGTCAGACATTCCTGCCATTCGCCAGCTTCTCGGTTCTGGTAATGAGAGG
>JAEEGK010033143.1_pt1 | contig 10060 bp, 3 predicted proteins | sample 8958771 | NCBI WGS metagenome assembly JAEEGK01 (sample SAMN16246547, study PRJNA631951) | gut metagenome | biome: gut microbiome; feature: rumen; material: SC-attached | host: Bos | place: Iran: Karaj | collected 2018-10 | reverse complement strand
ATTGAAATTTATTGTTTTTTCTACTTCTTTTATTCTTTGTAATATTTCATTTTGTTCTTTATATGACATTACGTTTTTTTTAATGTAAATTTAATTAAATCATTTTTTTTGACAAAAAAATTTTTAATTAAAAATGATTTAATAAAATCTAATAAAAACTAATAAAAAAATGAATAAAAACAAAAATAATAAAAATAAAAAAATAAAATTTTTTTATCAAATAAAATAATATAAATAATATAATAGTTTATCTAGATCTGTAATTAGAACCATATTGTTTTAATAATGACTTAGTTTGTTGAGTTAAATTAACAAATTCAAATTTATCATTCATAAGACTTTGATAATTTTCCAATAATCATTGCAAATAATTTCAACAGTTTTTTTAAAAATTGCCCAACAACGGAAGTTGGATATTTCATTAATTACTTCTTCTTTTCCTTTAATGTTTGTTTGCACATGAAAAATTAACTTTTTATAAATTAATTATTTATTAAAACATTTAATTTTATTATTAATTTGTCTTTATATATTATTTTAATTGATTCTATTTTTTAAAATCTATTTGATTTTGATTTCATAAAAGAAATTATGTGTTTAATTATTCTAATATTGATTGAATTATATTTATTTAATTTTTTTGATTATTTTGATTCAAAATTAATTTGAGATTTATTAATTTTTGAAACCCCAAAAATATATTCATCTCCTTCTTTTAAATTAGTATTTTTAAAGTTTTCCATTTTTAAGAATAAAAAAATTAACAAATAATAAGAAAATAATAATACATTTAACAGATTTATATATATTATTTTAAACTACATTTTTTTTAATTTTGTACCACATTTCTTAAATTTACAATTTCTAGAAATTTCTTTTTAAAAATTCTTTCATCAGTTATTAACTTAATAATTTAATTTATTAACAATATTTTAGTTCTTAAGTAAATATTATTTTTGAACAATAATTAATTTTATTTTTATTTTTATATGAAAATAATAATTTTACTTATACTCCAAAAATAAATAAATATAAAAGAAAAAATAAAAATAAAAATACTTATGTATCATTATATGAAGATGCAAAAGAAATAAAAAAAAAAATAAATAACAAAAGGGAAATACTTTTTAAAAAAACTTGTTCATTTCATCCAAAAATTAATACAAATTCAAAAAATATGGAAATATCTACATTTAATAAATTTTTTTCTGAAAATAAAAATTGTGTAACTACTGAAATTATAATCAAACCTTATAAAGAAATTCAAAAAAAAGATTTTGACTTAAAATATGAAAATGAAGAAATAAAAAATGATAGGTTAACAAAACCAAAAGTATCTAAAGAAGTAAATGTTCAAAAAAAAAATTGGATGAAAAGTATAAATCAAAAAATTGAAGAACAAAAAATTAAGATTTATAAAAATATTTTTGATGTTTTAGATTTTAATAAAAATAATTTTATTTCATATCAGACTATTGATTTAAGTAAATTCAATAAAAAAATGTTATCAATAATTTCTCCTATTCTAAATGAAATTATTGAAAATAAAGAAGAAATGGTTACATTTAAAGAATTTATAGAAAAAGCAGATAAAATTATTCCTAAAAAAATATTTAAAAAATAAAAAAGTATTATTTTATTATTAGTTTTTAAAACAATATAGTTTTTAAAATAATAAAATAAGAATGAAATAAACATCAAATGTTATTTTAAATCAATTTAAACATTATGAAAAAATTTATTTATTATTGATTTCCTAATAACAAATAAATATAATTTATTATTATATATTATTATTTGCACTAAATTAAATGACACAAACTAATATTTGATTATTGTAAATATTAATTATTTAAATTGTATTTTAAATTTTAGTTATTTTAATTTTTATTAATTAATAATTATTTTTTTACCAATTAATTTTTTATTATTTTAGAAAATGAGTCAGAAGATTCCATCAATATCAAATGATTTACAAAATCAATTAATGAAAACAATGGAAGAAATAAATAAACAAGTTAATCAAGAAAGAAAGGACAGAAAAGAAGAAAAAACAAAATTTTTAAATGAAATTTGTGAATTGAAAAACGAAATTGAAACATTAAAAAGTGAAATACAATCTCAAAAAAAAAAATATGAAGAAAAAATTGATAATGACGGAAAAAAATATAATAAATTAGAAGGAGAGCATAAAACAGAACAGGAATTAAATAAAAAATTAAATGAAGATATTGAAAAAATAAAAAAAGAAATGAATGAATATAAAGAACAAATTAATAAATTAAAAGAAGAAATTGATAATTTAAATAATGAAAAAAATATATTAATTGAAAATTATAATAAAGAAAAAATAAAAAGTGAAGAAGAAAATAATAAATTACTCGAAGAAACAAATAAAAAATTTGAGAATGAAAAAAAAGAATTAGAAAATAATTTCAATCAGGAAAAATTAAAAATTGAAGAAGAAAAGAATAAAGAAATTGAAAATTTAAATAAAGAAAAGAAAGAATTAGAAACAAATTTCAATGAAGAAAAAATAAAATTAGAAGAAGAGAAGAATAAATTATTAGAAGATGAAAAAAATAAATATGAAAATGAGAAAAAAGAATTAATTGAAAATTATAATCAGGAAAAAATAAAATTAGAAGAAGATAAAAATAAAGAAATTAATTTATTAAATGAAGAAAAAATAAAATTAGAAGAAGAAAAAAATAAAGAAATTGAAAATTTAAATAATGAAAAGAAAGAATTAGAAATAAATTTCAATGAAGAAAAAAATAAATTAGAAGAAGAAAAAAATAAATTATTAGAGGATGAAAAAAATAAATATGAAAATGAGAAAAAAGAATTAGAGGATAATTTTAATAAAGAGAAAATAAAATTAGAAGAAGATAAAAATAAAGAAATTGAAAATATAAATAATGAAAAAAAAGAATTAGAAGAAACATTCAATAAAGAAAAAATAAAATTTGAAGAAGAAAAAAAACAAATACTTGAAAATTTAAATAATGATAATAAACAAATTATTGAAAAATATGAGGATGAAAAAAAACAACTTGAAGAAAAGTTTACTCAAGAAAAGAATAAATTAGAAGAAGAAAAAAATAAAGAAATATTAAATATCACAGAAAAAAAGAATAAATTAGAAGAAGAAAAAAAACAACTTGAAGTAAACTTTATTAATGAAAAAGTAAAAATTGAAGAATTAAAAAATAATCTTATGGATAATTTAAATCAAGAAAAAACAAAATTGGATGATGGAAATAAAAAATTAATAGAATCTTTAAATCAAGAAAAATTGAAATTAGAAGAAGAAAATAAACAAATTATTCAAAAATTAGAAGAAGAAAAGAAAAAACTTGAAGATAATTTAAATCAAGAAAAAAATAAATTTGAAGAAGAAAAAAATAAATTTGAAAATGCAAAAAAACAACTTGAAGATAATTTCAATCAAGAAAAAAATAAATTTGAAGAAGAAAAAAAACAATTAATAGAAAAATTAGAAGAAGAAAAAAAACAATTAATAGAAAAATCTAATAAAGAAAAAATAAAAAGTAAAGAAAACAAAGAAAATTTAGAATTAAGTAAAGAAGTAAAAGAAAATGAAAATCAAGAAAAAAAAAAAGCAGAAAATAAAAATGAAAATGAAGAAAAGAATAAAAGTACAAAAAAACCTGATGAAAAACCAAAAGAAAAATCAAAAGTTAATACAAAAGATAGTAAAAGTAATATAAAGAATAAACCAATTGGAGTTGATTCAGAACAATCAAAATTATTAATTGATATTGTTTCTGATTATTTATTTAAATTGTTTAATGCTCCATATTATATAAATATTTTTGATTTAATTGAACAAAGTGAAAAAAATTTTGATACTTTAGATTATTTTACTCAATTAAATATAGGTGATAATTTTTCTATTGATGATTTTGTATTAAAATTCTTTAATAATTTCCAAAGTTATATGTGTATTAAAGGTGAAAAAGGAACTTTAGATGATTTTCTTACTCAAAAAGTTTTTAAATATAATCAATCAAAACCAGATATGGCATTATTAAAAAAAATTATGAAGATTAATATTGGAAATGAAAAAAATTTAATTGAAATATATAAAGAGAGAAGAGAAGAATATATGAAAAATTTATCTGGAACTTTTAATTTACTTAAAAAAAAATATGAACAATGTATTACAAATACAAATATGAAAGGAATTGAAAAACCAAATTTCTTAAAAATAGAAAAATCAAATTTAAAACAACTCACAATTAATATGAATGAAATTAATTTATTCAAATTTAATACATTATTTAAATATCAATTTAAAAATATTGTTTCAAATCTTCATGAATTAACATTAATATTATCATCTCCAAATATTTTAATAATGTATGAAATTATTATGAATTGTGATAAATTAGTTTCATTAAATTTAATTGGACCTTATTTTGATTCACAAAATAATCCAGGTGATAATATTTCATTAATAGGAGAAATAATGCCTAAAATTATTACTGGATTAAATAAATTAACATCATTTTCAATTCAATATATTCCAATTGAATTAAATATATTTAATAATTTAAAAAATGCTTTAATGAATAGTAAAATTACAAATTTAGGTTTATCATATACTAAAATTCCAGAAAATAAATTTACAGAATTTTCAGAATATTTAAAAGGAAATCAAACTTTAAATGAAATAAATTTTTCAGGTCATAATTGTAATATTCCAACTTTATTAAAAAATACTATATTTTCATCTGATAATAATCTTACTTCATTATCTTTATCAGATAATAACTTATCTGAAAATGATATTGAAATTATTTCAAATATTTTAACACAATTCCCTAAAATAAAAAAATTAAATATTTCTAAAAATAATTTAAGTCAAAAATCTTGTATTGTTTTAGGTGCAATATTAAATAAAACAACAACATTAGAAGAGATTAATTTAAGTTCTTGTGGAATAACTGAAGAAACATTTGCAATATTATTAAATAATAAAGGTTCATCAATATTTAAAAATATATTTATTGATAATAATAATATTGGAGATCTTAGTTTAATGACTTTTAGTCAATTTATTAAAAACAGTTCAAATTTAAATATTATTTCATTAAGAAATGTTAATGGTTCTGATGTGGGATTTAATGTAATTATTTCTACTATTTTATTTAGTAAATCACAAATAAAAGAAATTCATATAGATAGAAATAAAATTAGTGAGGTAATTGTTAATACAATAATTAAAAGTAAAGATATTTATATTGAAAAAGGAATTACATTTTATATTAATGCTTCTTGTGTGAAAAATAAGGAAATTAATTTTAAATGCATTCAATTAGTTTCATAATAAATAAAATTGTTTTAATATATAATAATTTAAACTAAATATTTTTAAATAGTTTTCTTTCATATTATTTTTAATAATTTAAATTATAATAATTTATAAATTCATAAATAATATATTAGAATATATAAAATATATATTTATATTTATTCATATTATAGAATTATATATATTATAAAATTAATATAATTCTTTATATGAATTTTATTAAAAGATAAAATTAATTCAAAATAAATTATTAAATGATAAATATTTAATAAAAATAATAAAATAAAAAAAGAATATAATACAACTTTAAATTAAAAAATAAAAAAGTAATTTATTTTATTTTAAATAGTATTGTTATCTTTTATCATTTGTCCATTACGATATTTTAATTATTTTACAATCATTATATTAAAAATGAAGCTAAAATAACTTGGCTTTTAATAATTATAATATATTATTTATAATAAAATTTATCTTTTAAAACAAATAAAATTAAAAAATATATAATTTTATTACAATTAAAATCATTATTATTTATTAAAAAAATTTAATTATATTTTACTTTTTTATACAAAAGAAATTTTATGTTAAATATATTTTCAAAAACCTTATGAAATAAAATTATTTAATTTTTTAAAAATATAAACTATTTAATAAAAATGATTATGATAATATTGAAATAAATATTATTTTAATAATTTATATACAGTAAAATAAAAATTTTCCTTTTAGCTAAAACTAAATATATCAATTAAAAAATATTATAAAAATTTTTCTTAATACATAATTAATACATGTACATTTATAATAAATTTTATAAAAATCAGATATATTTCATAAAAATTTAAAAAATTTTTTTTATTTGTTTATAAAAAGATTTCGAAAATTATTATATATTGATTGGAACTTTTCTTTATTCTCTTTATTAAATTTCTTATCATTAAATTTTTTATCAAGATTAACAATTAATTCAAGATTTTTTTGTAATTGTTCTTTTTGGGTTTTAAAATTTCTTTTAATTTTTTTTCTAAAATCTAAATAAAAATCTGCTAAGTTAAATTTAAATTCAATCATATGATTTTTTAAAGTTTCATTTTTTTTTTTAAGGTCTTTTACTAGATTTGAAGTTGCTAAAGCAGTATGAAGCCCTATAGTTGCTAAAAAGCCAAATGGTATAATACATAAAAAAATAGAAGGGACAAATAATAATAAATGCTGTTTCAAATGTGATATACTTTTAAAATTTAACAAAAAAGAGTCATTATAATTGACATTTATATTATCATCAATGACGTCATCCCCTAATAAATCAGTAATTTCTCTTCCAATTTCTTTTAATTCTTTTTTATAATTATTGAAATCTTTTTCTATTGTTTGAATTAATTTATTCCAATTATTTTTTAAATTATCTACAAGCGTTTTACCTTCTTGAATTGGATCAAAATTTGAATCAGAATCAATATTTATCACATAATTATCCATTTTTTCATTATTTTCTTTATATTCTGTTTCAATTTTATTTAAAATCTCTTTTACATATTTTTTATATGTTGAATTTATATTTTGATGAAATTTTCCCTTTTCAAATTTTTTTGATAATAAATTTCCTTTAAATCCTTTATCTATCATCTTAAAAAATTGATTCAATTGTTTTTCAAAAGTTTTAAAAACATTTTCAGAAATTTGAGTGAATAATTGTTTTATATTTTTAACTAGATTTTTAACAAATATATCTGCATGAGACTTTTTAAAAAATTTATGTTTATATATATTTTTAGACATCCATTCATATTTTTTGCAAATACATAATAATTCTTCTCTCCTTGAAAAACCTTCATTTGAGTCTAAATTTAATTTTTCACATAATTTAATATAGAAATTTGCTGTTTCTTTATCTTCTAAAGATGGATTATCAAAATCTTTATAATAATTATCTTCTATATATTCTTTTAATATATTTTTCTCTTTTTCATCTTCATTATAGTCTTTCAATTCTTCTATATTCATTTCAATAAATTTGTCAAAATCTGTTAAGTCATTTTTTTTTTCAATGAAATTTTCAAAAATTTTTCCATATATTTCAATAACATTAATATTTTCATTATTTTTATTAAACCTCCAAAAATCACTATTATCAATGAATTTATTTTTAATAATTTGAAGAATTTTACCTTTTGATTCATTAATATCTAATGGGATATTTGAAAAATTATTTAAAATAAATAAACATGATGATTCTAAATCAATATTATATTTTCTCCATTTAATAAAATTAATTATTTTCTGAATAATTTCTTCATTACTATCTTCTTTAATAGAATCATCTTTATTAATAAAAATAAATCCAGATATAATTCCAATTAAAGGGCCAAAAATTTTATTTTCATTTAATGTATTTGTTCCAAATCCAGGAAAATCAATTAATTCAATTTTATTTTTTAAATTATTATCTAAATCTATACAATCTAATAATTCAATTTTAATTTTTAATATAATAAATGTATCTTCAAATATAAATTCTTTGTTTGATTTATTTATTTCTTCTAATTTTGTTTTTATTTTCTCAAATCCTTCACAAATTGGTTCTTTATCTTCTTCAAAAATAAAGTAATTATTTTTTTCTTTAAATTTGGCGTTATATAATTTAGGAATATTATTATTAACATTTTGAATAATAATTCCTTTTTTTGTGCATATTCCAGGACCAGTTGGAAGAATTTTTTGTCCAATTAAATTATTTAATATTGTACTTTTTCCAGTTGAAGTTGTTCCTAAAAACGCTAATCTTATTTTATTATCTTTATCTATAAATTCATTTACTTTATTATATTCTTCAAGAATATCTTTAATTAAATCACCACCATCTAGTTTTTCTAATTCATCAATAAAATCTTTTATTTTTTCCCTTTCATTTTTTATAATATCAGCATTAAATCTAATACTTTGTAGAAGGATATTATTATCTTCTTTTACACTTGTAATTTTTTGTATTAGATCTTCATATTCTTTTTTATAATTTTCCAAATTACAAAAAGAATCAAAGGAATTTTGACATGCTTCCAATAATTTGTGATAAAAAAAATTTTCTTTATTCAAATTTAAATTTGATTTGTAAGTATTATATATTTCCCTTAAGTTCAAATAAGTTTTTATATCAAGTGAATTAGTAAAATTCTTACTATTTAAAATTGTTTCTTTTTCTTGTAGGTAACTTTTAATTTCATTTTCTTCATTTTGATTCACCGTTATTTCATTATTTGTATCAAGAGATTTTAAATTAAAATCTTTTTTCATTTCACTTTTAATATATCTAGTAAAATCTTTATTTTCTGAGTTATCTATTTTAAAATCAAGATAGGAATTAAAATTCTTGTTTTTTTCAGTTTCATTAATTAAATGTTTTGAATTAGTTTCTTGAATATAATTTTTTTCTACAACAATTTTAAATTTATTAATTAAATCATCTTTAATACTACTGTTATGTTCAACATCAATTTTATTTAATATATAAAAATTATTTTCTTTACCCAATATAATTTCATCATAATATTCGTCAAAATTTTTGTTATTATCAATTCCATTCAATTTCTTTAAAAAATTATCATAAACTTTAAAAGTATCATTAACATAAAATTTAGAACTATCAAAAATAAAAAATGAAAAAATAATATTTGGAATTATAATAGGTAAAATATTGTCTTTAAAAAATACTTGAATTTCTTCTGTATCATTTAGTCCAGGTAGATCCATAAATTCAAATATTTCAGAATATTTTTCCAATTCTCCATTAAAAATAGGAATATTCATTTCAATTATTATAAAAAAATCTTCTTTTGTTAATTTTTCTTTTTTATTATTTTTAATATATTGATTTCTTTCTTTTATAATATTTTCAATACTGTTTGTATCACTATTTAATTCGTTTGAACCATCCTTATGAAAATTATATTTTTTCATTAAATTATTATTTTGATAATCTTCAAATTTTCTTTCAATAAATTTAACGGGATATGCTTTGGGATTTTGACAAGATTTATTATGTCTAATAATACAAACTATTTGTGTTGTTGAAGTTTCTTCATATCCTTTAATATCTCTTAAACCTAATAAATAACTCAAAAAAGTAGATTTTCCAGCACTAATTCTTCCAATTACAGGAATTGCAAATCTTTCAATATTTACATATAATTCATATTTTTTTTTAAATTCTTTCTTTAAATTGTGAATATTTGAAGATAATGATTCGATATTTTCTTCTTGTTCTATAAAAAATTGATGAAAATTGCTGATTAATTCATTTATTAATTTTAATTTGTTTTTGTTTTCTTCTCCATGATTTATGTCCATTTAATTATTGATTTTTTATTATTTTATAAAGTTAAGAAATAATAGTTAAGAATTCATAAATTTTATTAACTAAAAATATTAATATAAAAACAATTAAATTTATTATATAATAAATTTTAAATTGTTCTTTATTTTTGTGAAAAAGAAAATAAGATTTATTTTTATTGAGAATCAAAATATATAATTAATTTAAAATATAATGATTTTCAATAAATTTTAAGTAAATATATTTAAATAGAATAAATTAATATAAAATAAAAAGACAAATATAAAAAATATTATAATTATTTTTTGATAATATTATTTTAATTATTCAAAAAAAGATTATATATTAGGTTTTAAATATTATTTGGGGATTGGGGATTGGGGATT
>JAEEGK010033142.1_pt1 | contig 10061 bp, 12 predicted proteins | sample 8958771 | NCBI WGS metagenome assembly JAEEGK01 (sample SAMN16246547, study PRJNA631951) | gut metagenome | biome: gut microbiome; feature: rumen; material: SC-attached | host: Bos | place: Iran: Karaj | collected 2018-10 | reverse complement strand
CGCAACGACCCCAACAACACGACCATCCAACAGATAGCCCAGGCTCATGGTAAGACCGCGTATCAGATTATCCTCCGCTGGCATATTCAGGAAGGTCTCTGCCCTGTTCCCGGCTCGACCAATCCCGCCCACATCCTCGAAAACATCAGCATCTTCGACTTCGCGCTGACCGACGCAGAGATGGAGGCCATCCGTGCCATCGACCGTGGCGATGCAGGCCGCTCGTTCAACCTCTCCTACGGCAACTGGGGCTTCGGCAATTTCCAGGACTACACCTACAATCATACCTATACGCCCTCTGCCATCGAGTGCATCGAGACCAGCACCGACAGCCGTGAAACCCAGCTGTTCTCTCTTGACGGCAGACAGTTGGCTGCCCTTCAGCGCGGCATCAACATCGCCCGCATGAGCGACGGGACGACAAAGAAGTTTTTTGTAAGATAAAAATGATGATATTATGGATAGAAGAGAAGCGTTGAAAGTGATGGGAGCCTCGCTTGCAACCATCGTGATGGCCGGTATTGCGCCTAAGACGTATGCAGCCATCCTGAAGGACAGGAAGAAGGACAAGAAACGACTGGTGTTCTACTTCACGGCTACGGGAAACTCGCTTTTCGTGGCGCGACAGTTGTCGGACAGTCCGATAAGCATCCCGCAAGTTCTGAAGAAGCAGGAGTTGGTGTACGAGGCTGACGAAATCGGAATCGTATGCCCCGACTATGCCGGCGCCATCCCCAAGATTGTGCAGGAGTTTGTGGCCAAGGCTACGCTGAAGGCACCGTATATCTTCACCATCATCACCTACGGCAATTCGCCTGTGAACGTGGCCGAATGGTGGGACGAGTACTGCAAGGGCAAAAGCGTGGTGAACAACTACGTGCAGCCCATCCTGATGGTGGACAACTATCTGCCGGTGTTCGACATGAACGAGCAGATAAAGATAGACAAGCACGTGGACGAGAGTCTGGCCAGGATTCTGGGCGACATCGGCGAGCGCAAGAACCAGATTGCTGCCGCCGAGATGGGCATGTTCAACAAGGACATACTGAAGCGCATGCAGGACCAGCATTTCTCGATGACTGCCGAGCGGCTGCTGGAGTTGAAGAAAGACCGCTGCATCGAGTGCATGACGTGCCAGAAGGTCTGTCCGCACAAGAATTTCTCGCTTTCCGACGGCGGCCTGCAGTTCGCTGGCAATTGCGAGTACTGTCTGGCCTGTGTGCACAACTGTCCGCAGAAGGCACTCACGCTCAAGTCGCAGTGGCCCGGAGCCCCTGGCGAGCGCAACCCCGAGGCCCGCTACCGCCATCCTGACATCTCACTGGGTGACATCATACGGTCGAACAGACAATAAAAGCGATATCTAATAATAAGAGGACTGGCAGCTCTCGTAGTCTGTCAGTCCCCTCGTTGTGTTTTCAGAACGTCATCAGTTCTGGTCGGCGTAGTCCCACTCGTCAGGCTCGGAGTTGATCTCCAGCACGGTGCCCTTGGTAGGCATCTGGAACGAGCCCGTGTAGGTTCCGTCGTTCTCAGTCAGCGTGATGCGGTTGCCGTTCACCTTCGCAATAGGCTCCATGCCGTTTCCGGACACGACGCTGACGTTCACGTTAGAGCCGGAATGCACGTTGTCGTTGCTGTTGATTTCCTGCTCGCTGTCGTCCGTCACGGTTGACGTACCGTTGCCGTACTTGTAAATCACCAGTCGGTAGTCACCCTCGGTGCCATTCTGAGAACCACTGTTGCCGCCAGTGTTACCACCCGTCGAACCACCAGTGTTGCTACCTGAACCTCCTGTGTTGGAACCACCGCTATTGTTTCCACCTGTCGAACCGTCGGATGTCGATCCGTTGTTGGAACCGCCAGTGTTAGAATCACCAGAAGTAGAACCGCCACTGTTAGTAGTAGAACCACCGCCAGTGTTATCAGTAGTGCTACCGTCATCCTCCTCGATGTCATCCGTGTCGGCACTGGTTACGGTCTTGATTTTCTTTCCATCCTTGTCGTAACAAGTGATAGAAATCGAGGTCTTTGCCAGTTCCTCCTTGATTTCCACTGAGGGGATGAAGATAACGCGGCGCGAAGTGATAAGGTTTGCCTTCACGTCCTCTACCTTCTCTACAGATGTAGCGCGAATACCGAAGCGCATATGGCCCAGCCCGGGGATAGGGATGGAGTGGCCTTCGGTCGCCCAAGCCTTGATAATCTCGGCGCAGCCTTCCCAGCAGGCACGAATCAGTTGCTTACTCATGTTTGTACGTGCCGCAGTTTCGGCAATAACCTTGGACTCGCTAAGTGTGCTATAGTTCTGAGCCTGCATCACGAAGCGGTCCTTGCCGGCCTGTGGGCCGACGTTCAATGTTGTTTGAACAGCTTTGATGTTAATCATAATTTGAAATGCTTTAAAATTGTTAGTAACTTGACTGCCACAAGGACAATCACTAATAATCCCAAGATTGCGAGAATCCGCTTCCAGCGGGGCGGGCTGCGTGATGTCTTTTCCTTCACTACCTCCTTCTTGACGATGGAGTCGTTCTGGACGTAAACAACTACGGTGTCCCTGACCACCTTCAACTTCTCTCGCGTGTGTACTTTCCTTTCAATGATGCGCACGATGCTGTCGCCCCGTTCCACATAGACCAGCACCGAGTCCGCTGTATGCTCGCTCACAGTGTCGGCCTTTGCTTCCCTTTGGCGCTCGACGCTCTGCGTCCGTCTTTCCACGGTGCTGTGGCTCGACGTTCTGCAAGCCGTAGTTATCAGCACCACGCACATCATCGTCAGGACTGCTTTCAAAATCTGTTTCATCTTGACGCTTGATTAAAGGGTTAAATGTAAATCTTTCAAAGAACACTTTTTGATGTTTGTCATGGGGATTTTCGTCCTTTTGACACTGCAAAGTTACAACCGATTTTGACCGAGGCGGATGGGTTTGGAAAGCGCCATATAAGGAGTGGAAAAAAGCGATAGAGAGGAACCCCTGTCGAGATTCCCCTCTATCGCCTGTTTATAAAGGATTATGCTATTTTCCGAGCTGGCGTTTCAGGATAGCTCCATATTTTGTTTTGTGGAAATTTCCATAAACCTCCAAGAACTCTTTTTCTGCCTTCTCAGCCTCCAGACGTTTGCTTGTTGGAAGTTGGTTCTTGGGTGTAGAATTAGGAAACAGATACTGCATTTTGCCTCTCAGTCTGTTGCCCATCGATTCGCGCGTATTTCCACGAGTACTGTCAAGGTCTGGAACGACCTTCTTTTTGAAAAAGTCGAAAAAAGGCTTCTGAGCATTGCTGCGAAAGTCGATGCGACCGTAACCGAAGATGGCTACCATCACAAACAAGTATGCTACCAGGTCTATGGGCTTGAAGTCCTTGTTGAACAAGTTCTTTGAACGATAGTGCTCATACACCTCGAACAATGCATCAGCCATATAGTTCTCGTTGATATATTCGTTGAACACAGGCTTGCTATCTGCTTCAACGCTTTCGTCCATATTGGTGTCATCGTCATCCTCTGGCAGTTGGCGCATCCTTATGCGTATTTCCGATGCCTGCTTATCCAGAATCGCCTTCTGTTTCTCAATGTCAATCAGGATAAGCGCAAGGAAACGACGCTCAGAAGTCGGCGTGCCACCTCCTGAGCCACCGCCGCCAAACGAAATACCACTTGTGCCGAAGTCAATGTCAATAGGCCCAGAACCACCGCCACCGCCTTTGCTGCTATAGGCTACGCCGCTACCTCGTCTTGCTGTGCCGCCCTTGCGTCTTGTAGTGCTACTTTTCCGACCGACACTGTCAAACAAAGTCAGCTTGCCCGTACCCGTAATGGTCGTGACTCCGCGTACAGCCTTGATAATAGACGTGGCACTGGTAAAGTTCGTTTCTGGACCTAATAGACGAACCTGATAACCCAGACGGCGCAATTCCTTTGCCTCCTTTTTGGTGATAGCCTGCACCTCGAAGAACTTGGGTGCTGCTGGTACAAACTTAGAGATTTTGGGCACTTCCATCCCAGTACCAACAATATGTACTGGCCGGAATGCCTTGAAGGTCATTACTTCAGGTTTCACCTCCTCCAGCTCTACGACAAGCTGCTGAGGCTGTGAACTCCTGCATCCATTCACAAATTGAGCTATTGTAACCCCGCTCAGAGGGGTGCACTTACGTGCGATTTTAGACTTTTTCATATGGCAACTGTTTTTAGAGTGTGAACATTCTTTTTTGATCCAGTGAAATTGTAGTATCAGTGCCGATATGATGTCTCTTGACATTGTGCCGCTGCACAACCGAAATATGCTGCAAATATAAGCATTTATTCTGTTACTTCCAAACTTTTCATGGCAATTTACTCATTTCTGAGTATTGACCCGTTCACTTCTTGATATATGTCATTTTGAATACCCCATTTTGGGTATTGAAAACTTCGTGTTTCCTAAAACCCACAAAAAAGCCGCCCAACTGGAAAAAACTAAAAATCCAATAGGGTAATTATTTTTTTCCAGTTGGGAAATTTAAATCGGGGTATTTTGACTGTATTACTTTTCCTTATGCAATGACTTTATTCGTGCGACAGTTTTTCCCAATATGGGCGCAACTCATTCTGAATGTAAACTACAACATCTGCAAACGTGACATTCTCGTTTTTTATGATCTTGCGCAAGAAAGCCTGCCACCTAACCTGCATCTGCTGATTATCGGCAAAGTCTTTGCGGAAAAACATGGTGTCGGCATCGTATGAAGTGTGCCTGTTCTCAAATGTACGAATGATGGCTTCCTGCAACGTATCAACGTCATATCTCTCTTTCGACAAGATGTTGTATAGGTCATAATAGTCTTTCATGCGACTGCTCTGGTCGGCAAGGTCCACTATGGCATGCATCTTCTCCGCAATGACCGTTTCAAGCGAATAGGCCATGATGTTCACGCTTGGCAGTTGCTCCAGTAGCACAGGATAGTCAAGGTCTATCGGACTTGGCGTGACAACATCGCCAAATCCAATGTCCATCGTCAACACCTGTGCAATGGTGTCCATCCTCACAGGAATGCTCAGACGGATACCATGATAGTCTTTGAACTCGGTAATGTTCTGTGCCGTGATATTGTCAGTGTCGAATGTAATACCATCCTCTTCGTATGGCACGGAACAAATCTCCTTGAAAGTAGCAACGATAGTTGCCCCTTCATTACTGATGTTGTTACCCAAGAAGTCAATATCCAACGTGGGACGAGCCGCAAACTTCTCGTAGGCATACATCAGCGCACCACCTTTCAAATAGAAGTTACTGCGATATTTTGTCTGCGACATTCTGTAAAGCAGTCGCTCCTGAAAGTATCGTGTGAGAATGGTCTGATAAAACACATCCTCCTTCTTGGCAATGTTCAGTAGTTTGCTGCGGATAGACTTGCCGTAATTCGTTATGTTGTCCTTGCTCATAGTTTCACTTGCAGATATTGTTCGAGAATGGTGCCTACACGGAGTTTCCGAGCATAGTCCATCAACTTGCTCAGGTTTCTGTTGGGGCGTTCAAGATAGTTGCTGATGATTTCCGAGCAGACATCCATTCCTATCTTATTGCGGAACTTCACCGCATCACACACGCAACGTTCCACATCATAAAGCCGGATGTTGAAACCGTCAATCTCCATCGCCATCACGCCAATTCCAAGAATTGCCTCTGTGTAATGGTGAATCTCCACTTTGGGGAACGACGGAACCGTTACCTTTCTGTCTCTTTTAATGGCCACATGAAAAGCCTGAGGCATAGAAGTTGTTAGCTGGTGAATGTTCCAAGCCGACCACAGGCACAAGATGCCATCTGGAACGATGGTGCTAATGTCAATCATGTTGCCACTCAGTTGGTCGATATTGGCATACACGCCGCGGCGCACTTGAATGAGTTCGCCCTGTCGCGCACTTTCCAGCATCTTGTAGTAGGCCGTCCTGCCCTGCTCCTTTATACTGGCTGACGAGATGTATGAATTCTGCTCTTTTGCCATACCGTTTTCTTAAAAATCGGTACAAAGTTACCACAAATTTTCATAATTGTGGCATTTTTGTACGAAAATCTTTGTTTGGAAGGACATTTTTCACTTATATTCTCATTTAGTTGTCTATTTTCTGCCTCTTTTCACATAAAAATAAACAAATTCGCTTCATTTTATGTGATTTTTGCATTTTTGGACATCGATTTTGAAGTTTTTTGTTTAAATTTGCAATCGCAATCCGAAAGGAAGCAGGCTCTTGGTCGCCTACGAATCACCACCTCGAAGCAAAAGAGAGCCAAACAAACAAGTAAAGAGCGTCGCGCCTTAGTGCGCAGACGTTTCTATGACTTGTTTGGGTTTGTGGTGAACCTGTAGGCGCGTAGAGATGCTCTGCGCACTTTCTTATAAATAATAAAAATATCTGGATATGGAAATGTTGTTCTTGTTAATTATCGCCGTCGGCTTGGCATATGGTGTCGGTTGCATGGGACGTTCACGTAAGATTGGCTTTTGGCTTGCATTTGTTATATCGCTATTAAATGTCATTGTTGGATTGATAGTGGTACTTTGCTCAAAGAAAATTGAAGATATAAATAACGATTAATGGAGGGTCAATTATGAAGACATTTGGATGGATTTGCATTGTTTTAGGAGGTTTGAGTTTTATTGGTGCAGCATCAGCTGGACACAATGTATTCGGACCAGTATTCTGGTTGGCTTTAGGTATCGCTCTGGTTTACTTCGGCAATCAGAAAGAGGAAGAAAAGAAAAAGAAAGAAGCAGCTCAGACACCAAAGCCGCAACAGCCTGTAAGAGTTGAGCCACAACCAGTTCAAGTGGCAGAACCTGTAAAGCAAAAGACTTATTGGGAGAACTACAAAGAAACGAACCCTAATAAGGCAAAAGAAATTGAGGATTTGCTGAGTATCGACATGTCTAATATGTCAGACAGGGACGTAAGGGAGAAGATTCAAATGCTGGACAGATTTAGTAAGAGCTTGAATTGTTCAATACCTCAGATGAAAACTACTTATCTTAGGGAAATGGAGAAGTATCCCGCTCGACTCATTCCCCAAATGATAGAAACGACAAAGAAGGAAATGGCAAATGAGGTAAACATGTTCCACATATCAGAGAGCAATACTTGTTCTGCTTTGATGATTGAATGGCTAAAAGAACGGCAGCAGAATGCACCCAAGGATGAAAGTTATTGGGAGTCTTGGAAAAGAGATAATCCTGAAAAAGCGAAAGCATTGACAGAATTAACTAAGTTGGATTTTGATGATATGGATGATGAAGATGTTATGCAATTAACAGAATCATTTAAGAGGATGGCTGACGCAAATGGTTTATCCGACTGGAATCAGATAAAGGATAACTTTCTAAATAAATTTAAGGAAATGGCCAAAGACCTTTGTGATGAGGAGGCGCTGAACGTTTTTGACAACCTAATTTCGCAAGAATCTGATTTTGCCAAAGTTGATTTTAGGAACACCGCATCATTTTATGCCAAGCAATGGTATGAGGAATTCATTAAGAGCAAGAACACAGAGCCTTTAACCCCAGAAGAGGCATTCAGGAAAGAGTACAGAGGAAAACTGATAAAGAAAATCGGAACAAATGCAAATATCCCTCTGTTTTGTGAAGGATACGACTCTCCTATAGCACACGAGATAATGTACTTAATGTATCAGCACCTGAGAAACGGAGAGCTAAAAACAGAGGCAGAAAGTCAAGGCTTATGGAATAAATATATGCAGATTATTGTCGATGAAACAGAAAAGGTAACAGAGCGATACTGCCATGCTTCATTACAGGAATGCATTGAATATTACAACTTCCCTGACAAAAAAGTAGTGACAAGAGACCGCTGTCCGAATTGCGGAAGTAGGCATGTTACAGATGATTTCGATTTTGGATTGGAATGTATGGACTGTGGTAGCACTTGGAATGCTCCTTTAGGTAAGAATTTATATTTGTAAAACAAAGATTCATATTATGGGACTATTTAGTAGAACAAGGAAGCCAATTCCGCCGTATGACATATTGGAGGCCGAACAAAGGTATGCATTGTATTTCTTGCTGGAATATCTAACAACGAGAGGTACTATTCCATTGGATGAGATGGGGTGGGCATTGCAGTATTTAGACAAAGCCGCTATCTATTTTGGGATGACCAAACGACAAATAGAAGAATTCAAGCCTTTCTATAACACCTATGAGAAGATTGTGCCATATATCAAGCAGATCAAGAATCGACAGATTCTCGAATATATGATAAGCAATTGTTCCAACATATTCATTTTGATGAATGGTGGTGATGAGCATAAACGTATAGGCGAACAAGCTTACAAGCTATATGAGGAACTTGGATTCCCTTATGATGAAGTAAGATATATAGTCAATAAGTATAGGTATAGGACGGATATATAATTATGCGTAGGTATTGTATTATTGCAGTGCTTGCATTTATAGTAACTTCTTGCAATCAGAGTCGAATTGAAGAATTGGAATCTGAAAAGGAACAATTGGAACAAAGAGTCTCATCGCTGGAAAATCAAATCAGCGATTTAGAAAGCGAAAAGAATGATTTAGAAGCTACGATTTCGAATATGCGCCGAGATATGAGGGCCATACAAGACTGCGCCAGCAATGCAAGTTCTAATGCTAGGTCGGCAGCATTTTGGGCCGATAGTGGAGACTCATTCCTATTTCAATCCAAACTAAGGAGTATGTCATCAAACTTTGATGATATAGTTAGTATTGCTTCAAAGTATTGACAAGCTAAGAATTTTTTGTTCACTCTGACAAACAAAACTTCGGGAGGCCGACGCTGGCGATTCAGCATCAGCCTCCCGAATATCTTTTCCTCCACTCGTTCTCTTTGTCATTGAAAAAGCGGATAGTCCAGCCATTCGGTCGGTCTATCCGCTTGTGATATTATCTTTTGCCATTATCCCCTTACAGTCCCTCAATTTCCTCGGCGGTGAGGCCGGTATATCGGGAAATCTGCTTGATGGGGAGACCGTCGTTCTTCATCCGCTGAGCAGTCTGAATGAGAGTTTTGTGGGCTGCGCTCTCTTTGATGACCACTTCGCTTTTCTCCCACTCATCCCAATTGGTGTCAGCGAGGTAGCGGGTAACTTGCTCGCGGAGTGGCTTCAAGTCTTCCTTGATGACATTCCAGACTTCTTTGGAACTTATCTGATAATAGTCGTGCACCAGCACATGGCGCATTTTCATGATGAACTCCCACGGTGTTTCGGGATGCTCACGGCAGAAAGCATGTGTCAACTTGTAAGCAGCTTCGCCGATAATCTCAATGTTCTTAACGATGCCGTAGTATCTCAACTTGTCGGCCTCCAGTTCTTCCTTCGTCTTGCCGTCTGCAAAGTCGAGGATGTTGGTGATAGCCTCGACAATGTGCTCCAAGCGGTCTCGGTCTCTAACGTTCTCTCTCATAGATCAGTTTTCTGTCTTGGTTTACACTTTCTCTAACCCGTGGTCGCAATGTTCCATCCTCAACAATGTCAACGGGGCGGTCGAGAATCTTTTCCAGTTCACAAATCATCGCGGCATGTTTCAGCAGACTGATGCCGTCCTCGTCGTATTGCACGAGCAGATCGACATCACTCAGCGGCGTTTCCTCGCCGCGTGCGAAGGAGCCGAAGAGCCAAGCCCGCACAACAGGTTGGGTCTTGAAATAGTCGGCAATTTGCTGATTCATCTGGGGGCTCATAAGCGTTTCAATTAGAATTACGCCGCAAATATAAGCATTTTCTTTCAATTATTGCCCGTTTTCCCCGTTAAAGATGCAAAAAGCGGGCAAGAGTGCAACGTTCTGTCACCTTCACCCGCCTAAGAAACCATGTGATAGTTAATAACCCAGTCCCTTCAGCCACTTCTCCACTTTCGCTTTCTCTGTGCGCACTTCGTGACCGTAGATGCTGAAGCCATTTGTAACATTTGCACCAGGGAAGGCATCCTTCACATCCTCCACACAGTTGGCCAATCCTGAGCCTTCGTGAGTGGTGAAGGGGATGACGGTTTTGCCCTTCAGGTCGTTAGCATGCTTCTTGA
>JAEEGK010033141.1_pt1 | contig 10061 bp, 7 predicted proteins | sample 8958771 | NCBI WGS metagenome assembly JAEEGK01 (sample SAMN16246547, study PRJNA631951) | gut metagenome | biome: gut microbiome; feature: rumen; material: SC-attached | host: Bos | place: Iran: Karaj | collected 2018-10 | reverse complement strand
TGAGCTACGAAGGCAAATCGCACGCAACGCTGCTCACTGTTTTTGTTGAACAGATTCTGGCCGAGACAGGCATTGAAGCCACCGCGCTCGACGCTGTGGCCGTGAGTCAGGGACCTGGCTCGTACACAGGCCTGCGCATCGGCGTTTCAACCGCCAAAGGCATCTGCTATGCCACTGGCGCAAAGCTGATTGCCGTGGACACGCTGAAAGCAATGGCCATTATGGCCGAGAAAAACGCCACACCGCGCCCCGACCTTTTCTGCTCAATGATTGACGCCCGCCGAATGGAAGTTTACACGGCCATTTACAATGCCGATTTAGAGCAGATTGGCGATACAAAGGCTCTGATCATCGACGAAAACAGTTTTGCCGACGAGCTGAAAACCAACACAATAGCATTCTATGGCGACGGCGCCGACAAGTGCCGCAGTGTGATTACATCGGCCAACGCCCGCTTTATTGACGGCATCTGCCCGCTGGCGGCCAATATGGTGCCACTTGCCGAAAAGGCCTTCGCCGCCGCCGATTTCAAAGACGTGGCCTACTTCGACCCGTTCTACTTGAAGGATTTTGTGGCCACCGTGGCCAAACCCAAGGTGCTTTAGCTCAATGCGCGCGCGTCTGGTTTTATCGGTTTTACTGCTGACGGCTACCTTCGGTCAGTTGGAAGCGCAGTGGCTGAAAGAGACGTACGTCAGCGTGTTTGCCGCTGAGCGCGACACCAACTACATTCAGGATTTGAGCCGAATGTTCAGTGTCAACGCATCGGTTTTCCAAAAAAACTCGGCCTTCAGCATCGACGACTTGAAAAACCTGTCATCGCTGCAATACAACTGCTCGGACTCGTCGGCATCGGTGAGCGCTGGATTCGCCTATAAGTGGCTGTCGCTCAGCCTTGGTGTCAGCACGGGCCTGTTCGACCGCCACCGCACAGGCCGCAAGACCGTTCTATCGACTCAGGTGCTGCTGCCCGCCGTGACGCTGAAGCTGGGCGCCAACTTCTTCGAAGGCTACTATCTGGCGAACGCCGAAAACATTCTGCAAAACTGGCCCGCGGGAACCCGCTTCGACCGCCCCGACATCAGCACCGCATCGCTGCGCGTTTCGGCCGACTACTATTTCAACTACACGCAATATTCGCGCAAAGCGCTGACATCGCACGGCGAACTGCAACGCAAAACGGCGGGCTCGGCTGTGGCTGGGATTCTTTTCAACGTGAATATGGTGAGCGGCGATTCGTCGCTTGTGCCGCGGAATGTGAACGACTCGGTTTACAACTATCGCGAGCAAATCAAACACGTGAGCAACACGCTCATTGGCGCTGGCGGCGGCTATGCTCGGACGTTTGTCACCCCTGCGGGGATTTATTTCAATCTGGATATGCAGATGGGCCTGGCCTACAACAAGTGCTTTCTGCAACTCGACGGCGCGCCCGACCGCAACCACAATGCGCTGAATCTCTATTTTCAGGGCGATTTGAGTGTGGGATTCAACAGCAAACGCTGGTTTGCCAACCTTGGCGGAAACATTCTGGCCATTGAGTCGCCGATGGGCAACGACGGCGTGAGCATCAACAATATGAACGGTATGGTGCGGGCCACGGTGGCCTACCGTTTCGAACTGGAAAAGAACTACGGTGTGGGCGAACTTTTTTCTACCAAATGGCGGCAATGGCGCGAGCACAGGGCTGAGAAGAAGGCGGGGAATAGTTAGTCCCGATAGTTATCGGGATTAGAAGTTAGGATTTAGAAGTTAGAAGTTAAAAGATAATGACTTCTGATTTTGGCGGACCGATTCAAAAGCCGCACATCTCACTTTTCGCCTTACACTTTAAACTTTCATCTTTACTCTTTAAGTTAAAAATGCTATTTTTGCGGTTCGCTTGCGTTATGCAGTATGAATGGCATTGAGATTTTCTTGAAGGGATTGATTGTTGGACTGATTGTTTCGGCGCCGATGGGACCGATAGGCGTTCTGTGTGTGCAGAAAACCATCAACAAGGGTCGTTTTCAAGGATTTATGTCGGGATTGGGCGCCGCCACAGCCGACACATCGTATGCCGTTTTGGCCGCTTTCGGCGTCACTTTCATCACCGATTTCCTGACTGAGCACCAACTGTTTTTTCAGATTGCGGGCGTGACGATTCTGCTCTATCTAGGATTCAAAATGCTTCTCAAAAACCCAATCGGCGAGTACCGCTACTACCGCAGCCCCAAGCGCTCGGGCCTGATTGGCGATTACATCTCGGTTTTCTTCCTGACGGCATCCAACCCGCTGACAATCATATTCTTCGGTGCGGCATTCTCGATGCTCAACCTAATGTCGGACGGCAACTCGTTCAACGATGGTATGCCGCTTGTGAGCGGGATTCTTTGCGGTGCTGTATTGTGGTGGTTCACACTCACTTACGTTGTCGATATTTTCCGCAAGCACTTCCGTCTGCGCAGCATTGTCTGGCTCAACCGCATCAGCGGAATCATCATTATTGTGCTCTCGATAGCCGCGGGAATTAAATTCTTTGTGCTGTAAAGGGGTGAGAGTTTAGGACTTCAGACTACAGACGACGGACTACAGATTTGGTGAACTGGTGTCCCGATAGCTATCGGGATGGTGAATCGAAAGGTTCAAAGTTTTAAGTTTAAAAGTTTAAAGTTTAACGGGTTTAAATGGTTATCACTATACCAACACCCAATACCTAACACCTAATGCCTAGTGCCTAATTAAACTTCACCGCCTTGGCTGGGCTGATATGCGACACGAGTAGCGACGGCAACAGCATCACAATCAGCGTTGAGACAAGCGTTCCAATGTTGAGCGCAACCACGTGCAGCAGTTTCAGATTGATGGGCACGGTGCTCATATAGTACGACGACTCGTCGAGCGGAACAATGGCAAAATGCTGCTGCAGAAGGCACAAGCCGATGCCGATAACGTTGCCCCACACCAAACCTTTGACAATCAGATAGAACGATTGGATTAGGAAAATTTTTTGAATGTGCCAATTGCCATAGCCAAGAGCCTTCAGCAGGCCAATCATACTGGTTTTTTCGAGAATCAGAATCAGCAGACCCGAAATCATATTGAAACCCGCCACGGCAAGCATCAGCGCAAGAATCACCCAAACGTTCATATCCTGAAGGTTGAGCCAATCGAAAATCTGCGGATAACGCTCTTTTATATTGGTGATTTTCAGACTCGAACCGCCCTTCATAAAGTTGTTGCCCGCCACAAAAAAAATGCTGTCGGCAACGGCTTCAAGACGGTCGAAATTGTTGACGTCAACTTCATAACCGCTGATTTGGTTTGGCTGCCAATCGTTCACCTTCTGCAAGTGCCGCATATCGACAAGGGCATAAACGCGGTCGAAATCTTCGATGCTCGTCTTGTATAGACCGCACACCACAAACGGGCGCATACGCGGCGGGTCTTGCACAAAATAAACGGTAATCTTGTCGCCCACCGACAAATGCAGCAGGTTGGCCTGATATTCCGACATAAAAATGCGGTTCGATTTCACCGAGTCGGCAATGGTGAACGTCTCACCATCAACAAGATGGCTGCGCAGAAACGACCAGTCGAAACTCTGGTCGATGCCTTTCAGCACAACCGCCTGAATGTCGTTCGGCGTCTTCACGATGCCCGATTTGAGCACGTATGGCTGAACGTGAGCAACGCCGTCGATGGCGCATATCTGGCTCATTGGCACCGAGTTGGCATCAATGGGCTGCGTCTCAAACGAGTTGTTGGCGTCGAAATTCGAAATCTGCACATCGGCACTGAAGCCCGTCACCTTCGAACTGACCACATCGCGGAAGCCCGTGACAATGGCCATACTCAGAATCATCACGGCCAGGCCCAATGCAATGCCCGCAACCGAAATGTTGACAATCGGCCCAGTGAACGAGCGCCCGTCCTTACGGTTGAAGGTGATTCGGTTTGCTATGAAAAATTCGGTTTTCAAAATCATCCGTTTAACGGGCAAATGTAGTCAACGAAAAACGAACTGACAAAAGCAAAATTCAAGGTCTTTTGGCCTTTTCCACCACTTCGTCAAGCATTTTCAAATCATCGATGTCGGCTTGCAGAGCGTCGGCTTTTTTTCTTCGGGCATCGAACCGTTCGTAAATTTCCATCACCATCTCTTCCATTTCAGAGTTCGATACGGTGCCTTTACCTTGCAGAACGTCCTTTCCGTGATATGAGAGCAGCCCGTCAACGTTGGAACGCCAAAAATCCAGCGTAAGGTCTTTGCGCTCTTTCACTCTCAGTTCCGCAGATTCAAGGAATAATGTGGTCAGTCGGTTCAGAATATCTATTTCGTTCTCATTCAAATAGTTCTTTGCTATAATAATGTCTTGTTTTCTGACAACCGAGCCCTTCCACGATGTCAGTCCCATATTCGGTTTTTCAGCATCAGCACGCGACGTAACTATTTCTGCAGCAGTCTGATGCGTTACAGCATAGAGCAGTTTGTTCTGTGTTTCGGCAAAAAACATTTGGGTTGCCTTTTCTCTCGCTTCATAATCGCTGCTCAAGGCAAACAAATCTCTGATTTTCTGATAGAAGCGTTTTTCCGAAGCCCTTATGTCGCGAATGCGCTCAAGAAGTTCGTCGAAATAATCGGGTTGACCTTTCGGATTCTTCAAACGCTCATCATCCATTGTAAACCCTTTAACCAAATATTCCGACAAATGCCGTGTAGCCCACTGACGGAACTGCGTGCCGCGCTTGCCTCTCACTCGATAACCGATGGAAATTATCATTTCCAACGAGTAAAAAGTCACATTGTATTTCTTTCCATCGGCAGCAGTTATTAAGTAATCCTTAATAACTGAACTTTTATCTAACTCGCCTTCTTCCAATATGTTAGATATATGCATATTGATATTTGCAACAGAGGTGGCAAAAAGTTCCGCCATCTGTTTTTGGTTAAGCCAGATTTTGCCGTCTTTGGCGTACAAGGCAACAGAAGCCTTGCCGTCAATGGTGTTGTAAATGATGATATTGCTTTCTGTATCAGACATAATGTGCCTTAAAAACCTTGTAAAGATATAATTCTAAATGGTTTTAGAAATCATCAGCAAACAGGGATTTTCGATTTAAACTGCATTTAAGTCGAATTTAATTAAGAGTTGATTTCACTAAATCAGTAAGTTTGTGAAAACATTTATACCGATGCTTAAACGTTTTTTTCCGCTTACCGCGATAATTTTAGTGCTGACGGCAACCACTTGCGCGCAGCACTCTGATAATAAAGAAGATATACTTACAGGCGCCGACCAAACCGCACAATACGTGCCACTTCTGACGGGCAAACGCGTGGCTGTGGTGGCCAACCAAACATCTGTCATTGGCGATATTCATTTGGTAGACAGTCTTTTGCGGCTCAAAATTGACATCCACCGAGTTTTTGGCCCCGAGCACGGATTCCGCGGCAAAGCCGATGCTGGCGAGCACCTGGCCGACAACATCGACGCCGAGACAGGCCTGCCCGTGGTTTCGCTCTACGGCAAGCACCGCAAGCCCACTGCCACCGATATGGACAGTTTAGACCTTGTAGTATTTGATATTCAAGATGTTGGCGTGCGCTTCTACACTTACATTTCGACGTTGCATTACGTGATGGAAGCCTGCGCCGAAAACAATGTGCCGCTGCTGGTGCTCGACCGCCCCAACCCCAACGGCTTCTACGTTGACGGGCCTGTGCTCGACACCGCCCGAGTGCGCTCGTTTGTGGGTATGCACCCCGTGCCGCTCGTCCACGGAATGACCATTGGCGAGTACGCAATGATGCTGAATGGCGAGCATTGGCTGAAAAATGGCGAAGTGTGCCAACTGATGGTGGTGCCTTGCAAGAATTACACTCACCGCACTCATTATCAACTGCCTATAAAACCATCGCCAAATCTGCCGACATATCGTTCGGTGCTGCTTTATCCGTCGTTGGGACTGTTTGAAGGCACGTTTATGAGCGTGGCGCGCGGCACCGATTTTCCATTTGAAGCCATCGGCCACCCCGACTATCTTGCGGCACCGTTCCGATTCACACCCCACAGCGTTGAAGGCGCCAAATATCCGCCGTTCAAAGATGTGCCCTGCCGCGGCTACGACTTGCGCCAAATAAGCACCGAGTCGCTCGAAGCCGATGCCCGCATCAATCTTAAATGGCTGATTGACAGTTATAATTATTTTCTGTCAAAGCCCGATTTCTTCCAATCGTTCGTAGACAAACTTGCTGGCCCCGAACTTCGCAAGCAGATTGAAAAGGGAATGACCGAAGCCGAGATCCGCCAGTCGTGGCAAGACGGACTGCGTGATTTTCAGCAAATTAGGAAGAAGTATTTGCTTTACGAGGAATAGGGTTAAAGTTTGAAGTTATAAGTTTGAAGTTTTAGAAGTTTGAAGTTATAAGTTTTAGGCATTAGCCTCAATATTTCCTTCAATCCTTCTCTCCTTCAATCCCTCAATCCTCCTCTCCTTCAATTCCTCACACCTTCAATCCTTCTCTCCTTCAATCTTCAATCCTTCAATAAAAAAAGCAGGCTATCATTGCTGATAAACCTGCTTCCCACAAACAAATGTATAACCCTAAAACTATTTTAAAACATTCAGTTTCGAACTTTAACTAATCACACACATCGTGACAAAGAATGCGGCGCCGGCAGCATAGCCGACAAGAGCCAGCCACGACACGTTCTTCAGATACCAGATGAAATCGATTTTCTCCAAGCCCATTGCGGCAACACCTGCGGCCGAACCGATGATGAGCATACTACCACCCGTGCCGGCGGTGTAGGCCAGGAACTCCCAGAACGGACCGTTCTGCACAAAGTTGGCGGCGTAGCCCACAGCGTCGGCGGCCTCAATGGGGTACATACCCATCGCGCCAGCCACAAGTGGCACATTATCAACCACCGACGACAACACGCCAATGATGACATCGATAATGAAAACACCGCCCGTTGCATCTTTGAAGCATCCGTCCAAAGCGTTCGACATCAGCGACAGGTGGCCGGCCGACTGCAATGCCGAAACGGCCAGCAGGATGCCCAGGAAGAACAGAATGGTCGGGGTGTCGATATGCGTGAGAATGTAGGTCGGGCGCAGTTTGTTTTTGATGCCCGGCGCGTGATTCTTATGGATAAGCTCTGTGGCAGCCCACACAATCGACAAGCTCAACAACATTCCGAGGTAAGGCGGAAGATGTGTAACTGTTTTAAATACAGGCACGAACAGCAAACCGCAAACGCCCATTGCAAGCATCGCCTTTTGGGTGCGCGGTGTTGTACCCCAGTCGTCCTTGTCTATCGACTCGTCGGTTGGGCGCTCAATATCGCCCCTGAACGTGAAGCTCAAGATTATCAACGGGATGCAGAGGCAGATGAGCGAAGGCAGGAAAACTTCGAAGATGATTTTATCGGTTGTCACCTGTCCGCCAATCCAGAGCATAATGGTTGTGACGTCACCAATTGGCGACCACGCGCCGCCTGCGTTCGCCGCAATCACAATCATACTGGCGTAGAACCAGCGCATTTTCTGGTCGGCAACAAGTTTGCGAAGCAGCGCCACCATTACGATGGTGGTTGTCAGGTTATCGAGAATGGCGCTCATAAAGAACGTCAGGATGCTCAGAATCCACAGCAGTTTGACCTTGTTGGTGGTTTTGATTTTGTCGGTGATGACCTTGAATCCGCGGTGGCGGTCAACGGTCTCGACAATGGTCATCGCGCCAAGCAGGAAGAACAGGATTTCGGCCGTATCTCCCAGATGGTGAACAAGTTCGTAACTGAAGAAAGAATGAATGTTTTCGTCGGTGAGTCCGCCCTCGACGGTCATCGAGTATTTGTTCCACGCTGCGCTGTGGCCGAGCGACAGAATGCTGTCGGCGCCAAGTGCATAAATAGCCCACAAAGCCGCGCCGATGAAGAGCGCCGGTGCCGCCTTGTCAATTCTGAAAGGGTGTTCCATTGCAATGGCAATGTAGCCGAGCACGAACACCAAAATCATAACTGCAAACATATCAATGTACTTTTATCCCCAATTTTTCGGGCGCAAAAGTAGTGGTTCAAGAGCCATTAATTCTATAATGATTATGGTATTTTTCTATAATATCGATTGATAAAACCGATTGGTTGCATAAACTAACTACTTGATTTATTGCAAACTTTCAAACAGTTTATGCAACAATGTTTTTCGGATTGGCGATAAAAATAGATGAAGGGGATTTGGATGGTTTGGTGGGCAGATTCATAGCGCATCGCATCTACAATTCGTTATTGTAGAATTTATCCAAATTCCATTTCGCTACATTGTTTTCTATGTATTCGGCAATATGGTTCATCTCGGGTTGATTGCGCACAATATGGTCATAAAACCGTGTCTGCCACGCAAATGGGATGTTGTTGTCCTTGGCGAATTTGGTAACACGAGCCTTTAATCCACGCACAACGGCCCCCAAACAATTTTTCAACATAGGATTTCTGTTGCCTGTTACACCGCCAACATCATTGGTTTCATCCGTAGAGACGCGATTAATCGCGTCTCCAACATTTTGAGGCGCAGAGACGCGATGAATCGCGTCTCTACAATTTGCATCACCAATCACCACAATCGCGTGCACGTGATTGGGCATTACAACCCACAACGGTATTTCCGCATACGGATAATGTCGCGTCACATTTTGTAATTGTTCTTCAACAAATTGGCCAACCTGGGTTAATACCATTTCAGGTTCGTTTTTTTCACAATTACTGATTTCTCCCAAAAAATGTTCGCGGTTCTGCGTACAGATTGTCACAAAATATTCACCGCCACTATAACCGTGCCAATTGGCACGCGCCGACGGTATAAGGAAACGGTTTTGAAACAAATTGCGCGACATTGTTCATTGAATTGATTATCAACACAAATATAACACTGCCGCACAAATACGCAAATAAGGTAACGAATGACTATAGTAGAGACGTAGCGCGCAACGTCTCTACAACATTATCAATGAATTAACATTTTATTTCGTCTTTTTCCGGCCTTTGCTTTTGGCTTCGGGTTGTTTAGCGGTTAATTTCTCATACATTTTGAACAATTCGCCCACAATGGCCTCATCGCTCATTCCTTCTGCAAAACCGTAGGCTTTCATCACGGCGCGGTCGTTGGCAGCGTGGGCTTTACGCAGTTCAATTGGCATTAGCGTCTCGTCGTAAAGGTCTGCAAGCGAGCTGTCGGGATATAAGGCTCTAGCATCGATGATTTTCTGTGCTGTTTGTTCAATTTTTGATTGGTCGCTTTCGGATGCCGACGGCCACGGGAAATTATTATAAACCACATTAATTGAATAACAATATCTAGTTTCAAGACGTCCACAAGTAGCTCGAATCCAAATGTTGTGAACACTGCTTGTAAGAATCCCGAAATGATACAAGGATGCGTCTTGGCTGACTTTAACTCGATTACTACACATTATTTCTGATGGCATAAAGCCAATGGGAACATAACGTCTTTTTTCAGATGAGATTTCAGGAATAACAATATAATTACCTTGGGGAAAATTCTCGACGTGAAATCGAGTAGGTGTTTCTGCTATTTTTCGTGTGGAGGCGCTTTTGCTTTCAAGTCTTAATTCAAGTACAGCTTGTACTCGTTTATAGCATTCTGGCATTTTTTTAATTTCAGCAGGCGAACAATCACCAAGCCACAGACAATATCTATAATATCCATAAATAAATTCGTCGGCACCAATCCACTTATGAAAATACTTTTTTGAAGCAGGCTCCTTTTTTATGAATGCCATCATTTCTTCTTCGGTGAAAAGATAATTACCACCATCAATTGGCTTATTTCCAATGGCGAATTTGGGCACGTCGCATATTGGCTTTGTCCTATTTTCAATAAAAATATTCGGAAAATCAATCAGATACGGATGGATGTTTTTTGCTTTTATTTTGGTTCCATCAGTAGTAAAGATGTATTTCTCTTGTGTTGCGTTTTGGGTTACTGACACGTTTGAAAAACCTATAATTACACAATGCACACGTGCCTCGTCCTTTGCGCCATTATCCCAACGG
>JAEEGK010033140.1_pt1 | contig 10061 bp, 6 predicted proteins | sample 8958771 | NCBI WGS metagenome assembly JAEEGK01 (sample SAMN16246547, study PRJNA631951) | gut metagenome | biome: gut microbiome; feature: rumen; material: SC-attached | host: Bos | place: Iran: Karaj | collected 2018-10 | reverse complement strand
CCCAATCCCCAATCCCCAATCCCCAATCCCCAATCCCCAATCCCCAAAAAAATTATTAATTTAAGATTTTATTAAATAAAATTTTTTTAATATTAAAAAAAAATTTTTATTAAATTTGTATAATTTAATATAAATTATAAATAATATTTAATACAAAAATAAATATAAAAAATAAAATATATGGGATGTGCATTAAACGTAAGAATAAAAAATAATTTAAACATATAAATTTTAAATAAAAAATAATAAATATTAGTGTTGTAATCCAAAAAATAATCAATATGATAAAGGAAATGAAATAGGAACAGAATCTTTAAAACCTCAAAATAATATGAATTTAAATAAAATAAAAGATTCTTCCGTAAGAACTGATAATAAATTAGAAACAGACATTGATTTTGATAGATCAAAACAACAATTTGATCCTAGCAATGTAAATAGCTTAAACCCAGTTTTTACAACTTATGGAAACAATAATAATAATTTTAATAATCGAAGCAATTCAGGTGGAAAAGAAATTCATAATTTAAGTAAATTCCAAAATAATAATAACAATATAAATAAAATTAATTCAAATTCATATGATAATAATAATGATTTTAATAACATAATGAATAATATTCAAATAAATAACTTAAAATTAATTATGAATAAATCTCCTTTATTATTAATTACTATAAAAACATCTCCAGTCATTCAACAAGGAACAACTTTTCGTATAAATCCTTTAGGTTTAATAAAAGATTATAATTCTCCTTTAAATTCAAATAAAACTAATTATTTTAATTTAAATTCAGGAATTGTTTATTTTGGTTATTCTCCAAATATAAATATTATAAATAATTCAAATAATAATAATAATAATTATTTAAATTTTAATTCATATGTTGATGTTCAACTTCCTCCAAAAGATTGTGATATATCAACTTTTTCTTCATTGAATAATTTAAATAATAATTTAATTGGAAGATATTTTTGTATTTATTTTAATCCAGATGTAATGAAATATTATTTAAGAGAATGTATGAATTATTCAACTTATATTAAAATTCAAAATGAAGTTATTTTAAAAGATAATTTTATTATTAATATTGGAACTTCATATATTAATGTTAATATTGGTGAAGAAGATAATGATGAGATTAATCAATATAATAATAAAAAAATAGCAAGTTTACAAAATAATTATAATAGTAATAATTTAATATTAAAAATTGAATCAAAAAATGTTAAATATGATCCTATGGTTTTTCAACCTACAAAAACTCAATTGAGAATAGGAAGAAATATTAATTGTGAAATTAGTGTTGATGATGATTTATTAAGTAGAGTTCATTGTACAATAATATTTAAAAAAAATGTTGGATGGGTCATAAGAGATGGAATGTATATTAAAAACAAAAATGAAACTGTAGATATTAAACCTTCAACTAATGGAACTTGGATTTTAGCAAGAGATGATGTTTCCATTACTGAAGGAATGATAATTAAATCTAAATTTAATATATTACAATGTAATTTTATACAAAAATGAAATTTATATAATAATAATTAATTTATATATATTATAATATAATAAAATATTATTTTTTGATATAAATAAATAATATAAAATAATTAAAATATATTTTATTATTATTATTATTATATTTTTTAAATAAAATAATATATAAAATAAAATTATTATTTTTTTTCTTCATTTTCTTCAACTTTTCTTACATTACTTTGTAAATTGGACCAAACATTAATTCCATCGGTCAAAGTTGGTTCAAAAACCTTCGCAAATTCTTCCAAATCATTTTCATATGAAACTTCAAATTCTTTTAACATTTTAATAAAATTTTCTTCATTTTGATAAAAATAATGTCCTAATTCATCACAATTTCTTTTAATTTCTTCATTTTCTTTAAAACACATTTTAGAAAACGCATATTTTTTATCTCTATAAATTAAAATCGTATCAACATTTTCCATCGTATTTAATTCCCATTTACTAATATCCATTTGCGACCACAAAGATTCTTTTTTCGCATTTAATTTATTAAATTTCGCTAAATAATCTTGAACTAAATTTTCTTGTCTTGCAATAACCTCATTTAACGAAATAGAATCATTTTTAACATTTTTAAAAAATTTATTCACAACATCTTTAATAACAATCGCTTGATTTACCTGAATTCGCTTCCAATTTTTAAAGAAAATCGCATATTGATTATAAACATGAATTAAATGTTCAGATAAATTAACTTTCGTAGTGAGATCTTTTAACATATTAAAACTTTTTTCGACATCTTCTAAAGCAGCTGCACTTAAAGCAATATGAAAATGATATTCTTTTAATTTATTATGAATATTAGATAGAACTTCATTTTGCGCATTAAAAAAATTTGAAATCGTTGTAAAATAATTTGAATTAGAATGAACAATTCCTGAATCTTCGCTATTTGGCCCAAATTCAATTAATTTTAATTTCCCTGTTAAAGTTCGATATAATTCAATTTGTTTAGGAGCTAAATTAATTGGATTTAAAAATTTCATTTGTTGTTCAAAATAAGTTCTATCATTAATTGATATAAAACATATAAAAGGTTCGCTTGTTTTTAATGTCTCATTTTTTAATATTTTATCTATAAAATTTTGAAGACCTTTTTTTCTTTTTTCAATAAAATCAGTTTCAAATCTTCGATTACCTATTTTTTTTTTCGGCAATTGAGGTATAATTTCAGTGGGAAAACAATAGCACAAACATTCTCTTAACCAACTAAAATCTGAATATCTTCTAGTAACTAACCAACTTAATTGTTCAGTTAAAACATCATATAAAACATAACTCATAGAAAACATACCACTATTAATAACTCTTGGATTTTGAATTAAAGTTGTAATAGTCGTATTAGTTAAAGCATTTTGTTTAATTTCTTGACATTGAATTTCTTTAACTTTTTTTTGTTTTTCTTCTTCAAACGCTTTGTAATTAATTTCTGTCAATGTTAATAAAGGATCTGCTTTAATTAAAGAATTTGTTATTGTAGTTGGAAGAGAGGGTGTCTTACTTTTTATGTAATTAAAAACTTCGGTGGTTGTGTTGTTTATTTTTTGCATGAAAGTTTGTTGATTTTGAGGTTGATTGTTTGGTTGGGGGTAGAAATTTGAAGGGGGATAGTTTGGAATAGAAGGTGGAAAATTTTGATATTGAGATTGATTTGAATTTGAAGGGTAAATTTGATTGTTATTGAAATTTTGATTGGGTTGATTTGATATATCATTATTTTGCTCTGGTTGAGGTTGTTGCGGAGTTGAATCGTCTGTTGCAAAAAAATTTGATTTTGACATGTCGATTGGATTATTTTCGAACATTTATTTTTATTAGAGAATTTTGTTAATAAATAATTAATTATAATAAAATTAATAATATTTTTTATTAATAAGAATTTATTATTATTATTATTAAATTAATTAAAAATAATAATAAATGTTATTTAATAATTCAAGTAATAATTCAATATTAATTTTTCCTGAAATAAATAATAATAATAATAATTCAAGCATAAAATTCAATAGTTCAAAAAATGTAAAACCTTTTATAAAAATCACAAGTTTTAATAACGAAGGAACCGAAAAAGAAATAAATCAAGAAAATGTTGATTTTTCTTCCAAACAACCGAAATTATCTTCAAGTAATCTTCAAATAATAAGAAATATATTAAAACAAAAACAAAACAATCAAAACAGTGGCACATTTTTAACAGATAAAATAAAACAAAATGATATTAATAATTTAAATTATGAAGAAGAAGAAGAAGATAAAAAAATTCAATATGAAAAAAATGAAACTGTTCCAATTAATTTCGAAAAATTAATAATAAATCTTAATGAAAATCCAAATCAACCTAAACCAATCGATCCTCTTTTTTTTATTATAAATGGAGAAAAACCAATTGAAAAAGAAAATTTTTTAAATTTCAATACTAATAAAAAATTATATCACAATAACAAAACAAACATTAATTTAATTAATAATAATAATAATAATGAATATTTTTCGAGAATAGAAAATAATTTAAAAGAATTGTATGAAAAAAATTTATTTAATAAAACTCATCATAATTTTTTAAAAAGTCAAAATTTCGAAGGATGTTCAAATAAAATCGCAGAAAATAAAATAAAAATTCGTTCTGATATTAAAAAAATAATTTTTAATAATAATGATAATTATGAAAATAATATTAATGTCATTAAAAATTTAATTAAAAGCGAAATGGTGCATCGATCAGCTGGTCATGGTGTGTTTTTATTTAACAATAATTTTAAGCAAGAAAATAGAAAATTATGGTTAATAAAAAATAGAAATTTTTTAGATGAACAAAAAAATAATTTTGCTTTGAATTTAAGAAAAAAAAAATATTTCGATGATAATAAAAAAAACGATGCTGAAATTTTTTTTACTAGAACTTATATGAAATTAACATATGATGATTATAAAAAGATTCAAAATGATAAAAAAGATTTTAAAAAACAAAATGAAATTTTAAATTCGAAAATTGAAAGAATTTATAATAAAAATTCGAAACAAAAAAATTATGTTAATATTGATAAAATTATTAATGATCAAAAAATAAATAATATTTTAAAACATGCACATATGCCTAATTTAAAACCAGATAAAAAATTATTAGAAGATTTTTCTAATAATTATAATTATAAAAATAAAGATAAAAATTATTCAATTCAAATTAATAAAAATATTTTAATTGAAAATTATAATTAATTTTTATAATTAAATAAAAAATTCTTTACATTAATTTTATTTATAAAAAAAAAGTTTTTTTTTTTAATATTTTGATTTAATAATTGTTTTTAAATTGATTTTTTTATTAATTGAATTTGAACTATTATTTTTATTATTTTTTAATTTAAATTTTAAACTATAATCATCAATGCTATTTAAAGTTTTAAACACATATTGATTTAATTTAGGTGATAAATTTACATATTCATCTCCAATTATTAAATCAGAAAAATTATCTTTATTATTAATATTATTATTATTTATAATATTAATATTATTATTATTATTATCAAAATATTTTTTTTTATTTTTTTTAAATATAATATTATTATTATTATTATTAATTTCAAAATCACTTAAAACACTATTAAAATTAATTTCAGTTTTTAAATTTTGTATTTCATTTTGTTCTTCTTTTAATTTAAAACTATCTAAATAATTTATATTTTTACTATTTACAGAATTATATTTTTCAATAGGAGAAAATTCATATCTTTTTTTATTATTATTATTATTTTTATTTTCATTAAAACAACAAAATTTATTTCTTTTTTTATTATTATTTTTCTTTTTATTAACATTTAAAGAAATTAAAAATTTATCAAATTGCAAAAACAAAGGTTCTTCATAAATTTCCATAAAATCACTTTGTAATAAAACAACAGTTCCATATTTTGAATTATTATCATTAATATAAATTTTATTATCAGAAGCATCTAATTTCAAATTACAATGAATTCTACTAATTGAAAGATTTTTTATAATAATATCACAATAAACGCTTCTACCAATAGTTATATTTTTATTTTTTATTAAATTTATAATATAAATAGTATTAATTTCATTATTATTATTATCATAAGATTTATTAATTTTTCTATTAATTTGAAAAATTATATAATTTTTAAAAGGAATGTCATCATTAAAATTCCATATTTCATAAATGTGATTATCTTCTTTTTTTATTAAATCTGGAATTTCAGTTTTACATATTTCGCAAAATATTTTTTCATATGAATAAATTATAAATTTTTCTTTATTTATTGTTTGTTTAAATATTTTCGTTTTTATCCATTTTTTAAGACATGTTAAATGAATGTATTTTATATCTCCTTTACATTGACAAGGATTTATTAAAGGAGAAATTGATTCATCTTCAAAACAAATTCGACAAAATTTTTTTTTATTTTCTTCATTATTATTTTTAATGTTATTAATATTATTATTATTATTTTTTTTTATATTTTTTTGATTTTTTGATTTAGTTATAAAATTATTATAAATATTTTTTTGATTGTTTTCAATATTTATTTTTTTTATTTTTATTTCAATTCTTCCGATTTTTATAACATCACCAACGCTTAAATTATATTTTATATTATTATTATTATTATTAATATTATTAATTTTATTTTGAAAAATATCAAATAAAGGTAAATATGCTTTATTAGAAAAAATTAAATTTTGATATTTTTTTTGAAAATAAAATTTATTATTATTTGTTTTATGAATATAAAATAAAATATTATTATGTAAATAATTTGGAATTGTTTCATATGAATTATATATTTCTATATTATTATTGTTATAAACAGCAAAAAAATCTTTGTTTAATTTTAAAATATTTTGAAATTTGTTTATTGATTTATAATCATAAATTTCATTAGAATTTTTATTAATTGTTAAATATTTTAATATTATATTTTCCATTTAAAAATTAAATTTAAATTATTTCAATTAAATTATTATTAAAAAAAAAAAATTAAAAATCTTGTAATAAATATTATTTAAAATAATAATTTAATTTATTAATATTTCATATTAAAATTAATTTTTCATTTTATTTTATATTTTAAACAAACATTAACTATTCTATAAATTATATTTATAATATAAAACAATAAAATATTTATAATAATGTATTAATTATTATTATTTAATCCATTTTTTTTTAAAATAAATTTATTTTTTTTAGGTTGATTAAAATTAATAAATTTTTGTTGATTAATATTATTAATATTATTAATATAATTTGATTGTCTAAATAAAGAACCATTTCCATTATAAATTATATTATTATTGTTATTATTATTATTATTTTTATTAAAATTCCAATTTTGAGATGAATTAATATTCATACAATAAATTTTACCTAAAATTTCTCCTTCTTTTAATTCACTTGTGTCTCCAAAATAAACAGAATTTTCATTATTAATTGTTTGACTATCAATAAAATTCAAATTATTATTATTAATATTATTAATAATAATATTATTATTATTATTTAAAATTGAAATATTATTATTATTAATAATTAAATTAGATAAATTAAATTCTTTTTCATTTATTGTATTTATATTTGTAGGATTTCCAGTTGGGTTTGTTTTTTTTAAAATGGACATTTGCATTGAACTTAAATCATGTAAATTTGAAGCGAAATTTTTAATATTTCCTAATTCATAATTAAAAAAATTTGATTCTGAAATGTTACTTTTTTCTGTTTCTTTCATATCATTTAAAATATTTTCAATATTTAAATTATTATTATTATTATTTTTATTATTATTAATATTATTATTATAATAATCATTACTTAAATCTAATACAAAATTATTTTTATTTAAATTTTTATTTAAAATTTTTTCGTTCTTTACGAATGATGAATAAATTGTTTTTTTATTTATATTATTTGTTTCAGGTAAAATTGTCATTGAATTTGATTTGATTTTATCATTTAAAATTGAATTATTATTATTATTATTATTTATATTACTATTAATAGATTCATTATTAATACTTAAAATATTATTATGATTTATATTATCAACAGTTTCATTTTTTTTTTCTGTAGAATTTTTTGAAGAAAATAACGTATCATATAAATAATTATTGCTTGAACTATTTTTTCTTTTTATGATTTTTGAATTATTATTATTTGAATTACTATTTGTAATTTTAATATTAATGAAATTTATTTTTTTCTTTTTAAAAGTATGAGTAATATTATCATGATTAAAATTATTAATAACATGATTATTATTATTTCTTGTTTCAAAAAATAAATTATTTTTAATATTATTATTATTATTTTTAATATAATCACGTTTAATATAAGAAGAAGATTTATTTTGATTTATTTTTTCTAAATCTTTATTTATGTTATTTTTTTTGTTGGAATTTTTATTAATTGAAAAACTTAAATGATTTTTATTATTATTAATAAAACTATTTTTATTTGAAGTTTCAAAAAATGAATTTAATTCTGATTTTTTAATTGAATTATTTGTTGTTTTTGTGCTTTTTTTTTTTGAAGAAGGAAAATTTTTTAAATTCAAGATTAAATTTTCTTTTTTATTTTTATTATTTTGTTTAGAAGAATTTAATATTTTAATTGGAGAAATTTTATTTGGACTTGCAAATGTATTTTTTAATTTTTTATTGTAAATTGAACTTAAATTACTTTGAATGTTTCTTTGAGAATTTACTTTTTTTACATTCATTTTTAATTTAATTTAATTTAAAATAATTTTTTAATAATTATTAAAAATAAATAATATTTAAAAATAAATTTCTTTTATTTAAAAAGAAATAAAAAAAAAATTCAAAAAACAATTTTAATAAAGAAAAAAAAATATTTTATTATTTGATTATTTTTATCAATAATAATCATTTATTTTATATTAATAAATAAAAAAAATAATTTAAATTATTTATATATATTTAATGAAAAACACTATAAATGATATATTAATAGAAACCCAAGAAAATTCTCAATATTCAACACCACAAAACAACATTAATGAAGATGAAAACTCACTAAAAAATTCACTAATTGAAATGGGATACGAGAAAAATCAAATGGATGCATTATTTGAAAATGTAGTTATTCATTCAATAGAACAAGCAATAGAATATTTATCAAAAGGAGAGGATAATTTATATAATCACACATTTATAGCAAAACAAAATAATTATTTAATATGTAGAATATGTAATGATTCACGAAATTTTCATCATAATAGATATAGTTTAACATTTAATGCACCTCCTCGTCCGAGACCAGTAAATCGTAGACAAACTGTAAACAGAAGAAAAAATAATGACATAATTAATGATGATATTTTAGATTCAGAAGATTTAAAATTCGAAGAAGAAGAATTAGAAGATGATTGTGATGTTTGTATGGCAAATAAAAAAGTGAATATGTTTTTATCATTAAAATGTAATCATCAATTTTGTAGAGAATGTTGGGAAAATTATTTAAAAGAAAATATTAATAATGGAAATGTAATTGATATAAAATGTATGGAAGCTAGTTGTAAAGAAATTTTAATTCAAGGAGATGTAAGAAAAATATTAATTAAAAATGAAAAAGAATTATATACAAAATATAAAAGATTTTTAAAAAATAAAATTAAAGAAAATTCTGTTCAAGGAAAAAAATATAAACATTGTCCAAAAGAAAATTGTGATGAAATTGTATTAGAAAACCCAAAAACTAAATTTGTTGAATGTGCAAAGGGACATCAATTTTGTTTTGAATGTTTAGATAAATGGCATGATAAGAAAAAATGTAATAAAAATTCAGACACAGAAAAATTTTATAAATGGAAAAATAAAAAACATACTAGAGAATGTCCAAATTGTCAATATGTTATAGAAAAAAATGGAGGATGTAATCATATGACATGTCAACATTGTAAATATCAATGGTGTTGGATTTGTGGAGGAAAATATACTTCTTCTCATTATTCAACAGGACCTTGTGCAGGAATGCAATTTAAAAGAATTAAATATATAGATAATAAATATTACAAATGGTATGTAAGTCATTTATCTGATTATGTATTTTTTATTTTTGTAATTATTGGTTGTTCTCTTTTTGGTTCTATAATTGGTCTTGGAAGTTTAGCTGGTTATTATTATGATACTAGTTCTGATTATAACGCAAGTGATAAGCAGATTATATTTTTAGTAATTGTTGAGGCAATCGTAGGAATTGCTTTTCAACCACTAGTTTTTGGTTTAAGTATGGTATTTTTAGCTTTATATATTGTTTTAGGTATTCCTTTTGCTTTCAAAATAAATAGATTAGTAAAACATGCTTTTCGTAATATGCATTTTTAATCAAATATTTATTAATAAAAATTAAAATTATAAATATGAAATTTAATTGAAAAATAATTTATTTAATAAAAATATAAAAAACTAATTTGTAAAAAAAAATGGGGATGGGGGTTTGGGGATTGGGGATTGGGGATTGGGGATTGGG
>JAEEGK010033139.1_pt1 | contig 10062 bp, 11 predicted proteins | sample 8958771 | NCBI WGS metagenome assembly JAEEGK01 (sample SAMN16246547, study PRJNA631951) | gut metagenome | biome: gut microbiome; feature: rumen; material: SC-attached | host: Bos | place: Iran: Karaj | collected 2018-10 | reverse complement strand
GTAAAAGATGTATTTAATTACATAATTATTGATTGTCCGCCATCTTTAGGTATTCTAACAACAAATGCCTTAACAGCAGCAGATTCAGTAATAATACCAGTACAATGTGAATTCTTTGCTCTAGAAGGAATTACACAATTATTAAATAGTATAATGTTAGCTCAAAAGAATTTAAATCCAAACTTAGATATAGAAGGTGTTTTACTAACAATGTTAGACTCTAGAACATTACTTGGATTAGAAGTAGTTGAAGATATTAGAAGATTCTTTAAAGAAAGAGTATACAACACAATAATTCCAAGATTAATTAAACTAACAGAAGCACCATCACATGGTAAACCAATACTTGCATATGATCCAAAACATAGAGCTACCGAAGCATATATAAATTTAGCGAAGGAAGTGATTGAGAGAAATGGAAACATCTAGAAGAAGAGCATTAGGTAGAGGGTTAGAAGAATTATTTAATAATGAACCAATTGCCTATGAAAAAATAGAAGAAAAAATAATAGAAGATGCATCAAAAGAAGAAATAGTTGAAATACCTCTTAAAGATTTAAGAAGTAATCCATATCAACCTAGAAAGAATTTTGATGAAGATGCTTTAAAAGAATTATCAGCATCAATTAAAGAACATGGAGTATTCCAACCAATAATAGCTAAAAAGAGTATTAAAGGTTATGAAATAATAGCAGGTGAAAGAAGAGTAAAAGCCAGTATTATGGCTGGTTTAGAAAAAATTCCAGCTATAATTAGGGATTTTTCAGATCAAGATATGATGGAAATAGCTTTACTTGAAAACCTACAAAGAGAAAACTTAAATGCCTTAGAAGAAGCAATGGCATATAAGAAATTATTAGATGAATTATCTCTAACACAAGAAGCTTTAGCTAAAAGATTAGGTAAAAGTAGAAGTCATATTACTAATATGTTAGGAATATTATCTTTACCTGAAGAAGTAAAGGATAAAATAATAGAAGGTAAGATTTCTATGGGTCATGCAAGAGTTTTAAGTAAAATGGAAGATGTTGAAGAAATAAAGAATCTTGCTAATAGAATAGTAAAAGAAGGACTAAGTGTTCGTGAAATAGAAAATATTGTTCAAGATGATAATAAATATGTTAAAAAGAATACACAAACAAGAACAAGATCTATAAATTCTGAATATAAAATAGTGGAAGAGTCATTAACAGAAAAATTCGGCTCAAAAACTAAGATCAAAAATAATAAAATAGAAATCAGTTTTGTTAACGATAATGATTTAAATAGAATATTAGAAATAATAGGATTGGATAATTAATATGGATGATAAAGAATATACACTAAATGATAGGGTAATTATGAAAAAAGCTCATCCTTGTGGAGCAAATGAGTGGGAAATAATTAGACTTGGTGTAGATATTAAAATTAAATGTTTGAATTGTGGAAGATGTATAATGATTCCTAGAATAGAATTTAATAAGAAGTTAAAGAAAGTTCTAAAGAAAGAGGATAAATAGTATGAGGGAAAAGAAAAAGTTAAAATTAAAGAAATTTTATATTCATCCTGTTACAGCATTTATATTATTAACTTTGTTGGTAGTGGTATTAAGTGGAATTATGTCACTTATTGGTGTACAAGCAACTTATTCAACAATAAGTCCTAGTGGAAATTTAGAGAGTAATGTTGTTATGGTAGAAAATCTATTTAGTTTTGATGGATTAAAATACATTATAAGTAATGCAACTAAGAATTTTATTAGTTTTACTATATTAAGTAACTTGCTTATTGCCTTAATAGGTTTAGGAATAATGCAAGCAACAGGGTTACTTGATGTATTTATTAAAAGAGTATTAACTAAGATAGATAATAGAAAATTAACATTTATAATTATTTTCTTAGCAACATTATCAAGTTTAATAAATGATATTGGATACGTTATATTAATACCAGTAGCTGCTATAACATTTCATAGAAATAAAAGAAATCCACTTGCTGGTATCATAACAGCATTTTGTGGTGTAGCGTTTGGCTATGGAGTTACATTATTTGTAGGTTCAATGGATGCTAATTTAACACCAACTACAGAAGTTGCAGCACGATTAATAGATAATAGCTATCACGTTGCATTAACATCAAATTTAATAGCTATTTTAGTATCATCAATAATTGTATCAATTGTTGGAACAATAATAATTGAAAAGGCAATCATACCTAAATTAGGAAGATATAGTAATAGAGTAGATAATGATTTTTCTAAAACTACAGAAGTTAGTGTTATAGAAGATTTAGAAGAAGCAGAACAACAAAAATTAAAAGATGATATATATGAAAAACGTGGATTAAAATATGCAATAATAACAGCAATCGTTTACTTATTATTCTTTGCATATTCACTAGTTCCTAATTTACCATTTTCAGGATTATTACTTGATATGGAAGAATCAACATACTTAGGACAAGTGTTTGGTCCTAATTCATATTTTCAAGATGGATTTACATTCGTTGTATCATTATTCTTTATATTAACAGGTCTAGCATATGGATTTGGGGCTAAAACAATCAAAAACGATAAAGAATTAATGATGGATTCAAGTAAATATATTCAAGAAGTAACATTGTTAATACCAATGATATTCTTTGCTACTCAATTTGTAGCAGTATTTAGAAAAACTAATATACCTACATTAATAACAGCTTGGGGAGCAAATATCATAGATAGCCTAGATTTTACAGGTGTTCCATTAATAATATTAATAGTATTAGTACTAGCAATAGTTAATATATTTAATACAGCATCAGCTGGTAAATGGTTAATCTTAGCACCAATCGTTGTTCCAAAATTAATGCAATCTAATATTTCACCAGAATTTGGACAATTTATGTTAAGAGCATCTGACTCCATGACTAATGGTATCACACCACTTCTTACATCATTTATAATCTTTATTGGATATATGAATATATATAATCCTAATAAGAAAAGACCAATAACAGTAGGAAGAGGATTAAAACTAGTTGCACCATACTGTTTAATAATAAGTTTAGTATGGTTAGCAATCATCCTTTTATGGTATGTAGCAGGATTACCATTAGGATCAGGATATTATCCAACATTATAGACAACATTCGTTGTCTTTTTTTCTTTTATGTGTTAAAATACCAGTAGGAAAAGAGGTATATTATGGGTTTAACAGCAGGAATAGTAGGACTTCCTAATGTAGGGAAATCAACATTATTTAATGCAATTACTAAAAAAAGTATATTAGCAGCAAATTATCCTTTTGCAACAATAGAACCTAATGTTGGTGTAGTAACAGTACCAGATGAAAGATTAGATAAATTAAATGCTATGTTTAATCCAGCTAGATTAATACCAACAGCATTTGAATTTACTGATATTGCTGGTTTAGTAAAAGGTGCTAGTAATGGTGAAGGATTAGGAAATAAATTCTTATCTCATATTAGAGAAACAGATGCTATCGTAGAAGTAGTTAGATGTTTTGAAAATAGTGATATAATTCATGTAGAAGGACAAGTAGATCCTATAAGAGATATGGAAATTATTAATCTAGAATTAATACTTGCTGACTTAGAAAGTATAGGAAATCGTATAGAAAAAATAGAAAAGAAGGTAAAAACTGGCTCTAAAGATAAAGATGAAATAATAGAATTAGAAGCTTTATTAAAAGCAAAAGGAGCACTTGAAAAGAATGTAGCCTTAAGACAAATAGACTTTACTAAAGAAGAAAGACAAGCTATTAAATCATATAATTTCTTAACATTAAAACCAATAATTTATATGGCTAACATAAATGAAGATGAAATAGGTAAAGATGATAATAATCATGTTGCTAGAGTAAGAGAATATGCATTAAAAGAAGGTGCTAAAGTAATAAAAGTATGTGCTAAAATAGAAGAAGAATTATCACAGTTAGACGATAATGATCATCAAGATATGTTAGAAGCTCTAGGAATAGAAATGAGTGGTCTAGATCAATTAATAAAAGCAACATATGATTTATTAGGACTAGCAACATATTTCACAGTAGGAACAGATGAAGTAAGAGCTTGGACATTTAAAAAAGGTATGAATGCAAAAGAATGTGCAGGAATTATACATACAGACTTTGAAAAAGGATTCATAAGAGCAGAAATAATGAGTTATGAAGATTTAATTGAATGTGGTAGTGAATTAAAAGTAAAAGAAGCAGGAAAGACAAGACTTGAAGGAAAAGATTATTTGATGCAAGATGGCGATATATGTCATTTTAGATTTAATGTTTAATATAATTAAGGGAGAGTGATATTATGGATAAAACATTATTTTCAAAAGTGTATTTATGGTTATTTATAGGTCTATTAGTAACATTTGGTACAGGTGTAGTAACATCACAAAATAAGGATGCCTTAGAAGTACTATTTGTTCAAAATCGTTATTGGATATTTGCAGTAGCTGAAGTAGCTATAGCATTATATCTATCAATAAGAATACAAAAAATGAGTCCAACATCAGCAAGAATATGTTATTTATTATATACATTCTTAACAGGATTAACATTCTCAACAATCTTTATAGCATATAAAATAACATCTATCATAATGGTATTTGGTATAACATCAGCATTATTCTTAGCTTTTGCATTAATAGGAGCAAAAACAAACGTAGACCTAACTAAATTTAGAACATATTTCTTTATGGCATTAATAGGAATGATTATATGTACAATTATTAATTTATTCTTACGTAATCCAATGTTTGATATATTAATATGTTGTGCAAGTATAGTAATATTCTTAGGATATATAGCTTATGATATCCAGAGAATAAAGAGTATGGAAGGCGTAATGGATGATGATAAAGTAGCAGTATTCATGGCATTCCAATTATTCCTAGACTTCATAAATGTATTTATGGATCTATTAAGACTATTTGGAGATACAAGAGATTAATAAAAAATAACTAAAAAGCATTTACAAAAGTGCTTTTTTTTGTTATTATACTAGCGAGTAAGAAATTTACTCCTTGCTAGAAATAGCCAAAGACCAAAAGGAGGTGTAGAAAATGAGAAAGTACGAAATCATGTTTATCGTAAAACCTGATGTAGAAGAAGCTGAAATGAAGAAAATAGTTGATGATATGAAGAAAGTATTAGAAACTAACAAAGCAAAAGTATTAGACCTTAAAGAAATGGGACAAAAAGACTTAGCATATGAAATGAATAAGTATAAAACTGGTTACTACTTCTTATTTACTATTGAAACTGAAGAAGATAAGGCAACAAAGGAATTTGATCGTCTATCATTAATCAATGAAAATATTCTTCGTCACTTAATAGTAAGAGTAGAAGATTAATAAGGAGAAAATATGAATAAAGCAATATTAATCGGTCGTTTAACTAGAGACCCAGAATTAAGATATACATCAAGTAATGTTCCAACAGCAACATTTTCAATAGCTGTTGATAGACCATTCACTAATCAAAGTGGAGAAAGAGAAGCAGACTTTATTAATATCGTAGTTTGGAGAAAACAAGCTGAAAATTGTAAGAATTATCTATCAAAAGGTAGTCAAGTAGCAATCGAAGGTAGAATTCAAACTAGAAATTATGATGGTCAAGATGGAAAGAAAGTATACGTTACTGAAGTAGTAGCTGATAATGTTCAATTCTTAGGTGGAAAAGGTTCTAATAATGGTGGAAGCCAATCTTCATTTAATGATAACGCAACACCATATGACTTTGCACAAGATGCTGAACCACAAACTACTACAGATGTATCAAGTGATCCATTTGCTGACTTTGGTTCTTCAATTGAAATTAGTGATGATGAATTACCATTCTAAAGAAGGAGGAATTAAAAATGGCAGAATTTTTTAAGAAAAAGAAAAAAGTTTGTTACATGTGTACTGGAAAAGATATCGACTATAAAGATGTAGAAACTTTAAAAAGATATATAAATGATAAAGGTAAAATTTTACCTAGAAGAATTACTGGAGCTTGTGCATTACATCAAAGACATATAGCTCATCAAATCAAAAGAGCTCGTGCTATTGGTTTATTACCATATACTAAATAAGATAGATTATTCTATCTTTTTTTCTTTCTATAAATGACATATTCCCTATTTTGTAGTATAATTATTATGATGGTGGATTTTATGAAAATAGAAAAAGAAATAAAAAGGATAATTAAAAAAAGTGATAATATTTTTGTATCAGGACATAAAGATTTAGACTTAGATGCAATAGGAGCATGTGTTGGTATAAAGAGTATTGCTAGACACTTTAAAAAAGAGTGTTATGTCATAGTAGATGATAAAGAACATAGTCTTAGCATTAATAAAGCATTAGAGGATTTAAAAGATAATACTAAGATAATTACTAGTGATAAAGTATCTGACTTATATAAAAAGAATAGTATTTTAATAATAGTTGATACAAATAAGACTTTTATGATACAAAGTGATAAGATACTACACTATTTCAATGATATAATTGTGATAGATCACCATCAAGAGTCTAGTCAGACAATAAACGGTATAAATATTATTAGAGAAGACAAATCTAGTGCTTGTGAAATGATAGTAGATTTAATGAATGAATATGGTGTTATACCTGATGAATTAGAAGCAACTCTTGTATTATCTGGTATAGTACTTGATACAGATAATTTTAGAAAGAAGACTAATAGTAATACATATTTAGCTGCTCATTTATTAACAGAAGTAGGAGGAGCAGATCCAAAAAAAGTTCAATATTACTTGAAAGAAGACATTAAAGATTATATAATAAGAAACAAGATTTTAATGAATGTAGAAGTTAAAGATAACTATGCTATTGCTGTAGCTAAAGAAAAAGAAAAGTATAAAAAAGAAGAATTAGCTAAAGTAGCAGATACATTATTAAAATTCAATGATATAAAAGCATCATTTGTTATAGGTAATAGAAAAGATGATTATCTAGGAATAAGTGCAAGAAGTGAAGGATTAGTAGATGTAGGATACATCTTAGAAAAACTAGGTGGTGGAGGAGATATCTATAATGCTGCCTGTGATATGAAAAATATAACTATAGAAGATGCTAAGAAGGAGTTAATTAAAGCTTTAAAGGAGGAATAGTATGAAAGTAATATTCGTTAAAGATTTAAAGAAGACTGCTAAAAAGGGAGATATTAAAGAAGTAAAAGATGGTTATGCAGAAAACTATTTAATTAAGAATGGTTATGCTGTTAAGTATGATGATAAAAATGTAAGAATCATCGAAAAAGAAAAAAAAGAAGAAAAAGAATTAGATGATATTAAAAGAAAAGAAGCTAATGCTTTAAAAAATAAACTAGAAAAAGAAAAGATAAGATTTAAAGTAAAAGTAGGAGAACAAGATAGAGTATTCGGATCTATTAGCATTAAACAAATAAGAGAAGAATTAAATAAATTAGGTTATAAAATAGATAAAAATAGTATAACCTTAACAAGTTCTCTTCAAAGTATAGGATATCATAACGTAGAAATAAATATTTATAAAGAAGTAAAGGCAATTATAAAAGTAGAATTATACAAATAAGTAAGGCGGTGATAGTATGGCTTTAAAGGAAATACCAAATGATCTAATAGCAGAACAATCAGTATTAGGATCAATGATGTTATCTCAAAATGCTATAGAAAAAGCATGTGAAAAGTTATTTGCTAAATCATTTTATCAAGAGAAACATCAAATAATATTCCAAACTATTGTAGATTTATATGATAAGAAAACACCTATAGATTTAACTACAATAACTAGTGAATTAAACAACAACAACAAAATCAATGATATTGGTGGTGTAGAGTACATTGCTGATTTATTAAGTATGGTACCAAATGCTGCTAATGTTGATTCATATATTCAAATAGTTGAAGATAATTACATGTTAAGAAATGTAATAGATACTAGTGCTGAAATATCAACACTTGCTTATGAACATGATGGAGAAGTATCTGAAATACTTGATCAAGTTGAAAGTAAAATAGTTGGTATTATCAAAAACCGTCGTTCATCAGAATTTAGAAAAATACAAGATGTCTTAGTAGATGTACAATCTAATTTAGAGTTTTTATCAAAAACAAAAGGTGAAATAACAGGTATACCTACTGGATGGTATGAACTTGATAAACTAACATCAGGATTACATGAAAATCAGTTAATTATATTAGCTGCTCGTCCAGCAATGGGTAAAACTGCATTTGCTTTAAATTTAGCTAGTTATGTAACAACACATACAAATAAGAGTGTAGCTATATTCTCACTAGAAATGGGTGCAGAACAACTTGCTAATCGTATTATTTCATCACTTGGTCAAATAGATGGTATTAAACTAACAAGTGGTAATTTATTAAATGATGATTGGAAGAGAATTACAGAAGCAAAAAGTCAATTATCAGGAGCTAAACTATATATATCAGATGATGCTGGTGTAACAGTTGGAGATATTAAATCTAAATGTAGAAGACTAGCAACATCAGAGGATGGATTAGATTTAGTAATTATTGACCACTTACAGTTATTAACTATGGGTGGAAACTATGGAAATAATAGACAAGCTGAAATAACTGACATTTCAAGAAATTTAAAGAAAATGGCCATGGAATTAAACGTTCCAGTAGTAGCACTTGCACAGTTATCTCGTGGTGTTGAATCACGTGAAGATAAACGTCCAAAAATGAGTGATTTAAGAGAATCAGGATCTATTGAACAAGATGCCGATATAGTAGCATTATTATATAGAGATGATTATTATCAATCATTAAAAGAAACAAACGGACAATCACCAGATCCAAGTTTATCAGAATTAATAATTGGAAAACATCGTAATGGACCTACTGGTGTTATTAACTTATTATTTAAGAAATCAACAAGTACTTTCTTAAATATGAGTAAAGATGTAAAGGATAGTAAGGGAGAAAATCATGAGTAAAAAGAGTATATTTATAACTATAATTGCATTTGTTTTATCATGCCTTGTTGTAGTTATTGGTAGACATCCATATTCGATGTATGCAAAAGCAATAGGTATAAATAATTATGGTAATAATCCTAGAGAAGTATATAGAGTATACCTAGCAGGTGATTCTTTAGGTATTATTAAATCAAAAAGAGAATTAGAAAAATATATTGATGATAAACAAGAAGAATTGAAGAAAAAGTATCATGTTAAAAAAGTATATGCTCCTAATGATTTAAAAATAATAAAAGAAATAACATATAATGAAGATACGATACCAGTTAAAAACGTCTATGATAAAATAAAAGAAATAAAAGGAGATTCATCATTTACAATTGATGGATATATCATAGAAATACGCACTGAAGAAAAAACAAACGAAACAGAAAAAATAGATGCATCTATTAAAACATTCTATGTTTTAGATAAGAAAATATTTGAAAGTGCAGTAAAAAAGACAATTACAGCGTTTATTGAACCTGAAATATATGAATCATATTTGAATGATACTCAAAAAGAATTAAAAGAGAATGAAACAGGAAGTATAATTGATAAAATATATATAGATAACAATATCACTATCACAAAAGGAAGAATTCCTACAGGTGATAATATATTTGTAACAGAAGAAGATTTAAGTAAATTCCTATTGTTTGGAACAACTAAAGAACAAGAAAGTTATAGTGTACAATCAGGAGACACTATTGCTACTATAGCTAATGATCATAAATTATCAGTAGAAGAATTCTTAATAGCTAATACAGAATTTAAAACTGCTGAAGATTTACTATATCAAGGACAAGTAGTTAAATTAGGATTAATAACACCACAGTTTGATTTAGTAGAAGAAATGACAGTAGCATCAAAAAAAGAGATAAACAAAAATACAGTATATAAAGATGATAATACACAATATGTTGGATATGAAAAAGTTGAAGAAGAAGGACAAAATGGTTTAGCCTTAGTTACAGAAAAACACAAAGTAATTAATGGTGAAATTAAGGATACAATACCAATGTCTACTGTAGAAATAACCCCAGCTGTTGATAAAGTAGTTGTTCGTGGAACTAAGCAATATTATAGTGGAGTATATGGTGAAAACTA
>JAEEGK010033138.1_pt1 | contig 10062 bp, 8 predicted proteins | sample 8958771 | NCBI WGS metagenome assembly JAEEGK01 (sample SAMN16246547, study PRJNA631951) | gut metagenome | biome: gut microbiome; feature: rumen; material: SC-attached | host: Bos | place: Iran: Karaj | collected 2018-10 | reverse complement strand
CAAACAACGAATTGGCAATCGGTAAGGACATTGCCCTCGCAATGGAAAAGGTAAAGAAGGAAGGCGTTATCACAATCGAAGAGGCAAAGGGTATCACAACCGAGGTTAAGGTTGTTGAAGGTATGCAGTTCGACCGTGGTTACATTTCACCGTACTTCATCACCGACAGCGAGAAGATGCAGACCGTAATGGATAATCCTTACATCCTCATCACCGACAAGAAGATTTCGTCGATGAAGGACTTGCTGCCAGTTCTCGAACCAATAGCACAGGAAGGAAAGGCATTGCTTATCATCGCTGAGGATGTTGAAAGCGAAGCTTTGGCAACTTTGATTGTTAACCGCTTGAGAGGTACTTTGAAGATTGCTGCTGTTAAGGCTCCGGGATTCGGCGACAGAAGAAAAGAAATGTTGCAGGATATAGCAATCCTTACCGGTGGTGAAGTTATCACCGAAGAACGCGGTTTGAAGCTCGAAAATGCAAACATCACAATGCTCGGTCGTGCCGACAAGGTTACAATCGACAAGGAAAATACAACTATCGTTGACGGTTGCGGACAGAAAGACCAGATTGCTGCAAGAGTTGCTCAGATTAAGAAGCAGATTGAACTCACAACTAGCGACTACGACCGTGAAAAGTTGCAGGAACGTCTTGCTAAGTTGTCGGGTGGTGTTGCAGTAATCTACGTTGGCGGTACTACCGAAGTAGAAATGAAGGAAAAGAAGGACCGCTACGAAGATGCTTTGTCGGCTACCCGTGCAGCAGTTGCCGAAGGTATTATCCCTGGTGGTGGTGTTGCTTACATTCGTGCAATCCAGAAGATTAGCGACTTGAAGGGTGACAACGACGAGGAAAACCTCGGTATTGCAATCGTACTTCGCGCTTTGGAAGAACCTCTGCGTCGCATCGTAGAGAATGCTGGTAAGGAAGGTTCGGTTGTTGTTCAGAAGGTTAAGGAAGGCAAGGGCGATTTCGGTTACAATGCTCGCATCGACAAGTATGAAAACTTGTATGAGGCTGGTGTTATCGACCCGACAAAGGTTTCGCGTATCGCATTGGAGAACGCTGCTAGCATCGCAGGTATGTTGTTGACTACCGAATGCGTAATCGCCGACATCCCAGAAGAAAATCCAGCTCCTATGGGTGGCGGTGCCAACCCGATGGGCGGAATGGGCATGATGTAAAAGCTCATAATATAAATTTTCAAGTTAATACTAGGCGGAGGCAATCGTAAGGTTGCCTCTGTTTTTTTGTTTCTTTATTTTACGAAAACCTATTATCTTTGCCTATGCTAATAATGTATGAATATGAATATTAGATTTGTAATTTTATTGTCGCTGGCTGTTCTGTTGCTTTGCGGCGGATGTGGTAACAGAGAAAAGGATGTTGAAATAAAGTACATATCCTACAATATCCGATATGCTAATACCAGCGATGGTGACAACGCCTGGGACATTCGTAAACCTGCAACCAAGGAAATGATAGAGCGGGAACAACCTGATGTGTTCGGTTTGCAGGAGGCACTCATTGGGCAATTGCAGTACATCGATTCAAACTTTCCGCAGTATAGCCGTGTTGGTGTCGGTCGCGACGATGGCAAGGAAGAAGGTGAATTTATGGCGGTATATTATCGTAGCGATAAGTTCAAGTTGCTAAAAAACGGAGATTTTTGGTTGTCGGAAACTCCTGATGAGTGTTCTATGGGTTGGGATGCTGCATGCAGACGAATTGTCACCTGGGCAAAGCTGAAGGACAAGGAAACAGGCAAGGTATTTTATGCATTCAACACGCATCTCGACCATGTCGGCGAAGTTGCACGCGAGCAGTCAATTTTGTTGATTGTTAAGAAGATAGATGAAATAGTTAAGAAGGATAAGGCTCCTGTTTTCCTGTCGGGCGACTTCAACTCGAATGTAAATTCCGCCATTTTCGACCCGTTGAAAAGCATTATGAAGGACAGCCGTGCCATATTGCCCGAATCGGAATGGATACCAACGTACAACAATTATGGCAACGGTGGAGACGCTATGATAGACTACATTTTTTATAAAAATGCAGAAGTGCTGGATTTCAAGACTTTGAATGGCGACTACGGCAAACCGTACATTTCAGACCATTATCCGGTGATGGCGACGATGAAGATTTAGGGGTTCAACGTTCAATGTTTAATGTTCAACAGTTCAACGGTTCAAGAGTTCAACGTTTAAGGTTTTTCTGGGGCTTGAAGGCTCAAAGGCTAACAGGCTTGAAGCCATTTCTGGACTTTTAGCCTTCTCTTCTTTTGGCCTTTTAGTCCCATAAAAATTAAATCTAAAATCATTTTGCATCTTGTCAGCAACTTAGAAACTCAGAAAACAAGAAACTCAGAAACATTTCTTGCATCTTGTCGGTCAATCGTAAATCTAAAATCGTAAATCGTAAGTCCATTTTACATGTTTCCTTTTCTATATTCGCTTGGCGAAATTCCCGTTGCCCGCTTGAAATAGCGGCTGAAGGTAGCAAGGTCGGGGAATCCTAATTGTTCTGATATTTCTTGCAACGACATTTTATGTTCGGTGCGGAGCATAGTTTTCGAAATATGAATCACGTGCTGTTGTATCCAGTAGTTGGCACTATGTCCTGTTTCGCGTTTTATGGATGTGCTGAAATATTTTGGGGATAGGCAGAACAAGTTGGCATAAAATTCCACATCGCGGTGTTCCTTGTAGTGCTTGATGATGGCTTCATAGAGTCGTGAACTGATGTATCTTTTTGATGAAGCGTTTATGCCGTCGTTTTCTATGCGGAATGAGTCTATTACCAATAACAATATGTGCAATTGTGGTAATATACAATCATCTGGCAATGATGAACTTAGACGAGAGACTATGCGCAGCGAATCGACAAGTGTCATCACATCGGTATACTGGCTTGGAGTGAGGGTGAAATGCGGATGCTGCTCGTAATGGAATCGGCTGTTGTTGATGTTTAGAATGGCAAGCCGTTCGTAAAGTCGTTCTGAAACGACAACAAGCGTAGCGAGGTAGTCGTCTGATGAACTGTGAGTGAGCAATGCGTGGTGCGGATACACTATGGCCAGGTTGCGAGCACCAAAATTCTCCATTTGACCTTCGTATTCGACATTAAGACTTCCCTGATGATTGATACCTATTGTATAATGGGGTGATGCGTATGGTTTTCCATATTCAGGCATTCGCCTGACATTGTCAATAACAACAACACCTTTACGGTTGATTTCATCGGTCATCATTGATATAAAATTCACATTGCTTTCCATCTTGTATTTATTTCTTGTATTTCGGCTACAAATATAACCAAAATGTGTTTTAGACAAAAAAAGAGTTTTTGCTAAATTTTAAATCCTAATTGATTATTTTTTATTTAAAACTACATATACTTTTGTTTCCTAACCTTATGTTTATTAATTTTGTATTTTATGAAAAGGAAGATTTTAATTGCATCGGTTTTAATGCTGGCAGTCTTTGCGAGTATTAAAACCCATGCGCAGGTGACGGACATTACCGTCTATTGCAGAGAGAATGTCAATTGTGCGTATGAGCTATTGCAGGATGTCAAGAAGTTTTATTTCGAAGGCGAGAACATCGTCTTCAAGTTGGGCGATGGCACGACAACATCTTTTCAAACTGCAGCAATTAAGAAAATGACGTTGAATTATACTCCGGGCGATTATACCGAGGTTGATGAAATGTCGGCTAATGATGGTATTTTTCCAAATCCAGCTGCCGATATGCTTTATTTCAACTTCGATGTGAAGTCGGGTGTGACAATGCAGATTTTTTCTGCTACAGGACAACTTGTCATGGAAAAAAATCTGTATTCAGAGAATGCGGTCGACATTAGTAGTCTGAACGAAGGTTTGTACATCGTGAGGATTGATGGTAAAACTTATAAATTCAGCAAGTTATGAAAAAGATAGTAATATTATTGGCATTAACATTGTCAGTTTTGGCTTTGTCGGCCCAAAACAAGCTCCTGTACTATAGCGGTGGCAATATAATATATACAAAGAACATTGAGAATGTTGATAGTGTAAGTTTCTTGCCGACAGGAACTTCAACTGCATATACAAACATTAGCAACGAAACCCCATTTGATTTTCCTGTAATGGGAATCGACAGCATAGTGCTTTATATGCCTTCGCTTGATGGTGATGAACCGCAGCAGAACCAAGGCGACTGGATTTACATTACCTATACAGGTGGTGAGGTCGGTGTGGTTAACCCGTGGTCGGACAGTGGAATATCGGTTGATTGTTCTGGTCAAAATGTGGTTGTCAATGCTGTATCTGGAACAGAGAATCGTACAATAGTTGTGTCTGGAACAACCACCAATGGTTCTCTTGTTATTAATACCGACAACAAGTTTGACTTAAGACTCAATGGTGCAAACATAACCAATCCGACTGGTCCTGCTATATATGTAACTACTGACAGGAGGGTTAATCTTTTCCTTGAGGATGGCACAACAAATACGCTTGCCGATGGTTCTGCAAATGCAGAAAAGGCGGCATTGCTTTGCGAAGGTGCTATCGAAGTTTATGGAAATGGAACTCTCAATGTTGCAGGAAATAAAAAGCATGGTATCAATAGCGATGCACACATAAAAATTATTGCAGGAACTATTAATGTAACTTCGGCAGTAAAGGATGGTATTCACGCTAACAATTTTAAACTGTTAGGTGGAAATGTTACCGTTAGCGGTTTCGGTGGCAACGGCATTGAGGCTGAATATGGTAGCATAGAACATGCCGACCAAGGTACAATCAAGATTATGAACGGTTTGCTGAATATCACAGCTGCTACAGATGATACAAAGGGTATGAAATGTGACACCTTGACTATTTCGGGCGGAACGATACAAATTGCCGCATCTGGCAACCAGACTAAAGCAATCAAATCTACCATTGTATATATTGCAGGCGGTAATACAACTATCACGGCTTCTGGTGCTGCAGTTGTTGTAAATTATGACCCGTCATATTGTACAGGTATCAAGGCGACCAACATGTATGTTACAAATGGCGAACTTACTGTTACTTGTCCATCATCAAACGATGGTGCAAGAGGCATTTCTACTGACGGGTTGTTCAGTATGAGCGGTGGAACGCTAACATTGTCAGTCGCTGGCAATGGAGGTTCATACACGAATGCATCAAATGTTGCCGACACATACAGCGCAGCATGCATCAAGAGCGATGTTTCTGCAGATATTAATGGCGGAACATTGACTTTTACTTGTAGCGGAACCGGTAGCAAGGGAATTTCGAGCGATGGAAATATTAATGTAAATGGCGGAAACATTACAATGACGCTTTCGGGCGGTGCTAGCAAGGGTTTCAAGGCCGATGAAATAATGACTGTCAATGATGGAACAATAAATGTTACCGCTTCGGGTACTACTGTTGTTACAAATTCAGATCCATCGTACTGTATTGCAATAAAGGGTAATACTACAAATATAAATGGGGGCGAAATTACCGTAAACTGCACAAGCACTAACACTGGCGGTCGTGCAATCTCATCAGATGGAGTACTTGCAATCAACGGAGGAGCAATGCATTTTGCAACGGCTGGAAATGGAGCAACAATAACCACAAGCGATGGTTATTCGCCAGTATGTATTAAGGCCGATGGCGATGCGTTCATTTATGGAGGAACAATCATTTGTACTTCATCAGGCAAGGGTGGTCGCGGAATAAAAGTTGACGGGGCTCTTGTCATCGGACAATCCGGTGCCGCAGACGATTTGCTGAACATTGAAATAACTACTTCGGGTTCGGCAGTCAACTCTTCAAGCGGTGGCGGCTGGGGTGGCAGTAGCAGTTCAAGTTATTCTGGCAATCCGAAGGGCATCAAGTGCTTGGACAACCTTACTATAAACAGCGGTCGCGTAGCTGTATATTCAAATCAGGAAGGTATCGAAAGCAAGACTGCAATCTATGTAAATGGCGGTATTATCGAGGTAAATTCAAAGGATGACGGACTAAATGCCGGTGTAAAGTCGCCAGCTTCTGGTTATCTTGAAATAAACGGCGGCAAGTTATGGATATATGCTCGTGGAAGCGATGCTCTCGACTGCAATGGTGCAAGAACCGTGATAAATGGCGGTTTGATAATCGCTGGCGGTAGCGGACACGAACAGGCCGTTGACTGCAACCTTGGCGAAACTCAAGGCAATACCTTGGAAATAAATGGTGGAACTCTGTTGGCATTCGGTGGAACTATGGGTGCTTGGTCGCAGTCTATGGGCGGAGGTTTTCCTGGTGGAGGTTCTTCCTCGTCAAGTGCTACACCTACAATGACAAACCAGAAATACTTGCTGAATAGTTCTTCAAGTGGTGGCGGTTATCCTGGCGGAGGTTCTTCATCTTCATCAACATCAATAACCTCAACCATTGTAATTAAGGATGCAAGCAATAATCCCATATTAATATACAAAGGTCCGACAGTATCGGGCAATGGTTGGGAAACTAACTATGGCACCGGAACAAAGCCTCCTGGTGGAAGCGAATTCGGCTTCTCAAGTCCCGATGTACAGTCTGGCAATTACAGCATCTATACTACGGCTACTATCAGTGGTGGCGAAAGTTGGCACGGTGTTTACACAGGTGCAACTGCAACAACTTCTGGAACGGCAACTTCAGTAACAGCAAAACCATAATAATTTAATATGAACAGATTTTTTTCAGTAATACTCTCAGTTCTTCTCCTTGTTGCACTCAATTCGTGCAACAACGGGGAAGGCGAGGGCGGCACTGGCATCATTGAAGGTGATGTCATGCTTGTTTTACACCCCGACGACAACTATAATCTTGAAACCGATACCATCGTGGCGGCAAAGGTTGATGTTTTCATCGTTTATGGCGATGATACCTTCTATGGCGATGATGTCGAAACTGATGACAATGGTCATTACCGTTTCAAGTACATGAATCCGGGCAAATATACTTTGTTTGCCTATTCGACATTGCCTAGCGGCGAGAGAATTGCCGTTTCGCAAGAAGTGGAACTCAAAAAAGGTGCAACGGCAACTGTTCCGACCATTTACATCCACGAAGGCAAGGCTTACGGAACATCTATCGTTAAAGGTCGCGTGTATGCAAGGTATTATCACAATAGCACATATCGTGGCGAAGGTTGGGCATACGACCATCGCGTGTTCATTAAGCGCGATTCCGAACCTTATCATTTCGATGATGTGCGTGTTGGCATAGATGGATATTTCTACTTCCAGAAAATTACTCCAGGCGACTATACCATTTTCACCTTTACTGAGAATCTGAACGAAATTCCCGACACGGTAACTCGTAGCATTAAAGTGGAAAATGCTGGCACGATTTATGAAATTCCCGATACTATCAACATAATTTCAAATGTTTAAGGTATGAAAAGAGGAATCTTAATAATGCTCGTATTGCTGTTGTCGGCATTTATGGTATGTGCGCAGACTACCGAGGAAAAGCGAGAAAAGCGCAAAGGTCTTACCATAAAGGAATGGAACGAGAACCAAGCTACTAAAACGCGTTTTCTCGACCATGTTACAAAGTACGATGCCAACGGCTTCAAGATTGAGGAAATCGAATATGCCAACTACGGACAGAAGTCGCGTGTGACATTCGAGTACAATACCGTTGGAAAGTGCATAAAGGAAGTAGAGTACGATAGTCGCAACAAGCCAGTGCGCATCCGCAAGTTCGAGTACTATCCAGATGGAAGCAAGAAGAAGCAGTACAATTATTTTCCAAACGGAAAACTTGAAACCGTAAAGGAATTCGAGTACATTTTTGATAAGCAGTAATGTTGTCGCAGATTGAAGATAAGTTGCAGTTGTTCGACACAATAACCCTTGCCGAAATGGAAAAGGTTAAGTTGATGAACAGGGTCGATACGAAATTTCTCGTAACGACAGAGCAGCTTATGGATATTCTGGACAGGATACACGACAGGTATTTCGTGCAGTTCAACGAAGGACGGCGTATCGCCGACTACAACACGCTTTACTACGACACGCCAGATTGCAAGATGTACATAGCACATCACAACCGCAAACTAAACAGGCAGAAACTGCGCTCGCGCATATATGTTGATAGCAACATGGCATTTTGCGAAATTAAGACTAAAAACAACAAGGGGCGTACAAAGAAAAAGCGTGTTTCCATCGACTGTTCCGAGTTTGGCACTATGTTGCAGAATGGCGACACTCGAAACTTTGTTTCGGAGCATTTAAGGTACGATGTGAGCGAACTTTCGCCAGTACTCGAAAACAAATTCACGCGCATAACCCTAGTGAATGTCGAAAAGACCGAGCGCCTAACAATCGACATGAATGTGAACCTGATAAACAGGGTTACTGGCAAGTCGGCGTGCATTCCGAACCTTGTTATCGTGGAACTCAAGCAAGATGGTCTTTGCAAGTCGTATTTCCGCGATGTGCTGCTCGACTTGCGTATAAAACAGAAACGAATCAGTAAGTACTGTCTTGGCACTGTGCTTACAAATCCGAATATAAAGAACAACCGCTTCAGGAGAAAGATGCGGTATATTGAAAAATTGTGTAATACGAAAATTTTATGAAGAAATTATTTTTTCTGATGGTGGCGATTGCCCTTTTTGCGGTAAAAGGATTTGCCCAGGAACAGATGGCAGAAGTTGTCGATTCCGAAAATGCCATTGAAGCAATTGCCGAAGATAATTCGAGTTTCATTGCCGACAACAAGGAATTCGATCCCGACATTGCCCGCGAATTTGCGGATGAGATGACCGCAATTGCATCACCAAACGACGTTCTAGGCATTCCGCTGTGGAACAAGGACAGCCTTCTGTCGATGTTCGTTTTGTTCCTTGTGAACATTATAATATGCTGGTTGATAGTGCATTTCTTGTACTATCGCAAGAGCAAGCGCAAGGATTATTACTTCACCTTTATGTTGTTTGGCACGACGGTGTTCCTGTTGATGAACCTGCTCAACAATGTGAACCTTGCAATGGGCTTTGCAATGGGTCTGTTCGCCATCTTCGGACTTATCCGCTACCGTACCGAGCCTTTGCCAATCCGTGAGATGACCTATCTGTTTGTGATTATTGGCATTTCGGTAATCAACGGTCTGGCAATGAGCCACGGATACATCAACCTGCTCGCAGTAAATGTGCTGTTTATCCTTGTGATACTTATTTTCGACGGTAACAAGGCCATAAAGCATGTTGCAACCAAGATTGTACTCTACGAGCGCATAGAACTTGTAAAACATGGTCGCGAAGACGAACTCATTGCCGACCTCAAGGAGCGTACAGGCCTCGACATTCAGCGCATCGAAGTGGGACACATTGATTTCCTGCGCGATGTGGCATACATTAAGATTTACTACACTCCAATCAGCGACCAAATCAACAGCATCGACACTATGGTCAAGCATAAGGATTTCATGAAATAAATTTTTTGAAGAAAGTTCGCATCATATTATTGTTTGTTATAATGGTTTGTCTGCCATACATTTCGGTGTATGCGCAGACGACCGATTTTGGTGCAATCGTTGGTGCTGGCTACTCCGGCAAGATTGTCAAGGGCTTGGGCTATTCCGCCGAAGCCGAGGTGAAGACATGGGGCAATTTTACCGAATTTAATCGTTTCAAGGTTTCCGCTGGACTAGGTTATTCGTTCTGGGAAAGCCGCTTCAAGGTTTCTGCCGACTTCGACTATATCCTGAAAAACAGGGAAACTTACTTGGAAAATCGCTACAGAGTGAGTGGCGGGCTGACATATTCGGAGAAGATAAGAAGTTTCAAACTGTCGCTTAGGGCAAAATATCAGGCATCGTTCTACGACGAATCGCATGCATATCATAAGTACAACCCTAAAACATATATACGAAGTAGGTTTGAGATAACATACAGTTTCTTCAGCAAGCCGCTTAAGTTATATGCTTCTACCGAAATGTTTATTCGTCTGTACAAGAAAGATGCCCGTTTCATTGACGAGATGCGAACTGTTGTTGGTGTAACTTATCGTCTTGACAAGAATAATTCGCTCGATTTTTACCTTCGT
>JAEEGK010033136.1_pt1 | contig 10062 bp, 14 predicted proteins | sample 8958771 | NCBI WGS metagenome assembly JAEEGK01 (sample SAMN16246547, study PRJNA631951) | gut metagenome | biome: gut microbiome; feature: rumen; material: SC-attached | host: Bos | place: Iran: Karaj | collected 2018-10 | reverse complement strand
TTCCCTTTATTCCTTAATTAAATATAAGAGAGATATATTTAACAAAATTTGCGATTTTTTCACTCTTACTTCCAACCGAGTTCATCCAAGATTTGCGGACCACTATCTGCGAGAATAGCACCTTCATTGATAAGCTGATTGTTGATAGTATCGCTACCTGGTGGGAAAGGAACAACAAGGATTGGTTTACCAATTTCCGCTCCATAATTGAACGATATCATTGTGCCACTGTGGTAACTATTAATCTGCGGTACAAAAATAGCATCTCCTAAGCCAACAACGATACGATTGCGTTGAGGAAAGTGTTCTCTGTCTGGAGGCGTATCAAATGGATATTCACTTATTAATAAGTGATTCTTTTTGATTTCTTCATAGAGTCCTTGATTCTCAGGTGGATAGCAGCAATCAATACCACTTCCTAATACCGCGATCGTTCTACCACCATTTTTAATTGCTGTTTCGTGAGCAATTGTGTCAATGCCTCGTGCTAAACCTGAGACAAGAACATTCCCTTTAATGATTTGGCTAATGATCTTTTCAGTGCACTCTTTTCCATAGTCACTATAATCACGCGAGCCGACAGTAGCGATGCATCTCTTATTGAGTAAGGACAGATCACCGTAATAGAAAAGCACTAAAGGCGGATGCCAGATATATTTCAAACGTTCTGGATACTCATAATCGAGCAAAGTAACCACTTTGCATTGAAGAGACTCATAAACCTTGAGCGCTTCTTCGTAAGTAACTGGGTAATCGTCATTATGGATGGCTAAAACCATCTTGTCATAATCACCTTGGAGCTTCACTGCAAGATAGATTAAAAGAAGTCGACCATCATAGAATTTTTGTTCAGACATAAAAAAGTCCTCCTACTTACCCAATAGGAAGATTTTTCGAAAAATGGTTAATATTTTTTAGAAAAGTGAAATTTTTTCGATAAAACAGGCTTTTATAGGAGCGTAAGAGAAGCGATGAAGGTGTTTTACTGGGCCAAACTCTTTAAGCGCTGCAAGATGGTCTTTTGTGCCATAACCTTTGTTTTTCTTAATGTGGTAGGCCGGATATTTGCTATCAATCTCTTCACACCATCTATCACGAGAGACCTTGGCTAAGATAGAAGCAGCGGCAATTGTTTGAGATAAAGCGTCACCATGAATCAAGTCGACAACTGGAACATCATATCCCTTCATCTTCATGCAGTCTGTGAGGATGATATCATATTTAGTTTTGAGCTTAGCAATTGCGTTCTGCATAGCCATGCGAGAAGCATTTAAAATGTTAACCTCATCTATCGTATCAGGATCAATAGAACAGATGGCATAATCAACAGCGTTTTTAACGATAATATCAAAGGCTTCTTCTCTTTGCTTTGCAGTGAGTTTTTTTGAATCATTTATTAACTCAGATTTAAAGCCAATTGGAAGAATGACAGCCGCGGCAAAAACAGGGCCCAAAAGGCATCCTCTTCCCGCTTCATCAGTACCGACGATTAAGCGATATCCTTCTTTAATATATTGTTCATCTAAATCAAGACTCATACCATTCAAGAGTGATCTTTCCAAGTAGGCCATCTTTAAATTCTTTTAAGAGTAAAGCCTCAGATCTAATGAGGTCATTTTCGCCTGTGCTTGAGACTACTTTTCGACGCTCTGAAATTTGATTCAAAACAGTAATTCTATCAGTGATTTCTGAGATGCCAAATCTCTCATTTAAAGCATTAGGATAATGGGATTTTAGGAAGCTAATTAAAAGCTCGCCAAGTTGCTCATTTGGCAAAATATCCTCGCGAATTGCGCCAATTAGTGCCAGATTTGCAGCCTTTTTCGTATCAGTATAGCTCATTGGAAGGATACCAGGTGTGTCTAGAAGCAAAAAATCTTTATTCACTTTTATCCATTGTTCGCCACGTGTATAACCAGGCTTATTTTGTACACCTGCAGCCTTACGTTTAGCGAGTCGATTTATGAGGGAAGACTTACCAACATTTGGAATACCGATAATCATGGTTCTGATTGGTTGAGGCTTCATACCTTTTGCCATCTCTTTTGCCCACTTGTCTTTGCCTAAATTGATGACAGCTTTTGATAAAATTACTTCAGCATTCGAGCTCTTCAAATCAAGCGAAATTATGGCATCAAATTGCTTTGACAAAACCTCCATCCATTTCTTAGTTTGTTCGGCATCAGCAAGGTCTATTTTAGTTAACACAACAAGCTTCTTTTTATTGGCGGTAATTTTACCTAAATTTTCGTTGATAGAGGAGATAGGAGCACGCGCATCAAAAAGTTCGATAACCACGTCAACGAGTTTAACCTTATTTTCGACTTCATTTAGGGCCTTATTCATGTGCCCTGGAAACCAGTGAATTTGTTGTCCCATAATGCTCCTTAATAATACTTAGGCCATTGGTATTTTTTGTGTACCAACTCATATTCTGGCGTCAAAGATTTGTAGCAACTTTGGCAGAGATTTGTTCCAACTTTATAGGTCTTCCCACAAGAAGGACAAACCATTTTTTTAATCTTAAGTTCTGCTTTGCCTTCAATTGCGACAAGAACACCAATCAAATACTCTTCTTTAACTGGCTCATTAAGCGTGCCACAATCTCTAGAATTGGAACGGTTATCGCCTAAAACCCAATATTCATCTTCTCCTAAAGTTGTTTCGTCGATATCTTTTCCTGTATAAGCATCTTCAACTGCAGGATTAATATTAAAGGAATAAGGAATATATTCGAATTCTCCATCTTTCATGACATATAATTTGCTATCTTCAATCTTGAAAGTTTCATTTGGCAAAGCCACTACTCTTTTAATTTTCTGTTTTGGGCTAGGTTTTAAAGCTCCAGAAAGGGAATAATCATCAGAATAGTAAGTTGATACGATTGAGAAACGTTTGATATGGTTAATAGCCGATTTATGAGAATCAACAATACCAAAGTCAACAACTGTTCCAGATTTCTCATCTTCCGATCCATTTAATGTTGGTGACATTGAAATACCAGAAACATAAATTAATTCATAATAAACAGAATGAAAAACTAATGCCCCACTAAAGCAAATGGCAAGCACTAATAGAAAATACCCAGTAATCGATAATATGGCTTTAAGTTTCTTGTTTTTCATCTTTCTCATTATATGAGATGTTACGCATACACGCAACAAAAAAGGGATTCAAATGAACCCCTTTTTTCTAAATAAATCTGTCTACTAGAGAATTTCTTTGATTCTAGCAGATTTGCCAGACAATTTACGGATATAAGTGATTTTGTTTCTTCTCACTTTACCTCTGCGCACGACTTGCACAGAAGCAACTGCTGGAGAATGAACTGGGAAAGTTCTTTCCACACCGATGCCACCGCTCACTTTACGAACTGTAAATGTTGCGGAAACACCACCACCGCGGCGAGCGATAACGACGCCTTGGAAGTTTTGGATACGAGTCTTGTTGCCTTCAACGATACGGACAGACACTTTGACTTCGTCACCAGAAGAGAATTCTGGTAAATCATTACGTAATTGACTAGCGGTAATTTCATTAACTAAATTGTTATTCATTGTTAGAAATACCTCCTTCAAATAGTGATCTCTTGATGTTCATTCTCATTTTCGACAGCGGAACATCCGTATCATGTTCTATAAAACATGCTTGAATATAATAGCAACTAGTAAAAATATTTGCAACTTTTATTGAATAAAAATAAATTATTTTTCGATGTAACTAGCGAGCATTTCGTTGGCTTTTATGAACAATTGATCAGTTGTTTCCTTTTCAATCTGAATATAAAACATTAAAGCTCTGCTCAAATCTGGACCGACATTGATGTAACCAGTGCCATCCTTTTTTACATAGATACAAGCATAATCATCATATGGGCAAGCATAAGAAATATATTCGTCTTTTTTACGATGAATGTCGGCTTTTTCTTTATTTATCTCGACGTATTTTGCGTCATAAAGAATGTTATAAATCACTCCATCAACATCGTAGCATTTTTCTTTTTTATATAAGTCAGGATATAAATTCGAATTAACCCAATTGAAAGAATAATTAGAAAAATGATCTAAAAATAAATCGATGGTTCCGTAGCTTTTTTTAAGTGAAAAATATTCCTTGTCGTAGCAAGAAGAAACAACGATAGCCATGCTGACAAGAATTAAGGAGCGCTTAAATAAATTTAAGATTCGATTATTTTTCATAGATAACATTTTAGTTAAAAAAGAAGACTCTATCAAGTAAAAATACTCTTTGAATAGAGATAGAAAAAATAACACTTAATCTGTAAAGTAAAAATGCTTGACACTAAACATTATTACTAGTAATATACCTAAGGACATAAAAATTAGGAGGCTATTATTATGGTTAAAATTAGATTAACAAGAATTGGTAGACATAAAGATCCAATCTTCCGTATCGTCGCTGCTGACTCTCACTATGCACGTGATGGTCGTATCATTGAACAAATTGGTTATTACGATCCAGCAAAAGGTATCGAAAACGCTGTTATCAATGAAGAATTAGCACTCAAATGGTTACAAGCCGGTGCCGTTCCAAGTGAAACAGTTAAAGCCATGTTCACTAAAAAAGGTATCAACGCCAAATACGCTGAAAGCAAAAAAGCCAGTAAGTAGGAGTTAAACGATGGATTACGAGAAAATTGTTAAAACAATCATTGATCCAATCGTTGAAGATTCTGATTCCGTTCTTCTTAGAGTAAACGAAGAAGAAAAAGACGTCTTAATTATTATCGCTGCTGAAAAAGATGACACCGCTAGACTTATCGGTCGTAAAGGTCTCATCGCTAATGCAATTAGAGAAGTTGTCTCTGTTGCAGGTAAGAGCGAAGAAAAGCACGTCCATCTCAAATTTGAATCTTTTGATGATGAAAAGAAAGAGGATTAATCCTCTTTTTTACTAATTATGGAATACTTATTACTCGGTTATATTGTTGGTTCATTCTCCCTTGATGGCACAATCAAGATTTTAAGCAAAACTGATTTTGCCGATATTCGTTATCAAGAAGGTAACGTTGTGTTTTTATATTCACCAAAAACTAAAGAGAGATTACCAATGATAGTCGTTAGCTACCGCTCTAATGGACAGTTTGATTTTGTTAAGTTAGAAGAGATCAATTCTCCTGAAGAAGCAGAGAGCTATAAAGGCTATGAAGTCCATGCCGAAAAAGACTATAAAAACATGGAAAAAGACACCTATTATTTCGTGGATATTGTAGGTTGCAAAGTTTACGATGAAAATGATAAGCTTTTAGGCGAAGTTAGCCAAGTAGAAGAATTCCCAGCTCAACTCACTTTAAGAGTGAAAAGAAAGGGTCAACCTGACTTCTTAGTGCCTTATGTTAAAGCATTTATTAGAAGTGTTGACATTACTAAAAAGAAGATCGTTATTAATGTTATTGGAGGATTATTATGAAGATAAGTATTTTAACTTTATTTCCAGAATTCTTTGATGGCTTTTTAACGAATTCAATCATCAAACGTGCACTCGCAAAACAATTAGTAGATATAGAAATAATTAATATACGCGATTTTACAAATGATAAATATGGCCGCGTTGATAGCGCTCCAGTTGGTGGAGGCGCTGGCTTAATTATGAAATGTCAACCAGTACTCGATTGTTTGAAGAGTGTCAGAAAAGAAAACAGTCACGTGGTCCTTCTTTCACCAAGAGGAAAGACATATAATCAAGCACGTGCTCGTTATTTCGCCAGCAAAATGGAGCACCTTGTCATTATTTGCGGTCATTATGAAGGAACTGATGAAAGAATTAATAAACACGTGGATGAATTAGTGTCAATTGGAGACTACATCTTAACCGGTGGAGAAATTGGCGCGGAAATTATTAGTGATTCTATTATCCGTTTATTAGATGGAGTGATTGCTCCTGAATCAATTGTAGATGAATCATTTGAAAACGGATTACTCGAATATCCTCAATATACAGAACCATTCAATTATGAAGGTGATCTGATTCCAGATATCTTATACTCAGGTAATCATGGAGCTATTGAAAAATGGCGTAAAAAAGAATCGTTAAAACTAACGAAAGAGTATCGTCCAGATCTATTTAACAAGTACGAATTAAATAAGCAAGAGAAGAAACTCTTAAATGAACTTGATAGCGATGAAACTCCTAAATGGGAGAAAGACGCTATCGAAAAAGGCAAGAAATTTATAAAAGAAAAGTGAGGTTAAATTCCTCACTCTTTTTCTACATGCCTGGGAAACCCATTCCTCCTAGTCCACCAGGAGGCATTCTTCCACTCTTTTTATATTGTTCCATGCGCTTCATCATCTCTTTCATTTGCTCATATTTTTTGAGCACTTTGTTGACGTCTTGCATGGTTCTTCCTGAGCCTTGAGCGACTCTTTGTTTTCTTGAATATTTGAATAGTTCAGGATGCTTTCTTTCTTCCTTAGTCATTGAGTTAATGACGATTTCGAAATTACGCATTTCTCGTTCAGCGGCTTCTTGTTGTTCCGGTGTAATTTTTGGCATACCAGGAATAAGTTTAAGAAGTCCACCTAAAGAACCTAATTTATTGACTTGTTTCATCTGCGCTAACATGTCGTTCAAATCGAATTGACCAGACATCATTTTATTCATCGTATGTTTGGCTTCTTTTTCATCGATTTGTTCTTGCGCTTTTTCAACAAGAGTCATGACGTCACCCATACCTAAAATACGGTCCGCCATTCGATCTGGATGGAAGATATCTAAATCAGTGACTTTTTCACCAACACCAGTGAACTTAATTGGTACACCAGTCATATGTCTAATTGAAAGAGCAGCACCACCACGGGCATCGCCGTCTAACTTAGACATAATGACACCTGTTAATGATAATTTATCATTAAATGTATTAGCGACGTTTACTGCATCTTGACCAGCAGCAGCGTCCACTAAAAGGAGAATTTCTTGTGGTTCAACATCATGCTTAATGTTATTTAATTCTTGCATTAAAGGTTCATCAATTTGTAGACGACCTGCAGTATCGATAATTAAGACATTATAGTCTTCATCATAGGCTTTCTTTTTAGCAGCTTTAGCGATATCAACTGGGTTAACTTTGGTACCCATATTAACGATATCAACACCGATTGATTTAGCGAGTTGATCTAATTGATCAATAGCGGCTGGACGATAGACGTCACAAGCGGCAAACAAGACTTTCTTTTTAAGTTTATTTTTTAATAAATAACCAAGCTTACCAGCAGTTGTGGTTTTACCACTACCTTGAAGACCAACAAGCATGATAATTGTGGGTCTACCAGTTTGATATTTTATTTCTGCATCGTCGCTACCTAATAACTCGATTAATTCGTCATGGACGATTTTAACGAGCATTTGGCTCGGATTGAGTTTATTTAAAACGTCTTGGCCTAAAGCCTTTTCTTTGATGTTTGTGGTGAATTCTTTAACAACTTTATAGTTAACATCGGCTTCTAAAAGGGCCACACGGATTTCTTTAAGCATTTCCTCCATATTGGCTTCGGTAAGTCGAGCTTGACCACGTATCTTTTTAAATATGCCAGAAAGGCGTTCAGTTAATGATTCAAATGCCATTACTTATATATAATCCTTTCTATTTCTTCAAGTACTTGTATCTTTTCAGTTCCTTCTAAATCTTTAGCCTTTTCTATCAAAGATAGAATTTGTTCATTATTTGCTAAGACTTTGAGGTTCTTTTCATATTCGTCTAATTTCTTAAGAGCTTTTTTAATGGCGTCTTCAACAGCGCTTCTACTTACATCATGTGCTTCTGCGATTTCACTAAGTGATAAGTCATAAGAAAAATAAGCATCTGCAAAAGCGTATTGAGTCTTACTTAAAAGACCACCATAGATATGGAGTAAGGAGTTATAACGCACTGTTTTTTTAATCTTATCCATTAATCATTCTCCACGCATAAACCATATAGATATTTATCTAAATCAAATTCTTCAAGGTCATCCATTTTTTCACCTAAACCGATGAATCTAACAGGGACACCTAATTCATCTCTAATGGCTAAAATAATACCACCCTTGGATGTTCCATCCATTTTGGTAATTACAATGCCTGAAAGGTCTGTCACTTCTTTAAAGGCTTTAGCTTGCACAACACCATTTTGACCAGTTGTGGCATCGATGATTAAGAATGTCTCATGTGGAGCGCCTTCAATCTCTTTGCCCATCACTCTTTTAATCTTTGCTAATTCAAGCATTAAATTATTCTTAGTTTGTAATCTACCAGCGGTATCAACGATCACTAAATCGATATCATCTTCTTTAGCTTTTTTAACACCATCGTAGGCCACTGAAGCCGGATCGCTTTCTGGTTTACCAGTAACAATGTCAATTTTGAGCCTCTCGGCCCATGTGGTGAGTTGTTCAACTGCTCCCGCTCTAAAAGTATCAGCTGCCACTAAAAGGACTTTCTTACCTTGGTTTAAATAGCGGTACGCTAATTTAGCGATTGTCGTGGTTTTACCAACACCGTTCACACCTACGACTAGTAAAACTGTAGGGCCGTCTTTTCTAAAGACGACATCGTTTTGAATATCACCTTTTTCAGCATAGCCCACAAACATCTTATCCACTAAGATTTCATTAATCTTTTTAGGTTCGGTAATATGCTCCTTTTTACTTTGATTTAAGACTTCTTCGATGACGTTTAAGGTAAATGATATACCAGCGTCACTTTCGATTAAGATTTGTTCTAATTCATCAAAATAATCTTGGTTAACGGTTTTATATCTTTCAGAAAGGCTATTAAGCTTACTAGAAAAGTTCTTTCTAGATTTCGCTAGACCTTCTTGATATTTATCAACTTTATTATCTTTTTTAGAGAATTTTTCTTTGAGAAACGCTATTAAACCCATTAGATAACGCTCCTTTTACTTAATGCGCTTTTTGCCGCCATTTCTTCAGCTTTCTTTTTACTCTTACCTTCGCCAGTACCAAGGACGATGCCGTTAAATAAAACATTCACTTTAAAAGTTCTATCGTGAGCGGGACCAGTTTGTTCGACTGTCACATATTGGACAGCATCTCTAGATTCCGCTTGAATTTCTTCTTGGAGTTTAGATTTATAGTCAGTTAAATCATCTACATCATAGTTTTTGATATCTTTGATTAAGAGATGCTTGATTAAGCCGTACGCACTCTTTAAGCCAGAATCTAAATAGATGGCACCGATTAATGCTTCTAAGACATTTTCTAAAATCTTATCTGATTCTTTGACTTGATTTAATGTAATGGAATGGCCAATACGAATGTATTCTGGAAGATTAATACTTCGCGCATAAGTTGCGAGTGGTTTAGTGCTCACCAAAACACTTCTTAATTTTGTTAAGTTACCTTCAGAAAGTTCTGGTCTATTTTTATATACGAGGTCAGCGGTGACATATCCTAAAACTGCATCACCCATGAATTCTAACTTTTCATAATCTTGATGCTTTGTATTAGCGTCTCCGTTATATGAAGGGTGTGTTAAAGCTTGCTCATAAAGAGCGATGTCTTTATAAACGATTTTCAGTTTCTTTAATAAATCTTGGGCAGCCTTACTCATTTTGTTAAGCTCTCCTTAATTTTATTAACGACATCATATTCCACCATTTGGCGAGCCACTCTTAAGGCGTTTTTAAAGGAATAAGCATCAGAGTTACCGTGTGCTTTAACAACAACACCGTTGATACCTAATAACATCGCGCCACCAGTTGATTTATAATCCATTGTCTCTGAAATGTTGTTAAAGCCTTTACGGACGTGTAAATAGCCTAACTTAGTCCAAAGGTTTTCTTTGAAAGCACTTTTGATCATGCTGCCAAACATTTTGGCCACGCCTTCCATACCTTTTAATAAGACGTTACCAGAGAAACCATCGGCCACTAAAATGTCAGCGTCCCCGTTAAGAACATCTCTAGCTTCCATATTGCCCATAAAGCCCGGGAAGTTACTTTCTAAAAGTAATTTATGCGCTTCTTTCACCAAAGGCGAACCTTTATGTTCTTCTGCACCATTACTTAATAAGTATGTCTTTGGTTCTTTTATGCCAAAAAGT
>JAEEGK010033134.1_pt1 | contig 10062 bp, 8 predicted proteins | sample 8958771 | NCBI WGS metagenome assembly JAEEGK01 (sample SAMN16246547, study PRJNA631951) | gut metagenome | biome: gut microbiome; feature: rumen; material: SC-attached | host: Bos | place: Iran: Karaj | collected 2018-10 | reverse complement strand
AACCATCTCAACACCGGCCGTCCCGTTCCCGAGGGAGCCGACCATTATTTCAAGTATCAGAGCAACTATCTCGACGTGCGCAACGATCCGCTCTATCCTTTCGGCTATGGCCTCAGCTACACCACGTTCAAGTATGGCGACGTGCGGCTCAGCAGCAATGAGATGACCAGGAACGGCACCGTGGAGGCCAAGGTCACCGTCACCAATACCGGCAGTCGCGATGCCGACGAGGTCGTACAGCTTTATATCCGCGATGTGCAGGCCAGCATCAGCCGTCCCGTCAAGGAGTTGAAAGGCTTCCAGCGCATCCATCTGAAGGCTGGTGAGAGCCGCGAAGTCACGTTTACCGTTACCCGTCGCGTACTGTCATTTTACGATGCCGAAGGCAACGAGATGATCGAGCCAGGCGAATTCCACATCATGACCGGCCCCAACAGCCGTGATGTCAGTCAGGCCGTGCTCAGAGTGAAGTAAAAACATTATAATAAAAGAGAACAACAAGGGTCAATACGTCCCTTTGTAAAAAAAAAGAAGAATCCATTAGCGATTTCTTCTTTTTTTTGTATCTTTGCCGAAAAGAAAAACAAATGGCATTGCGATACAAGATTCTTCTTGCATTTCTTACGTTGTTCCTGGGTATAGATCAGGCGCACGGATACGATATAGAGAAACTCTGCCAGCCGATTGATGAGGCCATCAGACGGTCGCCGCAGTATGTGGCTGCCTACGAGCAGAAAATTTCGGCGGCTCGGCGCGACTTTGAGCAGGAAACGGACCGTAAAAAGAAATATGAGAAGGGTTTCCACCTGTATCAGCTGTACCGGCCATTCGTGGCTGACTCGGCTATGTTCTTCCTTGAGCAATGCGTGGCGATGGCTGAGCAGGAGGGCAACCGCTCAGAGGCGGTGCGCTGCCGCTCGCTGCTGGGACTGCGATGCTCGAACATCGGCATGTACGACGAGGCACTGCTGATACTGGACTCCATTCAAACGGCGGGGGCCGACAAGGAGACGCTGGGCGCGTATTATGAGGCGTATAACAATGTGTATAGCGAACTGGCCTACTACACGCACATGGAGGCGATGCGTAAAACCTATCAGCAGAAGGCGCAGCACTATGAGGAACTGATGTATCAGTATCTGCCACCTGATGCAGAGACGCGCTTCCTGCGACTGGAGCAGAAGGCGCAGGCCGAGGGGAACCTGAAGGAGTCGATGCGCATCAACGACGAATGGCTGAAGACGGTGGAGAAGGGGTCACACCCGTATGCACTGGTGGCGCTCTACAGATATATTGAGTTTAAGGAGCGACGCGACTCGACGCAGATGATGGAATGGCTGGTGGAGAGTGTGCTGGCCGATATCCGCAACAGCGTGATGGACCAGGGTTCGATGTGGGAACTGGCCAACGAGCTGATGCTGAACGGCGACTTTGAGCGGGCTTCGCGGTATATCATCTTCACCAGCGAGTGTGCCAACCGCTATGGCTCCCGCCAGCGCAATTGGCAGATTTCGCCGCTGCTGAGCGACATCGCAAAGGGCTATAAGGGCAAGAGCGAGAAAACCACGCGGCAGCTGCGCTGGCTGCTGGGGGTGACGAGCGTGCTGGCCCTGGCGCTGCTGGCGGCGTTCTTCTATGTGAGAAGCAGGAACCGGCAACTGAGGGTGGCAAGGAATGCGCTGAGCAGCAAGAACCGTGAACTCTCGGAACTGAACATGCAACTGTCGGAGGCTAACCAGCAGCAGTCGGTGCTGAACGGACAGCTGAAGACGCTGAACGACGAACTGGCGCAGTCGAACAGCCAACTGTCGGAGTCGAACCGCGTGAAGGAGGAGTATATCGGCCGTTTCCTGCGACTGTGCTCGATGTATATAGACCAGATGGACTCGCTGCGCAAGCGGGTGAACAAACTGATGAAGAACCGTCAGTTTGAGGAACTGAGCAAGATAACGCGGCCGCAGGAGTTCAGGGATAAGGAACTCGAGGAGCTGTATGTGAACTTCGACAGCGCCTTCCTGCACCTGTTCCCTAATTTTGTAAATGATTTTAACGCGCTGTTGCGCCCCGAAGAACGCATAGAACAGCCCGACGACGGGCGGCTGCCCACAGCCGTGCGCATTTTTGCCCTGATACGCCTGGGCATCGACGACAGCGGGAAGATTGCAGAGTTCCTGCACTACTCGGTGAACACCATCTATAACTACCGGGCGCGGGTGAAGAACGGAGCCCTCCGTGACCGTGAGAACTTCGAGAAGCACGTGAAGGAAATTGGCATGCCCCGAAGATGATTTGTAAACCCCGTTTTGCAAAAATCGGTAGGGCAGCACGGGAAAGTGATAAAATTATGAAAAACGGACGGTAGAGCAAGTGAAAAAAATGTCAATTGCTTTGCCGTGAAATCAGAATTTTGTAATTTTGCGGTCACAAAGAATATTACTCATAAACTCATAAACATTAAACAATTATGGTAAATTACAAAGATCTTGGTTTGGTGAACACCCGTGAGATGTTCAAGAAGGCCGTTGCCGGCGGTTATGCTATCCCCGCATTCAACTTCAACACAATGGAGCAGATGCAGGCTATCGTACAGGCTGCCGTTGAGACAAAGTCGCCCGTTATCATGCAGGTGTCGAAGGGTGCCCGCAACTATGCTAACGCTACCATCCTGCGCTATATGGCAGAGGGTGCCGTGGCTTACGCTAAGGAGCTGGGTTGCGAGAATCCCGAAATCGTGCTGCACCTTGACCACGGTGACAGCTTCGAGATTTGCAAGGATTGTATCGACAGCGGTTTCTCGAGCGTGATGTTCGACGGTTCTGCTCTTCCCTACGAGGAGAACATCAAGATTACCCGCCAGGTGGTGGAATATGCCCACAAGTACGACGTGACCGTTGAGGCTGAGCTGGGTGTGCTGGCCGGTGTTGAGGACGACGTAGTTGCTGAAGAAAGCCACTACACAAAGCCCGAGGAAGTGATTGACTTCGCTACCCGCACAGGCTGCGACTCGCTGGCTATCTCTATCGGTACCAGCCACGGTGCTTACAAGTTCAAGCCCGAGCAGTGCACACGCGACCCGAAGACTGGCAAGCTGGTTCCTCCTCCATTGGCATTCGATGTGCTGCATGAGATTGAGCAGAAGCTGCCCGGATTCCCCATCGTGCTCCATGGCTCTTCTTCAGTTCCTCAGGACGAGGTGGACACCATCAACAAGTATGGCGGCAACCTGCCCGATGCAGTAGGTATCCCCGAAGAGCAGCTGCGTGAGGCTTCGAAGAGCGCTGTATGCAAGATCAACATCGACTCTGACAGCCGTCTGGCCATGACCGCTGCCGTGCGCAAGTATCTGGCTGAGCATCCCGATCACTTCGATCCTCGTCAGTATCTGAAGCCCGCCCGCGAGAACATGAAGAAGATGTACATCCACAAGATTGTCGATGTGCTCGGTTCTGACGGCAAGCTCGGATAATTCGCGTTAACGCCTAATATAATAAGGTGGAAATGTTAAAAATGCATTTCCACCTTAATTTTTTGCCCGAAAAGTTTGGAGCGTATTGGGATTTGTATTACTTTTGCAGTGTAATAGCAAAGTAGTACACTAAAACGCTAATAAATATGATTGAAGTAAGTAATCTCAGTTTCAAGTATCCCGGCCAGCAGGAGCCGGTGTTTACGGATTTCAGCCTCAGGCTGGAGCAGAACAAAGTCTATGGACTTTTAGGTAAGAACGGTACGGGCAAGTCTACGCTGCTCTACCTCATCTCTGGATTGCTGCGCCCCGCAGCCGGTGCGGTTAGTTGCGACTCAGTTGCAACATACAAGAGGCGGGTAGAGACGCTGCAGGAAATCTTCCTCGTGCCTGAGGAATTCGACCTGCCGTCGATGTCGCTCGAGAAATATGTGAAGCTGAACGCGCCGTTCTATCCCCGCTTTAGCCGTGAGGTGCTGGAGGCCTGTCTGAAGGACTTTGAGCTGACCACCGACCTGAAGCTGCAGGCGCTGTCGATGGGACAGAAGAAGAAGGTGTTCATGTCGTTCGCCCTGGCTGCCAACACCCGCTATCTGCTGATGGACGAGCCGACCAACGGACTGGATATTCCCTCGAAGTCGCAGTTCCGAAAGGTGGTGACGCAGAACATGAACGACGACCGTACGGTGATTATCTCCACCCACCAAGTGCACGACGTGGAGTCGCTGCTCGACCATATCCTCATTCTCAGTCAGCGCGAACTGCTGCTGAATGCCCCGGTGGCCGACCTGACGGAGAAGTATGTTTTCGAATACCGGCCGGTTGACGACCATTCGGCCGCAGTCTATAGTGAGCCCTCTCCGCAGGGTGTTGCCGTGATGGCCGAGCGCCTCGAGGGTGAAGCCGAGACGCAGCTGAATCTGGAACTGCTCTTTAACGCCGTTACGAAACAACGCATCTGATTTTTTCACGACTAAAAAGAATTGTTATGAAGAACTTCGATTTACAACGCTTTGGACGCGTTTTGCGGTTCGATTTCGCCCAGAATCGCCAGCAGTTGCTGTGGTGCGTGCTCTGCATGCTGATGGTCTACCTGTTCTTTTTCTGGTTTGCCCATAACATCGGTATGAGAGTTGACATAGTCACAGATTGGGAACTGTATATCAAAAATATATGTAATGGCGTCGGCATCTTTGGTGTTATAGGTTTCTGCATCTATATGTTGGTAATGGCCAGCACGCTCTACAGGAGAGAGCAGAAGAAGGCAAAGCGCACGGCATGGCTGATGCTGCCCGCCACGAATATGGAAAAGTTCCTGTCGCGCTGGGTGTTTATGCTTGTTGTGTCGCTGGGCGGTTTCCTGATGTTCTTTGTGGCCGATGCTATCCATATGGCATGGCTCTGGATGACCGGTAAGCCCGTCATTGCTGCCACGACTTATTCCCAGTATTATTTTATGCCAACGTCCGACATAAGAACAGACTTTGCATGGTTTAAAATTCTTTCGTTATATTGTTTTTTGCTGTCAGGTCAAGCCTTCTTCCTCTTGGGTGGCATCCTGTTCCGGAAGTTCCAGCCTATTGTCACCGCTCTTGTCGGCATCGTACTGTTCCTTGGACTTGATTACTTTAGAGTCTGCTGCGGTCCTGACACGAGCGACATTCCCAACACCTGGTATCACGTAATGCTGTCCTCCTTCTTCGTTGCGCTCATCTGCGTCTTCACCGTTTTGGCCTACCGGCTTTTCTGCCGCTGGCAATTAGCAACCCGTAATTTTGTAAATCTGCCATGAATATTCAGTTTTCCTTTCGCCGTTTCTGGCATGTCCTCGTATGGACGTTAGTCTATCATTGGCGCCAACTGCTGACGCTGTTCAGTGTGGCTTTTGTTACTTTTGTCGCTGTGGAGATAATAGAATTTATCCAAGTCAGCAACGACTATGCGTATAAGATCTTTACTTATAAATCACATGAAGCTATTGTCAAGGGTGCCTTGCATGATTGCAGTAACGGGTGTATGTCTTTCTTAGCGTTACTGATGTGCATAGGTGCAGCCTTTGCTTTCTACAACCTGCACCGTAAGAACGAAGGCCGCCAGCTGCTGATGTTGCCAGCCACGAACTTAGAGAAATTCATGGCCCGGTGGGTGGTCTACGTGCCCGTGCTGTTTGTGCTTTATGTGGTGGCCTTCATAGTTGGCGACGTGCTGCGCATGGCCGTTTGGCCCGTGCTCGTTTCCTCCAAAAAAATCAGTTTCCCCACGGCCATCCCGGAGTTTTTCGGTGTCATGAAGTATCTGGTGGTGTGGACGTCAACGCTGCATTTCTATAAGTTACTCGCTTTGTGGCGCAAATTCTGGTTCTTCCATGCTCTGAGCCTGTTCTCGAGTGTATGGATAGGCCGCTGGGCCTGGCTGTTTGTCACCATTGTGTTCTTTGCCGTGACGGCTTTTCTCCTCAGGGGAAATTATCAAGGTTGGGATGTGACGTTGTTCTATCTCTTGGCCGTTGTGCTGGCGATTGTCGCCTACTGGCTGTTCTGCCGCTTTCCCAAATACAAACTGTTTCACAATAAAGACTGACTATTATGGCATTTACCAACGATAAAGCAATATACCTGCAGATGGCAGACCGCCTCTGCGATGAAATCCTGGCGGACACCTACAAGGACGACGACCGCATACCGTCGGTCCGCGAGTATGCCGTGCTGCTGGAGGTGAACACCAACACCGCCGTGAAGGCCTACGACGAACTGGCTCGTGCGAACATTATCTATAATAAGCGCGGTCTGGGCTACTTCGTCACCAAAGGGGCAAAGAAGCAGATCATGAAGGAGCGTAAACGGCAGTTTATGAAAACGCATCTGCCGGAATTGTTTCGACAGATGCGCCTGTTGGGTATTGATATCAAAGACATTGACGAGGCCTGGACTGCTACGACAGTCCCGTGATTTTCCCGTCGATGACGTCGATGCGCTCTGCCTGCGGACTCTTGGGCAGTCCCGGCATGCGCATCATTTTTCCGGCCACCGCCACAATCATCTCGGAACCGGTGTTGACGATAATCTCGCGGATATAGATGTCGAAGCCTTCGGGACATCCGTAGAGCTTGGGGTCGGTAGAGAACGAGAACTGCGTCTTGGCAATGCACACGGGATAGTGGTTCACCTCGCTGTCGTTGCCGAAGATGCGACTGATGTCGCCCAACTGCTGCCAGGCGCGTTCGCTGAAAGTCACCGAGGCGGCACCGTAGATGCTGGTGCACACTTTCTCTATCTTCTTGGTGATGGGTTCTTTCAGGTCGTAGGCAAAGCGCAAGGGTGCCGAGGGCTGCTTCTCGATGGTCTCAACCACCAGGGTGGCCAGCTCGCGAGCACCTTCGCCGCCTTCGGCAAAGGCATTGTTCACGGCACTCGCTACGCCCAGCTGCTGACAATGCTCGCTGATGAGGCTCAGTTCCTCGTCGGTGTCGGTGGCAAAGCGGTTGATGGCCACCACTATGTTCTGGCCGAACTTTCTCAGGTTGCGGATGTGCTTGTCCATGTTGCGGAAGCCTTCCAGCAGTCCAATGCGGTTAGGCTCTTTTATTTTGTCGGTCTCAACGCCTCCGTGCATCTTCAGTCCCTGCGTGGTCACCACCAGCACGGTGAGCGCCGGCTGCAGGTTGGCTCTGCGGCACTTGATGTCGAAGAATTTCTCGGCACCCAGGTCGGCTCCGAAGCCTGCCTCTGTGATGGTGTAGTCGCTGAAGGTGAGCGCAAGTTTCGTGGCAAGTACCGATGAGCAGCCGTGAGCGATATTGGCAAAAGGACCGCCATGGATGAAGGCAGGCGTCTGTTCGGTGGTCTGCACCAGGTTGGGGTGAATGGCATCCACAAGCAGCGCGGTGATGGCTCCTGTCACACCGAGGTCGTTCACCGTGAAGGGCTTCCCCTCGCAGGTGATGCCCAGCAGTATGTTTCCGATGCGCCGCCGCAGGTCTTCCAGACTGGTTGCCAGACAGAGTATGGCCATCAGTTCAGAGGCCGGTGTGATGTCGAATCCCGAATCGCGTTCAATGCCGTTAGTGCCGCCTCCTTCGCCGATGAGCACATGGCGCAGCGAGCGGTCGTTCACGTCGAGCACTCGTTTCCAGTAGATTTCCTTGAGCAGCATGCCTTCGTCGCGGTGCTGGTAGAGATAGTTGTCGAGCAGCGCGCTGAGCGTGTTGTGGGCCGAGGTGATGGCATGGAAGTCGCCGGTGAAGTGGAGGTTGATTTTCTCCATGGGCAGCACCTGTGCATAACCGCCGCCTGCCGCTCCGCCCTTGATGCCAAAGCATGGACCTAGCGAAGGCTCGCGCAATGCCACCATGGCACGGCGTCCTATTTTGTTCAGTCCTAATGTAAGTCCGATGCTGACCGTGGTCTTGCCCACGCCGGCCTTTGTGGGACTGATGGAAGTCACTAAGATAAGGTGATGACTGCGCACACGCTCCTCGTCGATGAGTTTCTCATCCACCTTGCCGATATACCGTCCATAGTTGTCAAGGCCGGTGGCCGGGATGCCCGTTTGCTCTGCAATTTGGTTAATAGGTGCCAGTGGGGTTTCTCTAGCTATCTCAATATCTGTTTTCATAACTACTTGGTTTGTGGGGACAAAATTACACAAAAGTCTCGGCAAAACAAAGAAACGTTTCTGTTTTTTGACGAAATAGGGTGATTTTGACCCCACCCCTAACCCCTCCCCTCGATGGGAGGGGAGTTCAATGGCTTCTGCAAAAAAATTAGGTTAATATTTGCAGACCGTTAGTTTTTTAGTAATTTTGCACCGGTTTTTAAACAACAGGAATGAAGAAGATTTGTGATTTCATATCTCGCTGGATGGGAGTGCTGGTGCTCCTCACGGCATTGTTTGCGCTGCTGTTTCCCGAGACGTTTAGTGTGCTGAAACCCACCATGATTAATCCCCTTTTGGGCGTGGTGATGTTCGGCATGGGACTGACCTTGAAGTTTGAGGACTTCAAGATTGTATTCAGTCGTCCGAAAGATGTCATCATCGGCTGTCTGGCACAGTTCACGGTGATGCCGTTGCTGGCCTGGTCGCTGGCCAAGGGCTTTTCACTGAGCGACGAACTGGCGCTGGGCGTGGTATTGGTGGGTTGCTGTCCGGGTGGCACGGCCTCGAACGTCATCACTTATCTGGCCAAGGGCGACCTGGCATTGTCGGTTGGCATGACGGGTGTCTCTACGCTGTTGGCGCCCATACTCACCCCGCTGCTCACCTGGCTGATGGCCGGCGAGCGAGTGGATGTCGATGTGGTGAGCATGTTCCTGAGTATTCTTTGGGTTGTTATCCTGCCCATTGTGGCCGGACTGGTTTTCCGCAGCCTGATGCCAAAAGTCACAGAGCAGGCCGTGGCTTACCTGCCTGCTCTGTCATCGCTGGCCATCGCACTGATAGTTGCCATCATCGTCTCGGCCAATTCGGCAAAGTTGATGGTGGGCGGCTGGCTCATCATGCTGGTGGTGATGCTGCACAATGTGTGCGGCCTGATGGTGGGCTATATGCTTGCCCGGATATTGGGAATGGAAATGAAGAAGCGCGTGGCAGTCTCTATCGAGGTGGGCATGCAGAATTCAGGTCTCGCATCAAGTCTGGCCACGCTTCATTTCGCGGCTTATCCTATGGCAACCATTCCCGGGGCGTTGTTCAGCGTATGGCACAACATCTCGGGAGCTGTCATGGCTAAGGTTTATTCAGCAATTCAGCGACGCGGGCAAGCTGGTTAGGAATACGAATCTGCTGCGGACATTTGGGCAGGCACTCTTCGCAGTCCATGCACTTCGTGGCCCAGTTCTCGGTCTTCAGCGTCTGTTCATAGCCCTGCTGGTATTTCTGCAGCCGTTCGGCATAGTCGGGCGAATCCTTTGACGGCAGCGGCAACAGCTTTTCGTTGACGGCATTGTTGTAGTAGCCGAAGTTGCCGGGAATATCCACACCGTAGGGGCAGGGCATACAATAGCTGCATGCCGTGCAGGGCACCACGGGGAATCCCGCCATCTGGTCGGCAATGCGCTCGAGCAGTTCTTTTTCCTTGTCGGTGCAGGGGTCGAGCGGCGAGAAGGTCTTCACGTTTTCTTCCAGCACTTCCATGCTTGTCATGCCGCTCAGGGCAACAAGGATGTTGGGCAGCGTGCCCACCCAGCGGAATGCCCACGAAGCCGGAGTGGCCTCTGCGCGTTCGGCCTTTAGCTGGTCGGCAATCTCTTGAGGCACCTTGGCCAGACGGCCGCCCAACAGCGGTTCCATCACTACGGCCTGAATGCCCAGCTTCTCCAGTTTGTTGTACAGGTATTCGGCATCGGCATCGTGCTTCCATCCGCCTTTGGTAGAAGCATGGCGCCAGTCGAGATAGTTGAGTTCTATCTGTACGAAGTCCCATTTGTATTCGTCGTTGCGGTCGAGCAGCCAGTCGAAGGCCTCCACGTCGCCGTGGTAGGAGAATCCGAGGTTGCGTATGCGTCCTGCCTTGCGCTCTTCAAGCAAGAACTCGAGCAGTCCGTTGTCGATGAAGCGACCCTTCAGGTTCTCGACGCCACCGCCGCCGATGGAGTGCA
>JAEEGK010033132.1_pt1 | contig 10062 bp, 7 predicted proteins | sample 8958771 | NCBI WGS metagenome assembly JAEEGK01 (sample SAMN16246547, study PRJNA631951) | gut metagenome | biome: gut microbiome; feature: rumen; material: SC-attached | host: Bos | place: Iran: Karaj | collected 2018-10 | reverse complement strand
GTCGCATCCCGAAGTCCAGTTGAAAATTGTGGGCGGTGGTCCGCTTTTGAAAAAGCTTCCGGCCTGGATCAAATCCCATGGCCTGGAAGGCAAGATGGAACTGACTGGCTTTGTGCCTGCGGCCCGCAAGTACGAACTGCTTTCGTCTTCGCTTGCGCTGTTGCAGACGAGCTACAAGGAAGGCTGGGGCCTCACGGTGATGGAAGCGGCGCAGCTCTGCAAGACGACGGTTGCGTCGGATGTGCCGGGACTGCGCGATAGCGTCCGTGACGGCGAGACGGGAATCCTGTTCCCGTCGGGAGATGCGGCCGCGTGCGCTTCTGCCATGGAAAAGATTTATAGCGATGCTGAACTGCGCGCAAGTCTTGGCAAGAATGCCAAGCGTTACGCCGAATCGTTCAGCTGGGAAAATTCTGCTCGCGAAACTCTAGAGTTGTTGCAACGTACGGTTGAGGGGAGCGTACGAAAATGAAATTGAATCCGAAGCTTAAGTCGGTAATTGTTTTTTGCTTAAAGCTGGTGGTGACGCTCGTTCCTGCTTACTTTGTCTATCGTAACATTGTGAGCGACCCGGAATGGAGCGTAAATGACCTTTATAAATTGTTCGAGAACAACAGTGTGTTCCCGCTGGTACTTGCGCTCCTTTGCCTTGCGGTCTCTAACTTTACGGCCTGCTACCAGTGGAAGCTTTTGCTAGAAAAACAGGGCGTTCATATGACGTACGGAAAGCTCCTCAAGCTTTATCATGTGGGGCTGTTCTTCAATAACTTTATGCCGGGAAACGTTGGCGGCGACGCCAAGAAGGTTTACGATATCCGCATGCAGGGCGGTCAAGATACTGTCGGTGCAGGCTTTACGGCTACGGTATTCGATCGTTTGTTCGGTCTTTTCTTTATTACGTTATTTGCTCTTGCGGTCGGTGTTTTGTTTTTTGTACACGATCCTGAACAGCGGGCGTTCATGTGGCCGTCGGTCTGGATTTTTATGAGCTTCTGTGTGATGTTTGCGGGGCTTTTGAGCCGTCGCATTGGCCGCTTCTTTTGCCGCATGGCAGGGAAGGTGTTGCCCGAAAAAATCGAGACACGCTTGTTGCGCATGTTTGAACGTTTCCAGAAGTTCCGCTCCAAGAAACTTTGGGTGAACATCATTTGCCTTTCGACGGTCACTCAGTCGCTTCGCATTTTTGTCCACTTCTTCTGCGGAATTGCGGTTGGCGTGACCCTCTCGATGTCGTGGTATTTCTATTACATCCCGCTTGTCGCTATTGTGAGTGCGCTTCCGATTTCGATTGGCGGGTTCGGTCCGCGTGAGTTCTTGGCGCAATCGCTTTTTGCACGCGCTGGCGTGCCTGGGCTTGAATCTGTCGTGATACAGTTGCTTGCATATTTTGTAAGTTTGATATTGAGCTTGTTCGGAGCGGTTGTGTTTTTGATGGGACAGAAGCCCGTGACGTCAACGCCGGAACAAACAAATGGCCATCCTGGAGCAAGGCCGTAAGGCCGACGCAATAGGATCCGTAATTTATTATATCCGTTTTCTATATCCTTTGCTATATGAACCTCGCGCTTAAGGGGCGCAAAAAACATGGATGTAGAAAATCTTTTGAAAGGGTTGAACTCCGACCAGCGTGCGGCAGTGCTGCACGATCACGAAAAGAACGGACAACTTTTAATCTTGGCCGGGGCGGGCTCGGGAAAGACTTCGGTACTGACCAAACGGATCCAGTACCGGATCATGTCGGGTGTCGAGCCTGAGAAAATCTTGGCGCTCACGTTTACGGCGAAGGCGGCTACCGAAATGCGGGAACGCGTGCAAAAGCTGTTCCCTGATGCGGGGGTGAGACTTTGTACGTTCCACTCGCTCGCGCTGTTTATATTAAAAAGTAGAATTCCTGATAACGCTCGCGGGAATGTTGATGAGGAATGGCGATCCCCTCCCCGTTCCGAGCATTGTGGACACATAAGCAATAAATTGCAAGTGTCCACTAAGAATAAATCGGGGATGACCAGTGCGGAGGCGTCTTGTCCTGCATACGAACTTGTCGGCTTCAAGAAGATGCCTGTGCCGACGGAATCGGCGGACAAGTCCTTTATGCAGGAACTCGCGAAAGTTGGCGGACGAAAATTCCGCTTTTCGCGCGAAGAACTTTTTTCGGATGCGCATCCAGCGAAGCTTCTCAAAAAACTTGAGCCACTGCGTAAGCGAGTCCTGGAATCTGGACAGGTCGTCTTTGAAGACCTTATCTACCAGGCGATTAACTTGCTTGAAAATCACGAAGAAGCACGAACGTTCTTTCAAATGCAATGGACGGAAATCTTGGTAGATGAATATCAGGACATTAACCCGTCGCAGTACAGGCTCGTCAAGGCATTGCTCGGTGAACGCAAATCGCTGTTTGTCGTGGGCGATGACGACCAGGCCATTTACGGGTTCCGCGGGGCGGACATCGGGAATATCAACCGTTTCCGCGATGACTTCAAGGAAAGTTCGCTTATCCGTCTGGAATGGAATTATCGCTCGGTCGCAAACATCTTGCATTTTTCGAACCGCATTTTTGAAAACAAGCCTGTCCACTTGCGGAAAGTCTTGCGTGCGGGCAACATGAACGGCTCGGGCGGCTCGCCGATTTTCAAGGAAAACCGTGAACCCGAAATTTGGGTAAGCGAAGACCCGGTCGAAGAAATGCAGAAAATTATCGAATCCATCAAGTTGCTTCGCGAAAGTTATGACTTGCAATGGAAAAATTTTGCAATTCTCGTGCGTTACAACCGTCAGCGCCTTTATTACGAGGAGGCTCTTCGCGATGCCCGTCTCCCGATCGCGGGGGATGTGGTGGCCGGCGCAGAGACGGTTGACGACATAAACGGCGGCGAAATCCTCGAAGACGGAATCCATGTCGAGACGGTCCATGCGTCCAAGGGGCTCCAGTACGCAGTCGTTTATTACGCAGGAATGTCCGAGGGACTTACGCCGGGGGCATGTACCGGGAATCGTGAACAGCGAAAAAAACAGTTGGATGAGGAGCGTAGGCTGTTCTATGTCGGTGTGACGCGGGCAGAATCTTTTTTGGTTTTGCTATATTGCAAACGTAGGTATTGGAAAGGGCGCCTCGCGAAACTCAAACGTTCTCGTTTTCTGCCCAGGGAATCTTCAAAAACAGAGATAGATATGCCAGTTATTTTATTTAGAATATATGCAGCCGCAAGGATACTTCTCTTTATGCTTGAGTATATTGTGAAAATTGCGTTTGTCTATATGTTCCGTCGAAAAGATCTGGATTCCTGGATAGAAGAAAAGGTTCAGCTTTTTTCTCGCTTCTGCATGAAGGTCATCCGTGTCGATGTGACGATTGAAGATCAGGCGCAGCTGGCGAAAGTCGATTGGACTCGTCCCGTGTTCGTGATGGGGAACCACCGCTCTTACTTGGACATTCCGCTTGCGTTCTTGGCGTTGCAGCGTACCGTGGGCTTTATTGCGAAAACTCAACTACAGCGCATCCCGATTCTGAATTTCTGGATGCACAAGCTGGGTTGTCTCTTTATCGATAGGGAAAAAGGCGGTGGAGCGGCTATCATCCAAAAGGCCGTCCAGTCGGGCAGGATGCCGAAACTATTTATTTTCCCGGAAGGGACGCGCAGCAAACGTAAGGGCATGGTGGCTTTCAAGAGTGGTTGCTTCAGGCTTGCCGTCGAGGCGAACGCCATCATTTTGCCCATAGTCACAAGAGGCTCCGACGAAGTTTGGGAACACCGCAAGGATACCAAGCATCACCCGGTTTCCATGAAAATTCTTGAACCGATAGATACGGTCGAGTTCAAGAAAGAGCATGGCGGCGATTCGATGGATCCTCGCCATGATCTGCTCCCGTATGTCCGCAGCAAGATGGAAGATGTGTATGATAGGCGTCTTTGATTCCGGCTTTGGCGGATTGACCATTTTGCAGAAGCTCCGCCACACGCTCCCGCAGTACGATTACCTGTATTTGGGGGACAATGCGCGTGCGCCGTACGGCTCCCGCAGTTTCGAGACGATATACCGCTACACGCTCCAGTCGGTGCGCGAACTGTTCCGCCGCGGTTGCCCGCTGGTGATTCTCGCCTGCAATACCGCTTCGGCAAAGGCACTCCGCAGCATCCAGCAGCAGGTGCTTCCGGTCGAGTTCCCGGACCGTCGTGTTTTGGGCATTGTCCGCCCGACCGCCGAAGAAATCGGGAATTTTTCGAAAACGGGGCATATCGGCATTTTTGCGACGGCGGGGACGGTTTCCTCGAACAGTTACGTTCTTGAAATCAGTCATTTTTTCCCGAACCTGCATGTAACCCAGCATGCTTGCCCGATGTGGGTGCCGCTTGTGGAATACGGCGAACGTGGGACCGAGGGTGCCCGTTTCTTCGTAAAAAAGGACGTCGAGCAGCTCCTCACGGCAGACCCCGAAATCGATACGGTTTTGCTGGCATGCACGCATTACCCGCTTCTCGAAGATGAAATCCGGGCCGCACTTCCACCCCATGTTCGGCTGATTGTCCAGGGCGATATCGTCGCTGACAAAACACGGGACTATCTGCGCCGGCATGTGGACATGGAAAAAAGGATTTCAAAAGGTGGAAAAGTCAAATATTTGACGACGGATACCGCAGAATTCTTCAAAAAAGGCGCTTTTCGCTTTGGAATGGATGATATTTCGGCGGAGTCGTTGACTTTTTAAACAGTAAATTGTATTTTAATGATTGTTACTGACGAACCGTACTCGGTCCGCTTGTACTGATTTTAATTTTCGAACATTAAACTATTGAGTGGATTTATAAAATGCCAAAAACACAGATCAATCTAGAAGGTTGGCAGGACTACCGCGGCAACATGGCGGGGAGTCTGCTGTATGTTGAAACGAGCCACCAGTCCGAAATGCCCGTCCGCGACCAGCTGAATGAAAATGAAAAGGGCTTTCTCTACGAGCCGAACTACGAAACCAGCACCTATGGTCTGATGAGCTGCTACAATGTGAAGGCCATCAACACGATTGTGAAGAGCAAGAGCCGCTACATTCTGTTCGGCACACGCTACGAAGGTTTGAGCGATTCCGAAATGCGCAACAAGTATCTCATTATGGGTTACATGCGTATCGACAAGATCAAGGACGTGCGCACCCGCCACGTGCAGCGCTACATGGCAAACCCGGAAATGCAGGAACCGGAATGCATGCAGATGGAACACAACTGGGCTGTCTATGGTCCGATGCGCTTTGTCTCGCTCGACGATTCCTTCGTGGTGACCGACGAAATCCTCAAGGAGTGGGGTTACAAGGGACACGCCTCCCGCCAGCTCAAGACGGTGTTCTCCAAGGAACATCTCGAAAAAATCCTTGCTCACCTGGATTCCAAGGAAGACATGATCGACGAATACATCGCGACTGTCGATGAGTACAAGGAAGCCCTCGCCGAAGAATAATTTTTTCGAAACGCGAAGTTTGGAAGTCCCCGCCTCTTAAACCGGCGGGGCTTTTTTTATCCCGGCTAGAATTTGCTCCGGACGAGTCCCGGGGGCTAGCTTTTTTGGGCTAAAACTGAACCGACACACCCAAATGCGTGGCGAACCCGTTGCGGAACAAAAGCTTCGGCACGTTTTTCTCTAAAGTCCCCTTCTTGTCTTCGGAATGGGTTGAACTTGTTTGCGAACCGCTATTGCCTGAACCGGATTGGTTTGAAGGCTTGTCGTGCGATGCTTCGTCTTTATTCTCGTTGGCGTTGTAGTCCCGGTAGTCGATGTAGAACGGAATGATTTGCGAAATCCCGTATTGCAAGGCGATGCTTACGGGGCCGTTCTTGCGGATTTCGCCTCCGAGTGAAAGAACGCTCCCGATGCTTTTCAACCTGCGTAGAATTTTCTCGTCGTAGTGCTGGTGCGAGGTGAGTATGGTAGTTTCGATATCCTTGTCGATTTCGGTTTTCCCGCTTGCGCCAAAGAAATCCAGTTCGGCACTTGGCGTAAAAATGTAGCGGTGCCCGAAATGTCTTCGGTAAGAGGCTCCGCCTATAACGGCGAATGCGTCGAGGTCCGCATCGACACGGAAAACTTTCTGCAAGAAGGCGAATGAAATCCCCTTGAGAACGGACGGGGGGAGCGCCCTGTTGGGGGCGAGAGTCTCGAAGAACCGGTTCGGGTTGGAATGCAACTTGCCGGAAATATGCGCATATTCGAGGTGCGTGTGCAGTAGTTCCTGCTTCCATTGGGCATACAGCAAATGGAGCGTTGCCTCTAGCGGCATGTACAGGAAACGTTTGCGGCTGTTTTCGTTGTGGTAAATGCCGTAGAGCGTTATGTCGGCATCGGCAAAAGTGTAGCCGGCGTCGAGACGGGAGTGGTTGAATTTGTGAGCGTAGTTTCCGTTTAAAACGAGGACGCCTGCGGAATCGCGGATGTAGTATTCCTTGTCGGGATTGCGCGGGAGCGTCTTGACATGCGTTAGCGATAAGCTAACATAATGATTGTTGATTTTGGATTCCGCGGAAAGCGCCCGGTAAAGAACGTGAGTTTCCCAATCTACGGAAATCAAGTTGATGATATCGTTTTCCTGTTTGGGCATCCAGCGGATGTTCCCGAGTTCGACGGAACCGCGGGCGATGCTTGCGCTTGCGCTGAAAAGCGAGTCTTCGCGGTGGAACGAGAGAGTCGATGAAACGAAAGGTAGCGTGTTGACGTTTACGCCCAAGGATACATACTTGAAATGGCTCGTGAATCCGGCGCTTCCGATGTTGAGCCTGCTGAGGCTTTTCATGTGCCAGTTTTCGGAGTATCTGCTCTGAACGGCGATATGGTGGAACGCCCCGTAAACGTCGAAGTTGTTTACGGTGAATGAATCGCGCACGCTGCAGGACTTAGCGGAAAACTGCTTGTCGCTCATGTGTAGCAAAAAAAGCCCGCCGCAATCGGCGAGCCCAGTATTGCTTATGGCAAGGGACGCATTAGCAGCAAGCCCAAGCGCAATGATTATTTGTCTTGCGGATTTCACTACCAATCGTAATCGTCACTACGAGCTTCGGTCTTGAGAACTTCCCAGAATTTATCTGCGGTCATGCCCGGCAGGACGCCGCCGAACGTGACATCGGGGAAGTAGATGAGCTTCTTCATGTCGTCCAGCGTGTAGTCGTCAGCCCTGATCCATCTTTTGTTGTTGCTCTGGGCTTCGGCAATCTTTGATTCGTCGGCCTTGCCGTTCAGCAAACCTTGGAGGGAAATTGTCTTTTTGCCCGAAGCGTCGGTAAAGTCGAAAATGTTCTTCACGTTTTCTTTGTACGGCAGTGCAAAAAGGGTGACTCCGTCCTGAACTTTGCAGACCGCGGAAGAAAGCTGGACTGGCGATGGGGCTGTCAAGACGACATTGTCGTCGCCGTAGTTGCGGGATGGCGTGAACGTTACGGTGCAGCCGCTTACAGCCAGATCGAAGCACTTGTACGAATATTCTTTGTCGATTTTGATATCTGCGCAATATTGCGTGCTGTAAGTGTTGTCGGTATAGTTCCACCTGTCTGCGTCAATCCATCCATAGAAATGCTTATACGATGGAATTTTTTCGATTTGCGGTCTGAGGGCCTCTTCGATTTCGTGTTCCACATAATAGCTTTCCATGTTGGTAGACCAGAAGAAGCCTTCGACAGGAGTGTACCATTGGGAAAAATCGTTGAACTTGTGGTAGGGCAGGTAGTCTTGCCAGCCGTCGGTAATCTCGAAGAACTTGGCGAGGTTCACCGTAATCTGGGAGCCTGCCGGAAGCGTAATCGTAACGCCGGTATGCAGGGCCTGGCGGTAATGTTCCAGGGAATCGATCGCTTTCTGGAAATCGGCCGCGCTGACATCGGACATTTCGTCGTCGCCTACGATATAGGGGTCGTTCTTCTGAGTCGCCATTCCGGTCTTGGATTCTTCGATGCCGTACTGGAGACCGATCTGCACGTAGTGAATCGCGGAGTCCAGCAAGTTCGGGATGTTCTTGTAATGGGGTTTCCAGTTGTCATAGACCGTCGTGAAGGAACTCCCCTTGTTCATGAGAGATGCAAGCTGATCTGCGAACGTTTTGGTGTCGCCGTCATGAAAATCGACGTCGGTCATCCAGTCGTACTTGCCGTTGGCAGAAATGTCGAGGTTTAGGCTTGCGCCGAATGTGAGGAGAGCCTTTGCGACAAACATGGCGGCAAGTGCCGGGGCAAATTCACCGCGGTCCAGTTCGTAAGTTTTTTCGTCAAGCGTGTAGTGACAAACGAAGTTGTCGTCACCCACAATATTTTTCATGAAGATGATGGCGGAATCTACGGATGGAATTGCCTGTGCCATGGCGTCCTGGGCCATGCTCGTGAGGTGTTTCCCGTCGCCTGCGATCATCAGCCTGTTGTAATCTTCGACGCCCATGTCGGCGAGGTCCACCTTGTTGGTGATGGTATCGATAAACGACTTGATTTTCGTGTTGTTCATCAAGTCCGTGATGATGCTCAATGCATACCCGAGCTGAGCTTCGCAGTTGGCCGGGTATTTGTCCAAAACTGCCTTGAATGAATTCTTGGTGCTGGCGCTTACGGTCTGGGCGTCCTTGAGATGGCCGCGGTCCAGTTCTTTTAAGATGTCCTTGATATTGGCCTTTGCGGCTTCCAGTTCTGTCGCAACGGCGTCATCCGTTACTTCCTGGCAGCTGTAGGCGCTGAATGAGGGCGTGATTGGTGTGTCAGATGCCTTTGGCGCATCGCTAGGGCTACCGCTATCTCCGCATCCGGCCAAGAGTGAACAGGCTCCAATGGCAAGAATGAAGAGTTTGCTCCTTTTTTTCATAAAAAGCACTCCTTTATTTGCGCTAAATATACAAAAAATAATCTTTATGACGCCAAAAAACCGACTTAATGTTAAAAAAAGTTTTCAATAACGCCGGAAATCTTGTTCGATGCCCGCATAGAACCTTTCGAACCGTTAAGTGCTCGTGGAGGGATTACTTTTTACGCGCGATAAGCACGACTGCGCCTTGTAATGCTTGGAAAAGCAACGGGATATAGCCTAAGAGCCCGGCGGACAGCACAATCGGGGCGGGAATCCCGAGAATGCCCGTGAACAATGCAACTTGGATCCCTTCACGGACGCCGATGCCGTTCAGCGAAATCGGGAGCATCGACACGACGGTGGTGATGCTGGTGAACACGACCAGAATGCAGATGTCGATATCGACCCCGACCGCCTTGAAATAAGCGAAAGCGATAAACAGCGTCAATAGCTGTATCCACAAGGAATCCAGCGACGAAAGAATGAGCTGCTTTTTGTATTTCCTGTAAATAGAAAGGCTTGCCTGCAACTTGGGAATGAAGGTTAGTTTATCCGTGACAAAACGGGGAATCGGGAACTTGTCCGAAAAAAGGCAGAGCAGGATAAAGACCATGCAGGCAAGAAGGGCGACCGTCATGGTGACTGTATAGACGAGGGGAATTTCTGCCTTGTTCAGCGCAAAAGGGAGTGCGATAAAAAAGCAGAGGAACATGGCGAGCAGCCCTTGGATTCGGGCGAGCAGCACCGCCGAAACCGATTGGCTTGTCTGGTGGAATTTTTTGCCGAATGCGAGCGATTTTACGGCATCGCCTCCGAAACCGGTCGGCAGCAAGTTGTTGAAAAAGTAGCCCAAGGCGGTGTAGGCGTAGTATGTCCTGAACGGAATTTCCGGCCCCTGCACCGAAAGACCTTTCCAGCGGTTCGCCTGGATGGCCATGACGAGTGTCGCCGCGATGAGCATGGCGATAATCCAGGGGGTCATGCCGACGTTCCAGTTACTGATGACTTCGTTCAGCGGAATTCTGTAGAAGATATAGGCAAACCCACCAATACTTACGAGAAGCTGGATGATTCGCTTGGCAAAAAGCCTCTTGCCTGTATTATCGGTCGTCATGCCCTATAATAATAGTATTTTTGCGTGTGAAAAATTTATATTTAAGAAAAAAGGTTTTTATGTATCGCAATAAGATTCGTTATGATGTAGCTACGCTTGTTCCCAAAGACGCCAAGAGCGTTCTTGAAATTGGGGCTGGCGCCGGAATGAAT
>JAEEGK010033130.1_pt1 | contig 10063 bp, 11 predicted proteins | sample 8958771 | NCBI WGS metagenome assembly JAEEGK01 (sample SAMN16246547, study PRJNA631951) | gut metagenome | biome: gut microbiome; feature: rumen; material: SC-attached | host: Bos | place: Iran: Karaj | collected 2018-10 | reverse complement strand
AGATGCCACCGTGCTGGAAGGTGTTGCGATAGTAACTGACGTAATAGTTGTAGTTGTTCGGGTAAGCGAAGAAGTCGCTCTCACCTGCAAAGACGAAGGTCGTGCTGAGGTTGGCCTTGGGCAAGAAAATCTTCTCGGGGTCTTTCACCTCAAAGACCTCTTTCGGGTTGTATTTCAGGTTCTTGCCGTACTTGTAACGCAGGTTGGTGTTCACTTCGCGGTCGCCAAGGATGCGCACGGGTTTTTCAACGTAGGTGGAGCCATGGTCAGTGGTGATGATCATGTCGCAGCCCTTCTCAGCGATGAAACGCATCATGTCGAAGAGACTGGAATGCTCGAACCATGAGTACATCAGCGAGCGGTAGGCTTCTTCGTCGTCTGCCAGCTCACGGATGATTTCCATCTCCGTGCGAGCGTGCGAGAGCATGTCAACAAAGTTGTAAACGATGACATTCAGCTTGTTGGGCATCAGGTTAGCCATCTGCTCAAAGAGTTTCTTGCCCGCCTGCAAGTTCAACACCTTATTATAGGAGTACTTGATGTTCTTGCCGAAACGCTTCAGTTGTTCGCCGAGAAGTTCACCCTCGAATTGGTTCTTGGTGCCTTCGTCTTCCTCGTCGACCCACCATTTCGGATAACGACGGCGAATTTCGAGCGGCATCAATCCAGCAAAGAGGGAGTTGCGGGCATATTGCGTCGTGGTGGGCAGGATACTGTAGTAGATGTCGTCGGCCTCCACGCGGAAGTAGTTCTCAATCAGCGGTTGGATGGCTTTCCATTGGTCGTAGCGCAGGTTATCGATGACAATGAGGAACAATGGTTTGTCGCTGCCATCGAGGCGTGGAATCACTTTATCGCGCACCACGGTATGCGACATGACAGGTTTTTCGGATTTTCCTTGAATCCAATCCACATAATTGCGTTCGATATAGCGCGTGAACTGCGTGTTGGCTTCCTGTTTTTGGTCGGCGAGGATGCCCTTGATGCCCTCGTCGGTCGACTTTTGCAATTCCAATTCCCAACGCACCAAGTTCTTATATAGTTCAACCCACTCATCGAAGTTCAGGTTGTTGTTGAGGTCCATGCTGATTTTGCGGAACTCCTGCTGGTAACTCATCGTCGACTTCTCGTCACGGAGTTTCTTGTTTTCGAGGTTGCGTTTCAGCGAAAGCAAGATTTGGTTCGGATTGACGGGCTTGATAAGATAATCCGCTATATTTGAACCAATTGCGTCTTCCATCACGCGCTCCTCCTCGCTTTTGGTGATCATCACCACGGGCAGGTTGGGATACTCGCGCTTGATGACTTCCAAAGCCTCAATGCCTGACACACCTGGCATTTGCTCATCAAGAAACACTATATCGAAAGGTTGCTGGCCCACTAATTCGATAGCATCAGAGCCATTATTGGCCGTAACCACCTCATAACCTTTCTGTTCCAAAAACATGATATGGGGCTTTAGGAGGTCTATCTCATCGTCAGCCCAAAGGATTGTCGTTTTGTCCATGATTTGAAAGTTTTGTATGGGAAACGGAAAAATGAGTCTTTTATTTTAATTCGGTGGATTTATCAGTATAAAAGATTTTGTTTATTTTTGCGGCGTAAAAGCCAATACTATGGAAACAATAACATTAAGGTATGAGACGGGCAGTGCTTTTGCCAATGCACTCGCGGCTTTCCTTGCCAAAAACGACGGTTTCAACGTCTTGGAAAAGAAAACCACGACGAAACGCAAGCGCAAGACCAACTATGAATTAACCCTTGAAGCCTGTAAGGAAGCGGACGAAGGGAAAGGTACGCTTTTTACTGATTTTGAAGAATTTAAACGCCACATTCATGCTTTATGACGTAAAAACAACGGGCAAATTTGACCATGACATCAAACTTGCCAAAAAACGTGGCCTCAATGAAGATGAACTGTTTGATGTGGTGAAAAAACTTGCCAACGGAGAAAAGTTGCCCGCAAAACACCACGACCACTCACTAAAAGGCGATTTTAAAGGCAAACGCGAATGTCATGTCAACCCTGATTGGCTTCTCATTTACAAGCGCGAAGAAACTATTCAACTTATCACGCTCGTCAGAACAGGCACCCACGCCGACCTTTATGGTAAATAATTATGGCTACTTCTTCCAACAAAAAGAAAATCTTCAACGACCCCATCTATGGTTTCGTCAGCATCCCCGACGAATTGCATTTTGATATTATCGAACACCCTTATTTCCAGCGGCTTAGGCGCATCAAGCAGGTCAGCATGACCAATTTGGTGTATCCAGGTGCGAACCATACCCGTTTTGCCCACAGCCTTGGCACCATGCACCTCATGCGGCGTGCCATACAACTGTTGCGCGGCAAGGGCTACAATATTACCGATGAGGAACTTGAGGCGGCTTCGTTGGCCATTTTGCTCCATGACAGCGGCCACGGCCCCTTCTCGCACACCTTGGAAAACAGCATCGTGCAAGGCATTTCACACGAGGAACTCTCGCTGAAAGTAATGCAAAAATTCAATGAAATCCACAGCGGACGGCTTGACTTGGCCATCCTATTGTTCAAAGGAGAATATGAGAAAGGCTTCCTCTCAAAACTCATTTCCAGCCAGTTGGATGTGGATCGCATCGACTATTTGAAGCGTGACAGTTTCTTCAGCGGTGTGGCCGAGGGCAGTGTAAACGCAGAACGTTTATTGGAAATGATGGAAGTCGTTGGGAATGAACTTGCTATTGAGGCGAAAGGCATCTATTCGGTGGAGAGTTTCTTGGTGGCTCGGCGCATCATGTACTGGCAGGTGTATATGCACAAGGCCGTTTTGAGTGCGGAATACACGCTGATGAAGGTACTGAAACGTGCCAAGATGCTCAGCCAAGAGCGCGATTCGTTTGCCACCCCTGCCCTATCGTTCTTCCTGAAAAACCACAATCCTTTCGCCGACGGCCACGACCCTGATTTCGTCTTGGACAAGTTCTGCCAATTGGACGATTACGACGTAATGACCGCCGTGAAAGCCTGGCGCGATGACCCAGACCGCGTACTCTCCGAGCTTTGCCGACGCCTGACCGACAGACACCTATTCAAGATAGAAATGCAAGACTCCGAATTTGACCCGAACTATATCGAAGACATTCGGAACAAAATTGCAAAATATTATGGTTGGTCGTTGGAGGAGGCGGATTTCATGCTGTTGCAGGGCGTTTCTTCAAACCACGCCTACCATCCCAAGAAGCCGGCAATCAACATTCTCTACAAAGACGGCACCTTAAAGGACATCAGCGAGGCCTCCGACCAGCTAAATATTTCGGTGCTTTCGCAGCCTGTGGTGAAGCATTTTATTTGCTATCCTAAAGAACTGGGGATGTAGGGTTTGACGGAAAGGGAAAAGTTGTATTTTTGTAGGTCGTTAATCCAAAATCCATGAGCAAACAGAATTCCATAGCGAAAGAGAATCCGAAACAAGTTGCAACAGAGGAAAAGCGTTTCATTGAGGACATCAAACAGATTGTCGCAACAGCCAAAACGCAGGCTTACAGGGCTGTGAACCTGATGCAAGTGACAAGTAACTGGCTGTTGGCTGGAGGATTGTGGAGCAAGAGCAGCACGGAAAAGCCAAAGCAGATTATGGTGCGTATGTGATAAAACTTGCATCTGAAACTTTGACACAAGAATTTGGCAAAGGGTATTCCATGACAAACATCAAGAGTTTTAGAAAGTTCTATTTGTCTTTCAACGACTTAGAAATTGGGCAGACACTGCCTGCCCAATTGAAAAAGATGCTGGAATTACCCAAGTCAAAAGAGTCGCAAATTGGGCAGGCGCTGTCTGCCCAATTGAGTTGGTCTCACTATGAGCGCCTAATGCGTGTAGATGACGAGAAAGCCCGCTTATGGTACATGCAAGAAGCCGCATCCCAACAATGGAGTTATCGCACACTCGACCGCAATATCAATTCCCAATACTATTACCGCTTGCTCCAAACCCCGGACAACCTAAAGCACGAAGTGGTTAACGAGATGAAAACCCTAACGGCTGACTATCAAAAAGACAAGTATGCTTTCATGAAAAATCCGGTTGTGGCGGAGTTTCTGGGGCTGCCGCAAAACATGGCTTTCAGCGAAACCAAGTTGGAAACGGCCATCATCGACCACTTACAGAAGTTCATCATGGAGTTGGGGAAGGGTTATGCCTTCGTCGCCCGCCAGCAACTGATTCGCACAGACTTGAAGGATTATTACATCGACTTGGTTTTCTACAATTACATCCTGAAGTGTTTCCTGTTGGTGGACTTGAAAACCTCAGAAATAACGCATCAGGACATTGGGCAGATGGACATGTACATTCGAATGTACGACGAACTGAAATGCAGCGAGGGTGACAACCCCACCATAGGTCTATTGCTTTGTGCCGAGACCAGTAAAGATTTGGCGCGATACAGCATCTTGAAGGACAATCAACAACTTTTCGCCGCCAAATACCTGACCTATCTCCCCGACAAAGAGCAACTCCTGCTTGAAATTGAACGGCAGAAAGAAATCTTTGCCATGCAGGAAGGGAAACAGGAAGACAAGGATTGATACAGCATTTATTTGCTATCTGAAGGAGCCGCAATAATATAACAAGAAAAAGGCAGACACCGTCTGCCCTTTTCTTCACAATTCCAAAAGCAATTACCGCGTTACCACCACACGTTTCGTAGCCACCCCGCTTGTGGTCTCAATTCGGATAAGGTAAACACCCGCCACATACCCACTAAAATCGTAGGCAAACTCATTTCCGCTTGCATTGCCATCATAAATGATTTTGCCGAACATATTGCTGATGGTGATATGCTTGAGGTTTTCGGCTTCGACTTTCACTTGACCACTGATAGGATTGGGATAGACATTAGCCTCGACAATTACCATATCCTCCAAACCTGTATAGCTTCTCACGCGCGCCTCCAATTCTCTTGAAGTGCCAAGATAGAAAGCGTAGAGTGTGTCTTGTGAAACCCTTTCGTCATTCTCATACCATCCCAAGAATCGGTAGCCTGGAGCGGGCTTTGCTCTCACAATAGCTTCGCCCGATTCGCATAATGGCAACTGCTTGATTTGGGTTTCGCAATGCTCTGGCTCGTTGGATGTCACCTTAAGCAACCAAGTTGCATCAAACATTTCATAATTGGGAAATTCATCCCAACCTTCGGTTGCCATATAAGTGGAGACTTTGCCACAGGGAACATGAACAAATACATTGTCTTTGTTTATGCCTTCAAATACACCATTCTCTAATATTGGCGGATTCTCATTCCAACAAGTAATGGATTTGAGGCTGTCGCAATAAGCAAAGGCTTCTATTCCTATTGAATGAATGGAATTATACATGATAATTTCATTGAAATTCGCCTTTTTAAACAAATATGCAGGAACGTCTTGCATGTTTCCTGAAATTTCCAAAGTGCCACCGCATTTTACAAACGGAGGAAATTCACTCCAACTGAAATAACCATTATTAATACAATAAGAGGGATTGAATTGGACTTTTGAAAAACCCGTGCAATCAGCAAAAGCATGTTCGCCAATCTCAACAACAGATTCCGGGATTATCAAGTCACCTGTAAAACCACAACCGAAAAAAGCATAATCTCCAATCGAAGTCACCGAATTCGGAATAACCAACGAACCAGTCAGGTCAGTACATCCCGAAAAAGCTGCAGGACCAATTGACTTTACTGAATGAGGAATAATTAGAGAACTTTTAAGACCTTTGCAAAAAGCGAAAGCATCAACACCTATTGTAATTACAGAATTCGAAATAGTCAATGATGTTAAACAGGTCGCTTCAATAAAAGCATAAGGTTTTATTTCCGTAACTACTTCAGGAATTACCAAATTGGTTACCAATTCATTGTTGATATATAAACTATGGGCCAAATAAAGGGGATTGCTAAAAGGGCTTCTAATAAATGAAATATTACACCATCCTGCAATATCCCCAGTATAGTAAACTGCAGAAATACCCCGGCACTCATCGAAAGCCCGAAAGCCTATTGTGGTCACAGAATAAGGAATCGTCACACTTCCAGAAAGGCCACTACAACCAGAGAAAGCAGTTTGTCCTATCTCTGTCACGTTATAAGTTTGAGTAATATAAGACACCGAAGGAGGAATTATGAGTGAACCAGTGGCGTTTTGACCATTTTTATGGCCTAATACAACAGCAGTATGTGTACTACTATTCAATGAGTAAATTAAATCACCAATAATAATCTGCGCATACCCTTTTACAGGCCCCACCACTATTAGCAGCAGGACGAGCAGGGCTGTACGCAATGCCCTTTTCATTTGTAAAGTTTTGTTTTGCATATTACCTGAGTTTTAGATGTGTTTTTCTTTCGCTTGTTCCTAAATGACAACAAAAAACATGGACTTTTACTTCAGTTGGTTATCGGAGGACTTCAACTGCCTTAACACCACAACTAATATAGTAAAGCCCATGTGTGAAACACATGAGCGCGACTTTACTGCTTGTGGTGTTATGAAAGTGTTGAAGTTTCCGATAACACAAGCTTAAGCTAACGCTTTGTTTTAATATGCCGTTTTTCGTTGGTGCGCCTAATGCGCTTTGTTCATTTCAATTCTAATTGGTTAGACTTTGGGTTTGTTGGGTGCAAATTTAGAAAGAATTTGGAATTGAAAAACGAAAATGAAGAAATTTTGAACCACACCTTCTTCATTCTCTCACATTTAAACCAACTATTTAAAACATTTTTCGCCGTAACACATTATAATATATTCACACGAATTACCAAAAATTAAACACGAATTGTCATCAATTTTATTTTTGATCATTCGTGACAAATTCATGGCAATTCATGTTCATAATCACTGTTTTCCAGCAGCATTCATCGCCTTAGCCCTGCGCTTAGAGTCCTCCATCACCTCCAAGGCTTGCTGTTGCAAGAATTTCTCTTCCTCGGTTTCGGGGACGAGCGTCACACCGTGGGGTTTGGAGTGGTGGTTTTCGTCGAGATAGGAGAAAGTGGCGAAGCCGTCGGCAGCGATTTTTTCGGGTTCACGGCTGCGGTACATCTTTGTGTAGACGGTCAGGGTGCTGCGTCCTGCGGCGATTACCTTGCTCTCGAAAGTAACGATGTCGCCCGCGAAAATCGGGAACTTGAAATCGATGCCGTGGAGTACGAGAAGGACAGTATCCTTTGTGTCAACATACTGCGCCACAGCAAAATAGGAACTTTCTAAGAAATACTCGGAGCAACGACCTGCAAAGAAAGTCTGGTGGTGGTTCAGGTCGGCAAGTTTGATTAATCTTTGGGAATAGGTTGCTTTCATATTCAGTTGTTTAGTTGTTCAGTTGCCTATGGCTTATGGCTCATGGCCGATGGTTGCCTCGTCGTGGTGGCAAGCCATTGGCCATAGGCTATAGGCCATCGTTTATTTCAATTTTCAGTCCATCGTAGGCGAGCATCATGCCTTCGGGGAGTTCGCGGTTGACTTCGGCGGCGAGGCCCATGCTGTGGCTGCAATGCGTGAACCAAGTCTTTTTCGCGCCCACTCTTCGGGCGATTTCGATGGTTTCGTCCAAGGTGAGGTGGGAATAGTGTTTCTTCTTTTGCAACGCCTCAATAATCAGGTATTCAACGCCTTGTAGTTTCTCAATCGCTTCCTCGGAAATCTCGCTCAGGTCAGTGACGTAAGCGAAATTGCCGATACGGAAAGCATAACAGATCAAGGTGAAATGTTTCAGTTTGATGGGAATAATGTGCAAATCTCCAAGGTCGAAAGGCGTTTCGTCAAGACGGTGGATGTCGTAAGTAGGCGCTCCCGGATAAGGATGTTCTTCAAAAGCATAGGAATATTCGCGCTTGATTTCGGGCAATGCCGTATCGGCCACATATAGCGTCATGGGCTTCTGTTGTTTGAAAATGTAAGGACGCAAATCATCAAGGCCACCGATGTGGTCCTTGTGCTCATGCGAAATCAGCACCGCATCCAATTTGGTGATGTTTTCGCGCAGCATCTGTTGGCGGAAATCAGGTCCTGCATCCACGGCTACCGTCACCTCATCAGTCTGAATCAAAATGGAAGTACGGAGCCTTTTGTCACGCGGGTCTTTGGACTGGCACACGGGACAAGTGCAGCCGATGACAGGCACACCTTGCGAAGTTCCGCTTCCTAAAATAGTGACAATCATGTTTTTAGTTTTCTTCAGCATCAAAAATGCTGATTCAAAAATAATACTGCAAAAGTAGCGTTTTTTGAGTAAAAACCGTGTTATCTCATAGAATTTCCCTACATTTGCGGCATGAATTTTCTCTCAAAAATAAGAAATAGGGCATTAAGACGCGCATTGGACCAATTCGCCGAAGAAAAGGACTTTGCAAAACTACCTAACACTCAACGGATTAACTCTATTCTCATCATTCTCGATGAAGGTGACAAAAGCATTGTCAAAAATATCGAAAGCAGTGCCAAAGGTCTGTTTGGGGCAGGTCGCTGCGGGTTCATCATCCTTTGTAACCAAATGTCGGACACCATCCTGCAAAGCGACCTCTACACCGAAATCACGCCCAAGGACTTCGGTTTTATGAGCGTGCTGAAACCTGAAAAGCACGAGTACATCAAAAAGTGGCCTTTCAGCAACATGATTATCAACATGGCCGGCAAGGATACCGACATCAGCGACTACATTTGCACTTTGCCTAAGGCTGATTTCAGAATCAGTTTCATGCACAGCGAATACCAGAAAATCTACGACCTGCTCATCGAAAATCCACGTGCCACCGACCCTGTTTCCAACATCCATGTCCTGCACAACTACCTGAAAGCCTTGTCAGGAACACAACCCTAAAATCTTGATTGAAAATGAAACACAATCCATTCAGAGGCACAGGCATTGCCTTAATCACCCCATTCAAAGCCGACCTTTCCGTTGATGTTGATGCTCTGACGAGAATCGTGAACCATGTCATCGAGAATGGTGCGGATTTTTTTGTCGTCTTGGGTACCACTTCCGAGGCTCCTACCCTTATGGCAAATGAAAAAGAACTGGTTATCAACACGATATCAAAGGTTAACAATGGTCGCTTGCCCATCATGCTCGGCATGGGTGGCAACAATACTCAGGCCGTTATCGAGGCCATCAAGGAACAAAACTTTGACGGCATTCATGGCATTCTGAGCGTTGTACCTTATTATAATAAGCCCAACCAGCGCGGCATGAAGGCCCATTTTGAAGCCATCGCCGATGCCAGTCCTGTGCCTGTTGTGGTTTACAACGTACCAGGGCGTGTGGGCGTGAATTTGCAAGCCGCCACCTGCGTGGAATTGGCCCAACATCCCAACATCATCGCCGTGAAAGAGGCTTCGGGTAACTTGCAACAAATCATGGAGATACTGCGCGACAAGCCCGCCGACTTTGACGTGCTTTCGGGTGACGACGGTATCACTCAACCTTTAATGGCTCTTGGCGCACAAGGCGTGATTTCAGTGGCGGCCAATGCTTACACGAATCCATTCAGCCGCATGATGAAGGCCATGAGGGACGGCAGAACTGATGAAGCTCTGCATTTGCATTACGCCATGCTGCGCATGAACCAACTCATCTTTGCCGACGGCAATCCAGCGGGCATCAAGTGTTTGATGAACCAGATGGGCTTGTGCCAGAACGTGTTGCGGTTGCCTTTGGTTTCGGTGAACGAAAAGGTGAAAGAGGAGATTATTATGGAATGGGAACAATTGAAAAAAAATATAATTGAGACGCGATGAATCGCGTCTCTACGAGGTTGAATAATAATTTAAACACCATACAATGAAAACATTACGCTATTTTATCCTGATACTCGCTATCATCGTTTGCGGCAGCGTTTTTGCCCAAAAGAGCCAGCAAGAACTGAAACAACTCATGCAAGAGCGCAACGAGTATTATTTCACTTTCAACCTGAACGGCAATGACGACCTGAACGCCATCGCCCACACCATTTCAGTCGACCGTGTTGACGGCAATGTGGTCACGGCTTACGCCAACAACCAGGAATTTGCCAAATTCCAACAACTTGGCTATGAGGTGACG
>JAEEGK010033129.1_pt1 | contig 10063 bp, 2 predicted proteins | sample 8958771 | NCBI WGS metagenome assembly JAEEGK01 (sample SAMN16246547, study PRJNA631951) | gut metagenome | biome: gut microbiome; feature: rumen; material: SC-attached | host: Bos | place: Iran: Karaj | collected 2018-10 | reverse complement strand
GATTATGGAATTTTTTAAGTCTAAATGACATAAAATATATAGCACCTTCAAAAGAAAATAAAGATTCTTTAGATGATGGAAGGATAGTTGTTTATAAAATTTTTACCAAATGCTTTTTATCCTTTTTTGTTAAAGAAATAATTGATACCTCTCCTTTCTATATTTTTATCTTATTTATTTTTTGTTATGTTTTTTTATTTTTTAATTTGAGAAAATTTATTTATTTATTTAATATTAATTAATATAGAATTAAGTTATAATAAAGACAATTCATAAATAACAATTGAATAAAAAATTAATAATAGTTAATTAATTAAATATTAATTTAAAAATAAAATATAAAATTAAATTTAATAGAAAATGTAATTTAAGTAATAAATAATACCTCTAAAATAATTCAAAAAATTATTTCAAAAATATCTCTCCATTCCATTAGATTCATTCATAATATCCCTATTATCTTTTGATGAACTATTCACATTTATTCTAAATTTATCTATATTAATGAAATCTAATAGCATATTTCTTCTATAAACTGACAATAATTCTTCTTTTTGTCTCATTTCACCTTTAGTACTACTTGGATAAAAATAATTAAATTTATAAAGATTTAGATCGGAATATTCTTCAAAAGTTGCATTCCATTCTTTCAAAGACTTAAAATCAGTATATAATATTAGTTTTAATATAGATATTTTACTTTTTTCATTTTTTTTTGGATTTTTTGAATCTATAATTGTTATTTTATTTTTTGAAAAACTTTTTCTTTGCGTCTTTATTAATTCTTTAATTATTTTATCTTCATCATTTTCTATCTTATTTATATCTAATACTTTGCTAGTAATATATTTCTCACTATCATCATTATCATCATTATTATCTTCATCTTTTTCTTCTTTTTTTTCTTTTTCCTTTTCTTCTTTTAATTCATCATTGTCTTCTATTATTTTATTCTCTATTTTTTCCTCTTTTAAGTCGTCTTTTGATAAATAATTATCTCTGATTTCTTTCATATCTTTATAAGTAGTGTAATATTTAGCAAATATTAAGGAAGAATTATTTCTATTTGCTTCTAATACATATTCAACTTTTATTAATTCATCGGGAAAATGCTTTTGAGAAAATCCAGTAAATTCACATATGCAATCATGTTCTTTATAATTTTTTTCCATAGCTTCAGGCAATTCCGGTTTTTTCTCATCTTTTTGCTCTTTTTCATCTTCTCTTGAATCATCATCGCTATCATCATTAATATACTTAGATTTTTCAGATATAATCTCTAAGTGTTTCCATATTTTTTCTACTTCGTAATTTATTCTATTAATACATTTTTCAGCATTTTTTTTGATTTCGATTAAATCAAAGCTTTCATCTTTTTCTTGGGATAGAATATCTATCATTTCTTCATATAAATTTTCGTATTTAATGAATCTTGATTGAGTTAAATATATATATTTGAAAAGAGCATAATTACCTTCATTTAATAATGACATTTTAAGAAGATCATATATTAATTTATTTCTTTCTTTTTTTGTCAATTTTTGATTTTTTTTAACATGCTCTGGATTTGAATAGAAGCTTATATCTGTACAAGGAAATAGCTGGCCTAAAATACAATATGATTCGTATTCATTATATGGACCTCTATATTTATATATTTCGCCGTTTTTTGATTCTTTAAGAAGTCTATTTCCAAAAGTAGAGTTTATGACATCTATATATTCTTTATCTTTTTCTTTTTCTTCTTTTTCTTCTTCCTCTTCTTCGTCGTTTTCTTTATATCGTTCTTTTACATCTTCCTTCTTTTCTTGCTTTTTTTCCTTGCTTTTAATTATTAAATCCGGGTATCCCATTAATGAATATAATCTATTTATAATATATTCATCATTTATATTAATTAATTTATATAATAGATTTAATAATGGAATTAGTTTATTGCTAGTTATCGCTAATTGAAAAAGCTGAGTTAAAAGAACTTCATTAAGTTTTTCAGACCAATTATTAGTATAAGCTTCTGTATTTTCCAATAATATTTCTAATAATTCATTTCTTTCTTTAAAAAGTGTATATATAATATGAGCATCGCTTACAATTTTCATAATAATTTGATTTTTTTCGCTATTATTTTTTCTTCTGATTTTTTTAGCATAAAATAAATTTAATAAATCTGTCATAATATCATATAAAAGATTTTGAATTATCGTAATATTTTTTTTTGTTATTTTTGAAGTCAACATAGCAATAGGGTTCAATCCGCTTATATTCGAAACATATTCGTTATTAATTTTAATAACTTTATGAATTAAATCTAAATAATAATAACCACTTGATTCTTCGGATTTATCTATTTTATCTTCATCGTTCGAATCCATACCAAAGCTATAATTACTATTACTAGTTTTTAATATTATTTCTGAAAGAATCGAAAATAAATTTCTGAAATAAATAAGATTATTAGGTATATTATCTATTAATAGCATTATGGAGTAAAGCACATCACAAACTATTTTCACATTTTCTAAATTAAATACCCCTGTTATTAGATAATTTCTGCAGTCAAAAATTCTTTTTAAATTTTCATTTTTAGTCAAAATTTCACAAATTGAATCTAATAATTTATATATAGCATTAGTTTTATTTGGCATGTTTACCAATGGTAAAATAATTTTATTTAATAAAATATTAGCCCTACTATTAATAAAATTTTTTTGTTCTTCATCTAAACTGAAGGAATCATTAAATATTTGATTATTGAAAATATCTGATTTAAAATACTCAATAAATTGTTTTATTTCGGCGCCTGAAAATGCTTCATCTAAAATATTAAATTCTTTTGATTTAATTACCGAAAATAATATATCATTCCATTTATCTTTTTTTTCATTTAAATCAATGGGTTTATTCATACTTCTATTTAAAAATTTTCGATTTTTATTCATCACTTCTTCGAAGTTTTCTTTTTTTACGATTTTTTCGATGTTATAATACGGTAAATAATAATAGCTTTCATCTAAATCTTCATCTTTAAATATAATATTATATAAATCTTCTTCTTTTACTCTTGATTCTTTATTTGAATAACTTATATCATAAAATTTATTTATATAATTTTTTTTTTCTTTATTATATGATACTATTTGATACTTTTCATTAGTTAAATATTTTTCTTCTTTTTCTTTTTCAATCACTATTTTAATCGGAGTTTTTTTCTTTCTTTCGTATATTAATAAATAAGCATTTTGAACATTTTCATTATTGATATCATTATCAACAAAACCTCCATAACTTTCTGTTGGGATATCGTTAGTATTAAATTCTGTTACTAATGAATCATTAAATTTCAGCCATCGTGATTTGATTTTATCATTTTCTATCGAAGATATTATATTAGGCTTATTATCAACACCGTCTCTTTCTACATCTATGAAACTAATATAATGTCCCCCTTCAGCGCTTCCTAAATGGATATTTATTCCTTTGAGTTCATATTCGTAATAATCCTCCTCTTTTGGATATATCTCATCAGAATCCATATTTTTATTATTAGTTTTAGTAATTTCTTCGATGCAAAAATTTTTTAAATTAATTTTATTAGGAAATTCAAATTTTGAATTTATTTTTTCCGTTCCTTCTTTTTCATAATCCATATAAAATCTTTTTAAATGCACAAATAAAACATTAGGTAACTTTGCCAAAGAAGTTCTTTTGCTTATAGTAACTTTTTTTTTACAAGTATCGCAATTGAATTCTTCTATTTTTTCAGGTTCAATAAACTTTTTAAGTGAATCATATAAATTGTTAATATTTTTTACTTCTAAAGTCAAGTTATAAAAATCTTCGAATTTATTCGACACTGTAGCACATTCTTCGCAAATGACACTCGAGCATGTTTTCCCTGTGAAAATATTACTAATAATATATTTATATTTCGTTAGCTTTAATAAATTTTCGATTTTATCGCATAAACTATTAAAAAATTCCTGACTATCTTGTTGCAAAAGAATATTAATAGTTTGTCCATTTAAATCTTTGAATGAAGAACAAAAATCTTTTGGATTATAAGCCTGCTTTTCACTAAATCTTAAAAAGGTGTACATTCTTTGAAGTTGATGAAGTAAATTATCATCGAAAAATCTGTGATTAATTGTTGATAAACTTTTATTTAACGATTTTTTATCATTAGATGAAATTATAGCATTACGAAACGGGGGTACCATGTACATTTGTTGGAGAATGGAATTCATATAGCAAATACATCCTATATTTTTTAAACCGACATAACCACATTTTTTAGGCTCTTTATGACTATAATTTTTACTTTGCTGAATTATGCTTTGTCTATTATTTTTATTAGAAGATATTGTCGAAAGAATTTTGAGAAGTTTTTTTATGAATTCAACATTGGAATTTTCTTCTAAACACGCTATAATAAAATTTTTGAAATTTGTAGTTACTTTATCACTTATTATTTCTTCATTTACTTCTTGTTTTGTGTTAAATATTTTTATTATATCTGTTAAGTTTTCAATATTGACAAAATTATAATCTATATTTTCATCTTTATTTAATTGTTCCAATAGATTATTTATATTCAAATCATTTTCGAAATTTTGAATTTGTATTTCATCATTATCTTTTTCTTTATCCTTATTTTCAGGCAGGATTTTTTTATAAATAATATCAAATAAAGTTTCTTCATTAATTTTTTTTGATAAAATTTTTTCTTTTATCGTTTTATCATTTTTTATTATTGTTATTAATATTGTCATCATTCCTATAAAAATATCTTCTGGTAATTTTATTGAAATATTTTTTTCTTTTATGTCATTGTATAATAAAGCGTATATTTGTGAAACAAATTCTTCGTTTAATATTTCATTAATTATTTTATTATTATCATTTTTTAATATTTCTTTTATTAAACCTGAAAAATATTCAAAAAAAAAAAGAATCGAATGTGAATTATTTTCATTTATTTTTTTATTATTATAATCATTAATTAATTCTTTAAATAACGAATTTGAAATTTCAAAAAGATAAATTAAAAACGGTGTATCGTTTATATTTTTTTCTTGCTTTGATGATGATGAATTTTTTATGTATTTCATTAAAGATTGAATAAAAAATTTTTCTTGATTATTAATATTATTTTTAATTAAATCGAATAAATTTTTTTTTATGCTTTCATTTGCTTTAATTGCATCGAATAATTTTTCATTCGTTGTTATTAATTTTAAAAACATATCTACGCAATGTTTACATAAGTCGTTATCATTTTCATGAAAATTCAATAAAAATATAATCAATTTTTCTATTAAATTTAAATATTGAATATTAATAATTTTTTCTCTTAATTCATTAATTATTTTATTCTCTGAATCTTTATCTCCATTATCCCCTTTTGATAATATTTGAGATATATCAATATTTTCAAATAAAAAATATACATCATCATTTGATTTAATTTCTTTCTTATTTTCTTTTTTTATCAAAGAATCATAAATAATATTAATTATTTTAATACCCCGTTTGCAATAATCAATTTTAATTTTTTCTTCATCAGTAAAATTTTTTTTAATAGATTCCAAAGTATTTTCAATATTTTGTATTAATTTTTCATATCCATTATTTTCAATATAATCAATTAAAAATTTTCTTTTTTTTTCTAAATTATCTTCATCATCAAATGGTAAATATAATTTTCTTTCTAATTTAATTTCTTTATTAGCATTATTCATTTGCATATTTCCAAAAATATTCATTTGAGGTTTTTTTTTCTCCTTAAAAATTTGATTTAAATTTATTTTATTAACTTCTAAATCTTGAATAAGACTTTCTATTATATGCAAAATATACATTTCTTCTAAATAATTAATATCTGTTTCATTTTCGACAAAAATTAATTTATTATAATTATCCAAAATATCAAAATATTTTTTTTCATTAGTACTCAGAAAAAATAAAAACTGAAAGACTTCCATTTTATTATCAAATTTATTAAATAATTTAATCAAAACATCATGGAAGCTTTCATCATTTCCTAGTATATATCTCGGCAATTTATTTTTATCCAAAATTTCTAAATTATTGCTTTGGTCATTAACTTTATATATTTTTTCTAAATCATTCCCGTATCCAACCTTTTTTATATGGTCCCAAACAGTGTCTTCATCTTTTCTTGCTAAATCAGTATAAAATTCGATGAATTCGTTTTCTAAAAGAAATGATTTATTTTCTTTATCATATTGCATTAATTTTATATATAAAGGATTGTTTTCATCTGCTGGGATATCTGGCTTCATTAATTTAATAAAATTTAGAATGGTGTCTTTATCCATTATTTCTGTTCCGTTTGAAAAAGAGTTAAACCACTCTTTTAGCATGTATTCAAATTTTGAATTAACATGCCCATAATGTATGAGATTTTCTTTTTCTACAAAATTTCCTATAAATTTCAATTTTTCAGAATTAATTCCTCTTTTTTTTTCTCTATCTAAATTATATATCTCTTTCAAAGTTTTATTATTATAAGTCGAATCTAAGCTTCTCAAAGAATCATTTTTCTTTAATTTTACTTCTATATCTTTTAATTCTAAATTATATTTTTCTGATAAAATTTGTTTTATTTCTAATAAAGTAGTATTCCCACATAATGCGCCTTTCTTTTTAGTTTGATAAAAACTATTCAAATTAAAACTAACTTGTTTTTCTTTTTTTAATTCTAAATTTATATTTATTAAACAATCTTTAAGCAAATTTAAATGTGATTTAATTTGAATATATCCCTTTTTTTCTGAATCTAAAATTATATATTTTAAAATATTAATACATTTTTCTAATTTATTATATGTAATATTATCAATATCTTTGATTAAATTTATGCATTTATCTAAAAGATTTTGTATTTCGTTTTTTTGTTCATATATATTATATATTAAATGTATTAATTTTTGCGATAAAAATTCTTGATTTAATTCAAATAATAAATCCCATAATTTATCTATTCCAAATATATCATTTATATTTACATCTTTATTAATATCAATAATATATTCATCATTATTATGTTTATAAAAAGTGAGAAATTTTTTATAAGTATTTATTTCAAGAAATAAGTCTATATATAAGTTAAATTGTGATGTTGAAATCATAGTTTTATTTCCATTTGCTAGCATATTAAATAACTGAGTTTTTATTCCAATTTTATCTTCACTTGAATTATCCTTTGAATCCTTATTTTCTTCTGATATACATTTTTCCATATATTCATAAAATAATAAATTATCTGTATATAAAGCTGGCTCTTCCAAACAAATTTCTTTTAATAATCCGAAAAAATCAAATTTAGGATATAGAATAGGGATTATTTTTATTAAAAATAAAATTCTATATTTCATATTATCATCATGATTATAACCATCTATAATTAAATTTTTAGAATCAGCAATATTATTATTTATAATATATTCTTTTGCTCTTTTTTTATAATCTAAAAAATTGTTTTTGAATAAACTCAATAATTTTTCTTCATTTATTAATTTAAATATAGCCTGATTAATAAAATTATTTTCATCATTAATTATATTATTATTATCATTATCATTTACGCAAATTTTATTCTTATTTTTTTCTATAATTTTTTTCAATAAATAAAAAATTATTAAAACATTTTTATTATCTTTTAAATTACTTTCACATATATCAATAATTTGTTTACTATAAATAATATCTTTTTCAAAAAAATTAACTACTATATCAATAAAATGACTTTTTTCGAGAGTTTTTAAATTATTTATTTCCAAAATTTTATTACAAAATATTTCACAACATTTACTCAGAAATTTTTTATTTTTTGCTTTGAAAGCCAAATTTTTTACTAATTCGATTTCATTTTCATTAAATGATACTACTTTTTGAATGTCAATACTTTCCAAAATTATATTACAAAATTTTTCATTTAAATAAATCATAAAATCAGATATTAATTTTATTATAACCATTTTAACTTCTAAATCACCTTGTTCCGTCAAAGACCATATTAATTTAATTTCTTCTTCGGTTAATTCGCCATTTTTGAGAATGAATTCTATGATTTCATTCGATTTTGAAATTATTTGCGTATGATAATTTGTACCAAAAAGATCTTTGATTAAATTATTTTTTTTTATTGAATCGATAATAAATTGTTTATCTTCTTGCTCTGAATTTGATTTTATAACTTCTGTTATCATTTTCAAACCCTGGATTTTTTTGTCAAAAACTGACGACTTTATAAATTTAAAAGCTAGTTCAAATCTAATATCATTTTTTAGTGAATTTTTTTCTTCTATAAATAAATAATTTACTTTTGAGATAAAATTAATGCAATAATCAACATATTCTTTATGTACTATTTTAAGTTCTTTTGCTGACATATTTTCAATTATATCAAAAAGTGTTTTTTTGAATAAATCTCGATTTTCTTTAAAGTATTCCTTATGTAAATAGGGCATACTTTTTTCTAAAATGAAAAATATATTATATAATTCGATTATATTCGGATTATCTTTTATAATATTTATTATTTCATCATAACATTCATTTTTTTCAATTAATTTTAATAATCTTGCATAATAATAATAAAATTTATTCGCTTTTTTTCCTAATATATAATTTTTTTTTTCCATCTTTTTCATATAAATAAATATTATCCTCATTATTTAAATCCTCATATTCAGCCGATAAAATTTCAGTCATTAATTTAATTCTATCATCAGCTTTACCATTATTGTTATTAGTTTGCGCCATAATGCTTAAATTGGCTTGGCCATTAAAATGATTATACATAGAATTAAATTGATCACTTAATACTTCTCTTTGAACCGATGAAAATTTTTGAAATTTTTGGATTCTTTTTGAATAAAAAGGTATTTTTTCATCGCATCTTTCATCATCACCATAATAACTGTTTCCATCTTTATCAGTCATGTTATTATTATTGTCCCAAAAAATAGTATAATTAACAAATAAATTATAATCGTATTCTTTATTTTCTAAAAATTTATCCAAATATAACCTGAAGCCTATTTTATATTCTTTATAATGTCCGTATTCATTATTAAATTCTATCACATCACATACTGTCGCTGGATACCATTTACCTCTGTCATAACAATCAACGACATCATTTTTTTTTAAATTTAATCTCCAATCCCAATCCTTCGTGGTAGTTCCTTCTTTACGAATAATTTGACTATCTATAGGGTATTTTATTTCTTCATAACTTGATTTTTTTGGAAAACGTATTATATATTTTTCGTTAGCTATATCTGTAATTTCACCTCGAATCCATGCTTTATTATGTATATCTGGATGGTAATTTTTCTTTTCATATAAAAAATCAACTTTGTCTCCTTTTTTAAAATTTTCTTTAATGCTTTTTTCGATTTTAAAATCTTTACAAAATTCTTCATTAAATTGTTCACAAGTATACATTTTTTTCGGGTCTTTTTCATTATTTGAAAAGGGTTTAAAATATCTAGAATCTTCATCAAATATTTTACGTATATTATCAAATAAAGGTACGTATTCTTTATTTTTGTGGAATTTAAAAAATAATTTTATGAAATGAAAAAACAAATCCAATGCTAATTCTTGACCGTTTTCACCATAAATAAAATTTTGATATAAAATATATTTTATCACGTTTTCAGTAAAATCTTTCATAAAATAATTTATGTCTTCTTTATTATGCGAAAAATATTCTTCTAATGATGACATTATTAAAATGCCGTTTATAATTTCTATTATCTCTTTTATTGATTTGGTTTTTTCATTTTCTTCACAATCGTGAATATAACTTGATTTTATATCATTTAATAATGAATTTAATTTCCTATATACTTCTGAATAGTGCTGCGAATATAAATGCTGAAATTGAGAAGCCATTATTTTTACTTTTTTTTATTATTTATTTTTTTTTAAATACTAATTAATGATTTAATTTTTCAAAAACAATATAAATATAAATTTTTTATATGGGGATTGGGGATTGGGGATTGGGGATTGGGGATTGGGGATTGGG
>JAEEGK010033128.1_pt1 | contig 10063 bp, 7 predicted proteins | sample 8958771 | NCBI WGS metagenome assembly JAEEGK01 (sample SAMN16246547, study PRJNA631951) | gut metagenome | biome: gut microbiome; feature: rumen; material: SC-attached | host: Bos | place: Iran: Karaj | collected 2018-10 | reverse complement strand
AATAAAGAACTTTCTAATAAAAAAACACAAGCAGATTATATTAAAAGTCAACATATTATTGCTGAAGAAAAAAGAAAAGCAATTGAATTAGAAAAAAAAAATAAAATTAGAGAAGAATTAGAAAGAAAAATTATTGAAGAACAAAATAAAATTGAAAATATTAATAATAGAAGAGAGTTAATGGAAAAAGAAGAAAATGAATTAATGATTAAATTAAAAACTACTACTCAACAACATGAAAAATTAGTTGAAGATTATGAAAAAATGGTAAATCAATTTCAATCTAGGAAAAATCAATAAAAAATATATTTTTTTTTTATATAGAATGAAAATTTAATTTTTTTTTATTTTACTAGAAAGAAAAAATTATAAAAATTTATAATATATATATATTTAATAAATTAGGTTTTTAATAAATAAAAAATAAATTATTCTTTCATTTTTTAATTATTTTTTTACTTATCTTAAGCCAACACCTAAACCAATTGCAAGTATCATCCATAAAATAGTAATTGATATAAATACATAAATAAATAATTTCCAAGTTGGTATACCAAACATTATATTTTCTTCTTCATTTTGTTCTTGTTCTTTATGAATAATAGGCGTTTCTTCTTTAACATTTTCTTTTAATGTATTAGTTTCTTTTTCTTTTTCTACTTTATTATTATCTTGATTATCATTCTCTTTTAATCGAATATTTTCATTATTAGATTCTGTTTTTAATTCATCAGTCATTTAATTTAATTTTAATACAATTTAAAAATCTATATAAATATTAATTCATACCGAATTAAAAAAAAAAAAAAATAACAAATAAAAAAATAATTAAAAATTCAAAAAAAAAAAAATAATAATTAAAAAATAAAAAAAAAGCAAAAAAAAAAGTAAAAACATGTCAGAAAACTATAAAGAATACCTAAATGGAAAATATTATGGTGAATTAAAGAATGGTGAGCCTCATGGTAAAGGTAGTATATTTTGGTCAAACGGTGGTAAATATATAGGAGATTGGAATTTAGGTAAAAGAACAGGTAAAGGAACAATAATATATTCAAATGGTGAAATATACAATGGAGAAGTAGTAGATGGTAAAAGAGAAGGAAAAGGAATAATGTATTATTTAAATGATAATTTACAATATAGTTACTTTGGTGAATGGAGAAATGATGAAAGAGATGGTTATGGTGAATGGGATTATAGAGATGGAAGAAAATGTAAAGGTGATTGGAAAAAAGGAAATATGCATGGTATTGTTGAAGAATTTAATCCTATTAGTCAAGAATGGGTTAAATCTTTTTATGAAAATGATAAAAAAGTTATTAATAAAGTTGAAAATGAAGATAGTGGGAAAGATGAGAAAAGTGATGGAGAATAAATTCTTTTTTGGATTTAATTATGGGAAATTGAGTTTTTTTCATTTAATTAGGTTTTTTTTTTGGGTTTTTGTTTAGTTTTTTTTTATTGTTTTTGTTTGTTATTTTGTTTATTTTTTTAATATAATTAAATTTTTTAAATATTTATATTTATATAATAATTGAATAATTTTTTATAAATTTTAAAACATTTAAAATTAGCTTTTATTAAAATCATATAAATTTATAAAAATAATTTAAATCAGTATTTTTATCTACAAATAAATTATTTGACATTTAATCTATTTTGTGTTCTTTTAATCTGTAAAATTTCTTCAATTTCATCTCCTCTATCATCTGGAATTAATTTAAGACAATTCATTATTAAAGAATTTAATTTTTGAAGAATTTCTTTGTTTATTTTTTTTGTTTTTTTATTATTCAATTCCCAATTTAATTTTTGCATAATTTTTTCTAGATTAAATGTATAATAATTATCTTTATCAATAGGAAAAAATCCATATAATAAATAAAAAGAAATTAATCCTATATTCCAATAATCAACTTTATAATTACATTTTTTATTTTCTATAATTTCAGGACAATCAAAACTATAATTCTTATTATTTTTAATAATTGAAGAATTAGATTCAAACAATAAATTTAAATGAGCTTCATTTATATGAGTAATAACAATTTGATGAAATTCATTAACAAAAATAAAATCTGGAATTAAATTTGTATGAATAATTCCAATATTATGTAAATTTTTAATTCCTTTATATAATTGTTTAATAAGTTCATATTTTTCTTCTATACTATAATCACAATATAATGATATATTATCTCCATAATAATGTTCAAATATAATATAAATATTATTGTTATCTTCAAATAAATTTTCTATATTATTTATATTAGGATATGTTATATTTGAAAGTAATTTTGATATTTCTATTTCATCTATTAAATTTTTTAAATTTTTTATATAATTCTTTGATATTATTTTAATTTGAAATCTTTCACTATTTTCTAAATCATCTATTTCTTCATATCTTGAACCTTTTATTTTTATTATTGTTGATTGAAACATATCATTTTTCCTTCCTAAATATAATGAATAATATTTATTTTCATAAATTGATTTATCTAAAATAAATTGTTTATTAAAATTAAAATTCCCTAAAATACATTTTAATTGATAAACAAATTTATCTCTATTTTGAAATGACAAAAAATAAAATTGATATACCTTTTTATTTTCATAACTTAATTGACTAATTAATTGAAGTGGAAAAAGAAGTCTTCTTTTATATTCTGTTTGGTCTTCATCAACAATAAAAAATAATTTAGAAGTAGGAATAATTATTTTTGGTAAATCATCTTCAATAATAATAAAAGATTCAAAAACTCTTAAAATAATATAATGCATAATTTTTGAATTATTAGAAGAATAAAAAATAGAATCAAAAATAGGATAAATTACATCTTTTGGATAAATTGTTTTTCTTTTTATTGCCCCTTGTCCATTTGTTTTAAGTGTACTTTTCATAAAAGATAAAGTTAATTCTTTAGTTCTTGCTTTTTTTGCTTTTTTATTATTCATAATTGAATTTTTTTTAGGGAAAGATATTCTTTTTTTAAATTGCGATAATATATCATCTTTCATTGATGGAGTAAAAGAAAATTTAACTTTTGTTTTTTTATCATTTTCTGAATTTCTTGGTAAAGAATAAATAATAGGTTTTAAATCATCAACAGTAAAATTTGATAAAGGTCTTTTATATTTATGTTGTATATTTATTATATTATTAAATTTATATATTTGTGATAAATTATGTTTTACGTGAACAATATCTTTTTCAAAGTCATTTAAATCATCTAAAGAATTTTCATCATTTTCTTCTATTACAAATGGTTTATCTTCCATTATTTTAACATTAAATTTTTGATTTAAATATTCTATTAAATCTTCTGTTGGAGGAATTATTTGAAAGTTATCATATAAGAATTCTTGTTCTAATAATAATAGAGGACTTTTTTTTATTGATAATTCAGAATTTAAAAATTCACATACTAAATAAATATCTTTTTTTTTGAATAAAGAAAATATTAATGAAAATATAAATAAATAAAATAGATTAGAATTTTTTTCTTTTATTATAAAGATAAATTCTTTTTTTTTTAAAAATTTTTTGTAACTAAAAACATCTGATATAAATTTTTTGACATATATTAATTTATCTGAATTTCCATTATGATGATGAATATGATAAAAAATCACATTTACATCATCAAAATAAATAATTGAATCATTTGTATAATCAAAAAAATCAATAAAAAGTTTAAATAAATATTTTACAGGATAATACATTAATGAAAGAAATGTATCAATAAAAATTGTTTTGGTAAATAATTTGTTTTGTTTTATTCTGTTTTTTAAAATTAACTCATAAAATTTTTCTCTTATTAAATAAGGAATATTTGGAAATAAAAATAAAAAAACTTCTTTTGAAAATTCACATGATGAAGTAATTGAATCATAAAGTATTGATAAAAATTTTTCAAATTTTTGTTTTTTAATTTTTGTTTTACGAAAACTAATAAAATCAATAATGATTTCTCCTTTCGTTCTTATTGACATTACACTTAAAAAGTATTATTAAATTCGTAAAAAGAATAAAAAAATATATAATTTGGGTAATATATATGAAAATGTAAAAATAATATATATATATTTAAACCTAAATTATTTTTTTCAAAAATTATAAATTTACATATACATAGTAGTTTTATAATTTATTTTTATTTATATAATACCAATTTAAAAATTCTTCAATATATTCTTTTTTTGGTGTTATTATATCTAAATTTACTTTTGGATTTATTTTAGAATATTCTTTTAAAAAATCTTTCATATTATCATATGAAATCATATAATCATTAATAATATAATTTTTATCTTTACCTAATCTATCGAGTAAAATTGCAGAAAGCACACCAGTTCTATCTTTTCCGGCATTACAAAAAAATAAATTATTAGTTTTTGAATTTTCAATTATTTTTATTAAATTCATTAATTTTTTATCTACCATTTCAATATATGATTTTGAAACATCTTTTGATGATAATGGAATTTGAGATGTTAAAGGAACACAATAATATTTAAATTTTTTATTATATTGTAATTTACAAGGTTTTTCTTTTCTTTCTTCTTCTGTCCTTAAATCTATTATTGTTAAAATTTTATTTTTTATTAAATATAATATTTCATCTTCTGTTATATTATTTGGCACATCACTTCTAATATATTTTAAACTATTATTTATAAGTGGTCTTGTGTTTTTTGTAGATTTAAATATTATTGTATTCAATTGATTTTCCATTTAAAAATTAAAAATAATTATTTTTTTATAATATTATTTTCTTTATTTATAATAAAATAAGAAGATAAGAGTATATAAAAATAAATCAAAACAACTAAACACTTTCTCATTTAAAAAAAAAAAAATCAAATAAAAAAATAGAATTAATTGTTAAATTTAGATTTTTTATGGAGAATTATTTTTTTTAATGAATTTCTTCATTAAATTTATTTATTTTTTTACTCATATTATCACTATTTTTTTTCTTTATCTTTACATTTTGAATTATTATCTTTACAATTATCTGTGTTTATTATATTTCAGATTTTTCAATTTCTTTGTTTTTCCTTATATTCAGTTTCTTATTCTTATTTTCCCCTAATTCAATTTTTAAATGTTTTCAAATTCTTTTTCATATTCTATTATTTTTTCATTTCTTTTTCTTTTTCATTTTCATTAATATTGTATTTTTTATTGTCTTAATCACTTTCAATATTTTCATTATTATATTCTTCTTCTTTTATATTATGTATATCTTTATTATACATTTCTATTGTTTCTTTTTCATTATAATCTTCTTTTTATTTTGCTTTATATTTTGAATATTTTTCTTCTTCATTTTTATTTGATTATAATTTTCTTTAATATCATCTTCATTATAATTGTCATTTTCTTCAACCAACCTTATTATTAATATTACAAATATTATTTTCGTTATTATCTTTATAATTTATAACAATATATATTCATTATAATCATTATATTCTTTTTTTATATAATTATAATTATTATATTCTTCTTCTTCTTCATTACATAAAGGTTGAATTTTACTTTAAAATTCTTTATTTTCAAAATCAATATAATTTAAATAATTATTGTAGAATAATTAAAAAATAATATATTTCTTTTTTAATTCATTATCTCCATTAAAATTTATTAGTTTTATTATAAAGGATATTATTTCAATTTTTCTATAGATTTTGAATAAATACTAGATTATTAAATATGACTTTGGATTCATAATCTAAATTATCTATATTATTATTTGATTACATATATAACAATAAAATAAATAATAATATTTTTATTCTTTTAATTATTGTATATTAAATTTATTTTATTTTTTTTTATTACAAATAGAATTATAAAATTATAATTGATGTATAAAAAAAATTCAAAACTAAATTTTATAATAAAAATTTATTATATTTTATGAATAATCATCAGCAATTAAATTAATATGTATTTTAAAAACACAAATACTTCCTTTAATAATATAACTATCACCTCTTTTTAATCCAAGGACACAAAAATAATCTCCAGGTGATTTTCCTGCAACATTAATTTTAAAATTAATTGTAACTTTTTCTTGAGGATTAACATGGGGTTTTCTACTAACAACATATTCAAACATAAAATTTCTTCCTTTTTTAAACCAATTATCTCTTTCTAAAACTTTTCTAAAAGTAACATTATCTTTCCAAGTTTTACTTCCTAAATTTTTATAAGTTACTTTAACATCATATAAATTTTCTTTTTTATTTTCTTCATATTTGGCATTTATTTCATCTTTTTGAATAACTTCACATAAATATTCATCTTCATCTTCATATCTTGGATTTGCTTTTGAAATTAAATCTTCTATTTCTTCATATTTATAATCAATTTTATTTGAAGCATTTTTATTATTTGAAGATAATAAAATATTACTTTCTTTATTTTGTATTGCAATATTTAATACATGAGGATGAAAATTTTGTTCTTGAAATCTATAACAACAATCTTTACAAACATTAAAAGTGCAATCTAAACATTTATAATATGCTTTTGTTAATATCTTTTGACAACAAAGTGAACAATCTATATATTTATCAATATCGATTATTTTTGATGTTTCTGGAATTTTCATAAATGATATAGTTAATTGTTCTTCTAATTGATTTGTAATTGTTTTTTCATGAACATCACAAGCTTTTTCAAATATTTTAGAAGCATTTGTAATAAATTCTGATTCTACTTCATTTATTGAATCATTAATTTTTACCATTAAATCATTATTTTTTGGATTCATTTCTGATTTATAAATTGTTTCTGCAATATTACTTGTTGATACTAAATTATATTCATATTTTTTATCAATTAAATTAAAAATGTGTTTTTTAGTTGTACTATCTTTAAATTCTTTTGCAAACTCTTTTAATGATGTTTGATCTTTTATTACTTTTTTTTCATTGTCTTTTTCTGAATAATAAAATAATTCATATTGTTCTTCATTATATACTATGTATGGAAATGCTTCATTAATTCTCTCTTTTAATTTTTTATATGATGTCGTATTTTTTATTGTTCCTACATTATTATAGAAAATAATTGGTATGTATGATGATGACATTTTTATTTAGAAAATAAACTATATTCAATTTAATTATTTTCTATTAACTATTTTTATTCTTTTTAATTTATTTTTAATTATAATATAATTTATAAAAAATAAATAAAAAAAATTAATCATCTAAAATAAAAAACATAAAAAATAAAAAAAATGGATAATTTATTAACTCGTCCCTCAAAATTTCCAGGAGAAAATTTCGAACCAGGTACTGAATTAAAAGAATTATTTGAAGAAAACGCTCAAATTCTTGTAGTTGGAGCAGGAGGTTTAGGATGTGAAATTTTAAAAAATTTAGCATTATGTAAAGTAAACCACATATTTGTAATAGACTTAGACACAATAGAACTTTCAAATTTAAATCGTCAATTTCTTTTTCGTGAGAGTGACATAGGAAAATACAAATCAGAAGTAGCATCATCATATATAAAGAAAAAATATCCAAATATAGACATAAAATCCTCAACGAAAAAAATCCAAGAATTCACAGATGACTTTTTTCGTCAATTTCAATTAATAATAGGAGGACTTGACAATTTAGCAGCTCGTAAATTTATAAATGAGAAAATTCATGATTTAGTAGAATTTGACTCAAATGATAATCCAATACCAGAAACAATTATTCCATATATTGATGGAGGTACTGAAGGATTTAGAGGACAAAGTAGAGTAATAATACCATATAAAACATCATGTTTTGATTGTGCTAGTGATTTAACTGAAAATGATAGGAATACATATGCTTTATGTACTATTGCAGAAACACCAAGAATACCTGAACATTGTATTGAATATTCTTATGTTATTGAATGGAAAAAATATCATGAGAAACCAGTTGATAAAGATAATATTGATGATGTTAATTGGATTTATGAAAATGCATTAGAAAGAGCTAAAAAATTTAATATTGAAGGTGTTACTTATAATTTAACTTTAGGAGTTATTAAAAATGTTATTCCTGCTATTGCTAGTACTAATGCTTTAATTGCTGCTTCTACTACTATGGAAGCTTTAAAACTTTTAACTGGATGTTCTACTCCTTTAAATAATTATTTTATGTATATGGGACATGAAGGATTATATTCTAGTAATACTCTATATGATAAAAATCCTAATTGTAAAATTTGTAATTTAAAAAAACATGTTGTTAAAATTGAAGTTAATGAAAGTGATTTATGGAAAGATATTTATGAAAAAATTAAAAATAAATTTAATTTAAATGATGATATTAATATTTTAAATGGAATTGAATATTTACATATGAAAGGTGAAGGACAAAAAGAATTAGAAATATTTAATGAAATGACTATTGGAAAAATGGTTGAAGGGAAAAGTCTTAATTTAAAAAAATTACTTTTAATTATGAAATCTGATGATATTAATGATGTTATTAAAGTTAGATTAGCTTATCCTGAAAAAAATGATGAAGAGTAATTTATTTAATAAAAAAGTAGTTTTTTAATTTATAATTTAAATATAATTTTTATAAGAAAAAATTATTTTATATTTTTATTTTAAAAAATTATGATTTATTTTTTATTTTTATGGGGTTAGAAATTGGATATGATCAAGAAGAAAAAGGAGGTAAATTATATTTAAAATATCCTTGGAAAAAATATCATTATTATTTATCTAAATTAACTAATCAAATTCATCCTAATGAAAAATGTTTAATTAAATTATATACATTAAATTCATCTTTAGGAAATAAATATGCAATTAAATTAAAAAATTTCTTATTTTATAAATTTTTTAATCAGAAAGAATTAACACATTTTAATTTAGAATTATCAAAAAAAAGGAAAATAATTCAATCAATTAATTTTGATATAAATCCAAATTTTAAATTATCAATGGATAATTTATTAAAAGTAAAATATGGAAAATATGAAGCAGGAATAAATCAAATTTTTTTTAATAGAAATAAAAATAAAGAAGGTGAAATTAATAATTATGATTTTTCTTCTGTTTTTCCTTCAATGATTCCAAGAAAAAGATTAGGAATAACTTTTAATAAAAGTTTTCCTTTTTTTTCTCATTCTTTTTTCCAAATGAAAACTACTTTTAATAAAATATTTTCATATGAAAATAATTTAAAATTTATTCATCGAATAAAATCTTATTTTAATATTCCAACTTCATATTTTAATTTATTAATTAATAATGAATTATGTTTTAAAGAAAGTTTTTGTTTTGGAAGAGATGATGAAGAAAAAAATTTTGGTTATCATCATATTTTATCTTATTTTAGACCTCGTTCAAAAATTATTGAAATGAACATTCCAAATCATGAAAATGAAATTTCTCCTGGAGAAAATTTTTATATTCAAAATTTTTCTTCTTTTAGATTTTGTGATTTACCTTATTTTAAAAAGTTTGAAATTACTAAGAAATTATCACCTTATTTTAATTTTGAAACTTTTTGTTTTCCATCAAATCCTTTTAAAAGTATGTTTAAATATATTTATTCTTTTGGAATGAGTTTTAAATTACAAGATAATTTTTTCCTTGATTTTTCTCTTTATTCTAGAGCTTCTCATAATATTCCTATTAAGAAAAAGTATATAAATAGTTTTAGAATAAAAATTGGTAATTAAAAAGTTATTATTTATAAATTTAATAAATTATTTTAATAATTTAATATATTTCTATTCAATATATTTATTTAGAACGTTTTTTTAGTAATTATATTTATTATTATATTTTTCCTATTATTAAAAGAATTCCTTTTGTTTTTGTTAGATAAATTTTATTTTAATTTTCAAAATAAACATAATTTAGTATTGATTTTCTTTTTTATTTAAAATTATGTCTTTAAACATATAATATTTGAATTATTAACTAGTTTATAATAATCAAAAAAAATTTTTTATAATAATTATTAATAATATAAATTTTAATTGGGGTTGGGGGATTGGGGATTGGGGATTGGGGATTGGGGATTGGGGATTGGG
>JAEEGK010033125.1_pt1 | contig 10064 bp, 8 predicted proteins | sample 8958771 | NCBI WGS metagenome assembly JAEEGK01 (sample SAMN16246547, study PRJNA631951) | gut metagenome | biome: gut microbiome; feature: rumen; material: SC-attached | host: Bos | place: Iran: Karaj | collected 2018-10 | reverse complement strand
CGCACATCTTCAATATTGATGAGATTTCACTTTCGTTCTTCAAAAAAAATGGTACAGATTTGATTCCTATTAAAGAGGTTTTGCCTGAGCACGATGCACAATATGGCGTTGAGCCTGCCGTAGTTCGCTCTCAACAAAAAACTGACGAAGAAGAAAGTGGTACGAAATTCTATGAGCTATTCAATACTTCATTCAATGTCCTTGAAGTAAAGGTATTGAACGACACTGGTTTGCTTATACCAATATGGCAGAAGAGTAAAGCTACAAATGTTACTTTCACTTATGCCATCGACCTTGGAACTTCGAATACCTTTATCTCGCGATGCAAAAATGATAGCGACGGGAACCCTGATTTAAGCAAGAAGCCAGAACTCTTCAAGATGGATCGTCCTATGGTAAGTTTCATGCATGAGGTTCCTGAAGATAAACAATACTCTTATGCTCGCCGAATCGAGGATTCTATCTTTCCGAAAGCTAAGAACAAGATTAAAACCGAATTTGTTCCAGCACTCATCGATGGAACAGACTATAAGTTCCCCATACGCACAGCTCTCTGTGGTATCCATGACAAGTCAAAGGAGCCAAAGCTGTTTGACAATCATAATATTGCGTTCTTCTACGAGAAGATTATGGCGAATGATGATCAAGATGTGATGACTGACATCAAATGGGATAAAGACGAGGATATGCTTCGTATATTCGTACGAGAACTGCTACTCATCATCAAATGCGACATCTTACAAAGAGATGGCGACCTTGACCGAACTCGCCTCGTATGGTTTAGTCCTTTGAGTTTCATGGGACAGACTAGAGAAATCTACCAGCGCATTTGGAATAGTGAACCAGTTAACATCCTTTTCATTCCGAATACACAAATTCGTAGATTCTCAGAGTCTGAAGCCCCATATTATTACTACAAGAAAATGGACTACATCGCAGACTCTGACGCGGTATCTGTTATTGATATTGGTGGCGGTTCTACTGACTTTGTCTACTTCAAGGACAACATCCCTCAGATAGCAAATTCTGTTCATTTTGGTTGTGATGTACTTTGGGAAAATGGATTCAATGACTTCGCAAATGTCAAAGAGAACGGTATATACCTCAAATATGCTGACAACCTTCGCTTCAATCGACCTGATCTTGAAGACCTCAATGAGTGCTTCAAACATGTTGACGCGATGAAGACAAAGGACATTATCAATTTCTGGCTTACCAATGAGAAGCATTGTCAAATAACTCGTTTCCTGAGCAATGACTTCAAACCTGTATTTATCTACCATCTTACATCCATACTCTTCTACATGGCTTCCATGTACAAAGAAAATGGATTAGCCGCACCTAGAACTATTGTGTTCAGCGGTAATGGTAGTAAATACATTGATAGCTTCATATCGACTGAAATTTCAGCATTGAAGAACATCATTGATTTAGTATTCAACAAGGTGTTTGGTGGAGAACACAATGTAAACATCAAACTTCCTGAAGAAAGAAAAGAATCTACTTGCTATGGCGGCTTGTATCGCAACCCCAATGATGCAGCTGTCCGTGATGTTGTTTATCAAGGCGACAAGTCTAAGGAGTATGAAAAAGTTGGTGATATCAACACGAACTTTGAAGATCTGAAAGATGCTCTTTTGGTAAAGTACAAAGATTTGGCTTCTCTCTATAAAGATGTTCTGGATATGCTGAAGCAGGAGAATATCATTGACTACATGGCTAATACAGCAAAATATGTCTCTGCAGCAGAGGAAGACATGGGAACACCGCTATCAGTGTACTATAAAACGCAGGTGAAAGAAAAGTATGCGGATGAAGTTCCATATAAGGACTCTGTGTTCTTCCTTCCAGTCATTAACAAAATCTTTAATATGACTAAGATATAGGTATGAATTCTTTCGAAAGTACTATATTAATTTCTGGAATCGTTTTTTGTATTTTTATTTATTTTCAATTTAAATACTTTAATGAAACCAGAAAATATCGGAATCTCTTCAACAACTTCTTCAAGAAGAAAGAAGAGTATGCCACGTATAACACAATAGTGAATGGTGAAAACGTTACGCAACTGAAACAAGTTGGAGAAAATGAGTCCGACTTGAATAATCTTATTGCAGAAATTAACCATTATGTTGCTAAAACGAAAGGTACGACTGACTTCGCAGTTATTCAAAACAAGGTCGAACGAAAATTAAATATGCGTTACGACCAATCTGTGGCGAAAATGGCATTCCCTACATACTGCGGCTTAATGGGAACTTTCGCTGGTGTGTTTTTGGGAATACTCATGTTTATTAGTGGATTTGATGGTGCAGGTGACATTACAGATGAGTCAATCAAAAACCTTCTGTTCGGTGTCCTTGTTTCAATGTCCACAAGTTTAATTGGTCTGCTCCTTACGACTATCAACAATGCATTAGCTGGTGATTCTCGTAAAAACATTGAAGAAGACAAAAATGCCTTCTACGATTTTGTACAGACAGAGCTAATGCCTTCCTTGGACGTAAGCATGGTATTGGCCATTACCAAATTGCATGAAACAGTTGATAAATTCGAACCGGCTTTTGATAGAGTTATCACTCGATTCCAAACGACATTTGATGCTTGTACTAGAGCATTTGGCGAAAGCTTTGAAACAAATGTACAAGCCGTCGCCGAGGCTGTTGAAGTTATGGGAAATAACATGGATAAGATTAACCAAAACATCAGCTTACAACATCAGCTCCTCTCTACCCTCAAAAGCGGCGAATTGGTTCGAGGAATGGATAAATATATCGAGGCGGCAGACCACTTTGTTAGTATCACCAAGTCTCTCGATAAGTTTGAAGAAGCGCGCCGCATGATGTTGGCTGCTGCTCAGGAAGCAATCAACCTTCAGAATTCATACTCTGATGCGTTGAAGATTCCACGTGAGCTGGCTGTCAGAATTAATCAAATTCTTGACCGCATTAAAACTTTTGAAGAGAGTGTCAACAAAGTCGGTGCAAGTCTGGCCAACAGACAGATACTGGGTAATGATGTAATTGAGGCTATCCGCGAGCAAGTGAATGCTATCCGTAAAAAAGATAAGATAGCTTTGAAGTACTTCGAAATTGCTGATGGAAAACTGAGCGATGTCTTTGAGGAACAAACCAAGGTCCTCAATGAGATGAATACTCGCCATAAAGAGGCAATTGAAGGACAAACTGCTGGCTTCGAAGAGATGCTTAAAGAGCAAACGAAGGAAATCAAAGCCCAACATGCCCAGTTTATTGAGCAGATGCAAATGCACCTCAATGTCGAGGAAATTCATAAGGATTTCTCGAATCTGCGTAAGTTAAATGAAATCGTAGAGCAGTTAAAGAATTTGACCAAAGACCCTGTTAAAGCGGATGATCTCAGCAAGAAGCTTCGCGACATTCAGGCGGAAATAGCAAAAATTCAGATTACGGAATCTAAGGGAGGTCTCGGCAGTATCTTTGGTAGTGGCTCGTCAAACACAGATGAGGTAAGAAAGCTGAAAGGTGACAACATAATATTAAAAGGTCAAGTAGACCGTCTCGAGAGACAAATTAAAGATTTGGTAACGGAGAGACAAAATTCTCCTTTACCTCCACCTCCTCCAATTCCTCCAAAGGCGGGTACAGAAAAAAAACCTGAAAATCCTCCTACTGAAACACCAAAGAAAGGCGGTTGGTTCCGTTGGTAAACGTAATTTAAGCTCATGGACGGAAAGAAAAACAACTCATTTTGGCCAAGTTATGTGGATATTATGACAACTTTGTTTGCCATAACACTCATCTTGTTTGCTGTATCGTTCAGCCGTTTCAAAATCAAAGAGAAACAATTGCAGCTTTTGGTAAATGAATACGAGGATATAATAAATGTCTATTCGACTGTCGGCTCGATTGACTCGACAAAGTATTTCGGGTACAATGAACAATATTTGAAGCATTTGTTCACTGTTGATGTTGAGTATCAGCAAAAGGAATATCAAATAGACAAATTAAAGCTCGACTTAATAGATCAGGAGAAAGCTAGCAACAAGCGAGATAGCATTCTAGAGGCTGGACGTATCATCAAAAAAACGATTATGAGTCTTGAAGCATCTGATTCCATCAAAAACAATATCAAATTTCTTGTTGTCATTGAAGGACAATCTTCAAGAGTCAGATACGATACAGATGATTATCATAACAACTATACCCTATCCTACTTACGGGCACAATTCTTGAATAAGTTCTGGAAAGATAACGGAATTGATATTTCCTCTATTCCAAGATGTGAACTGATTATTTCGGGAAGTGGTGAAGATGGAGTTCCAAGAGTTTCACCTTCGATACTAAATCCAATTACCTCAGAAGAAAGAGAGCAATGGATTGCGGAGGAAAGTAAAAATCAACGTTTCCTGATTCATATTGTTCCTGTTATCGGCAACATTGATGTAACGAAGGAGAAAATAGACAAGATACAAGGGAAAAGAAAATAATGAAGGAAGAAAATAAGCTAGACATAAATGAAGAGTACGAAAAGCTGGTACCTCCTACTGTACGGAAAAGTCTTTTCGACGAAAGCGAGGATTATGATAGTCTTCGCGAATACATTATGTCTCAGCCTTATAATTCTTTGAAGAAAAGAAAGCTTCCCTTCTCTGACATTGAACTAATTGATTATATTGATTTCAGAAGAGGTGAATTAATAGATCAAGAAACGGCTGCACATAAACATCTATTTTTTATAAAACAGTCTGTAAAAGGTAAACCAGAATTCTGTAATGCTGTTGGTTATTACATAAAACAGACAAAAGCCTTTATTGTAATGCCGTATAGCTATATTGTAACGCATGCATCTAAAGGGGTGCCATTACCTTCTGTAAGAAGGGGTAATAGAAATATGGATGGAGTGAATAGGTATATTTCCACTTCTATTTCATTTATCTCTCCAGGTGATGCGGCATCATTTGTCCTAGGTCACAAAGCTGGGCTTGATGAATGGGTTGACCGAAGAGGTAAAGGGCTTCTCGAATACTACTCGGAACTGGTCGCTAAACCTATTCTGGTGCCAGAGGAGGTCATTGAGCCGGAGAATGATAACCATACACCACAATTATCAAAAAAGCCAGTTGCATTGGATAAACACTTATTCTACATCAAAGTGAAAAGAGTGTGTGATGCGTCCGGCTATTTCAACCCTGAAAATGGCTATTTCTATATTTGCAAAGATAGCTTCATTGCACTAAATGCAAATAAGGAATATGAAGAATCGCCTTCAGGGAAAGCGAGGGCTAGGCTCATTGCTACTGTTTGCACAAAATCACGCTTGTACTATAATGTGAACAGAGACGCGAAGTGTAGATCGGCTTCAGCTGCCGCTTCTTATGTTTTAGGGGAAGACTCATCATATGTTGAATGGGAAGATGAAAACGGTAAAGGGCTGAAAGACTTTTATCCAGAACATTTCTCTGACAAAAAAACGGGTGACAAACAGCAGAACTTTTTTTCTAGTATTGATAAATCGCCGGTTCAGTCTCCTGTCAAGAAAAAAAATGAAGCCACCCCTTTCTATATAAAATATGAGATGGAAAATGGTAACAGATGCCAAGCTTCAGGATTTTACGATCAATCAAATAAAGTGTTCGTCCTGAAAGAAGGAAGCCAATTGGCGACCACATCCTCAAGAGATTTGATATATACAGTAGAAGCGAGTGAAAGGCGTGTCCTAATCTTAAAGAACTGTAGGGTGTTGGATGGAGTATTTACTCTGATACGTGATGTCGAATGTGATTCACCTAGTAAAGCTGCCTTCTATGTTTTAGGTCGTAAAGCGAACGGATTGGAAGAATGGAAGGACGGTGGAGGGAATACGCTGAGAAGATTCAAAGAAATACTCTCAATCAGAAACGATGAATGTAAATAGAACATTGAATATAAAAGTTATATATATTCCTAATTTTACGTATAATCGTAAGTGGTTATTGTATAATAAATATCATTAAAATGTAGATAATGATCGTTATGAATATCAAAGAATTTACAGAGTCTGCAATTGCACTTTATCTTGAAAAGGGCGGAACAGTTCATCCCGATATTACGCTCGACATCTTCCAACTTATTGAGTTTAATGAAAGTCTATTTTTGGACTATATTGCGCTGAAGAATCAGTATAAGGATATCAACCCAACTATTGGAAAGACAATTCGTGCGCATTTTGACCTGCGTAACGACAAACCAATAGATGTAGCCGGTCAGAGCAATCTAATCAAGAAATACATGCGTTTTCATGTAAAATAATTGTATCCTTGGAAGTATGAGAAATTACATAATTGGATTTTCAGTCTTTATCATTGTCATCTTTGTTATAGCATTGGCAATGAACCAAGCGGATGACTCTGTTGATGATATGGAAAGTCCTGATCAATTTCTCACACCTATAGAATCATCTGAAGAACCTACACATGAATCTGCCGATGCTTCAATGTTATTAAATATTGAAGATTCTGTTACTGCTGCCCCCGATAATGTCGAGCCTGAGCCTTCTATACATTCACCATCTTTTGACACTACGGCAATTGAAATTCCACGTACCATAAGGGCTACCTCTGAACAGATTCTCAAACGAATAGGTTATACTACGTCGTATAACAAACAAACAAAATGTCCAAACTGGGTAGCATGGCATCTGACAAAAGAACATACAGATGGTCCATATCACAGGTCTGGCGTTCCTTATATGGATAATCGAGGAAATGCAATTGGAATTTCACCATTCAACCCTGACATAGTTCGTGGTGATTATATCGAGGACTTGCAGGCTTCAAAGCCACGTCAGGAACACAGTGACTGGATGGAACATCCTGCTCTTATCGAACATGGCCATATGTGCCCTGCCGCTGACAGTAAATGGAGCAAGGAAGTGATAAACCAGTCCTTTTTGCTTACCAACATGTGCCCACAAGACGGAAATTTGAATGGCGGCGATTGGGCCGAGCTCGAAAATCGTTGCCGAGGATGGGCAAGACAATATGGCGATATTTATATAGTTGCTGGTCCAATTTTCGAGAACGGTGTATCTAAAACAATGGGTAAGAACAAGATTGGCATACCTGATGCTTTCTTTAAGGTGGTTTTGCGTTTAGGTAAGAACCCTAAAGCATTAGGCTTTATTTACCCAAACAACGGAACACACCATGCAATGAAAGAGTATGTATATTCAGTGGATGAAGTGGAAGGGATTACAGGCTTCGATTTCTTTCACAGACTACCAGATGAGATGGAGAATGAAATAGAAAGAATAAGCAACATAAAAGAATGGTAATATGACAAGAATGTCTTTGCCTTTTGCTAAGTGTTTTGTTTATCAGTAACTCATGTAACCCCGTGCCTGTTGAACAAGAAAACCACTAAGACAGATTACAATCATGATAAATGATTAAAAAGATAATGATATAAACAATTATGGATGAGAAAGAACTGAAGGAGATATTTGAGTTTCTGCAAGGAGCTGGGGCGAACCCTCAGTTGTGTGATACGGAGGTGCCTTGTTTTGAGACATCGGTGAGAGCTGGCTTGCCTACGGAGAACTGGGCAGAAGAGGCGTTTGTGGAGATGATGTCGTTGCCGAGGAAGATGTTGGTGTCGAATCCTGCCATGATTGTGGACGTGAACGGGGATTCGATGGTGGATGCTGGCATCAGCGATGGTGACAGGGTGCTGGTACTGATGACGCAGCGGTTTCACGATGGTGACATCGTGGTGGCGAGGATTGACGATTGCTACACGGTGAAGTGCTTCTATGAGGACGATGAGGGGAAGCATTGGCTGGTGGCTCAAAATAAGGAGAAGGAGGATTAGTATCATCCTATCTTGTTGGAGGAGCAGGAGAATGTGCAGGTGTATGGTGTGGTGGCGTTTGTGATGAGGGCTGAACTTCGTGTGCCGACTCGCAACCTCCGACGACTGGTGAGCAAGGAGAAGGAGGAGAGAAGGAAGAATGAGGCGGTGCCTGAATGGAAGGTGAGGAGAACCATTAGGGAGATTGCAGGGGAGATTGAGGTGAGCCGATTGTGGTTTGCGGTGTATAAGATGATGGTGGACTTGAGCGTGGTGGATGATGGCGACATTGACGGCTTCTGCCAGATGGTGAGGGAGGAAGTGCCGAATCATGGGCATTTGCCTGTGACGAAAGACTTGCAGCGCATGGAGGTGGATAGCTTCGCGAGGTCGGTGGTGCTGTGGGACGAGAAAGATGCACCCGTGAAGGGCACTCGCTTTAAGCAATACAAGGAAATAGCCCGAAAAACGGAGATTTTATTGATGCGGTGAAAGTTTTAGGCTAAAAGTGAAAGTTTGGGGCAAAAACTTTCACAAACTTTCACCAAAATGAGGCAATTTTAGGCAAAACTTTCACCAAGGGCGGTTGAAGGGGTAAAACTTTCACCCAAACTTTCACAAACTTTCACCCGATGAGGATTTTCTTCATCGGGCTTTTTTATGTCCGTACCTTTGCAAACGAAAACCTCGATAAAGGTTAAAGTTTAAAGGTTAAAGTTTAAAGTAAAAAACAAGATGAAGAAAGCTAAGTTTACATTGAACGATTTCGGGGTGCGAATCAAGAAGTGCTGCGCCTCGTGCGAATGGAAAGTTGAGACAAGGTTGCAGACGAAGCGATGCTGTACGAAGTTGAAAAAGGATGTAAGTCCGTGCGACTGCTGCAAATGTTGGAAGATGAGCCAACAAATGATGGAGGTGCGCAAGTCGGTGGGGCAAATCAAGCGGAGAGAGTACCAGCTGTTCCTCTTGCAGATTCGCGAGAGAGAGATGAAAGAGGGTGTGGAGGAAGGACGCGATGTGATGGACATTCGAGCAGAATATGAAAGCCAATACGGCTCCATATATATGAACTTTTAATTATTCAACCTGAGTTGAAGTGAGGAATTTTTCACGTGAATAAGCTGGCCAGCAATTCCAAACTTCTCCTCACAAAACAACTCACAATTATGAAAAAGTATTTAAGCAACAAGACAATTCAGAGAGAGGTAACGGTGGAAGGAACGATGACTTTCGCCAAGTTGGAAAACGGACTTCACACGAGCGACTTTGTGTGCTGCGAGAACGTGCAGATGGAGGCTTTCTCCGGCAAGTGCAAGGTGCAGATTATGCGCGACGGCAACGTGTACATCACGGAACTGCCGAAGCGATTCCGCAACACGCCCATCTTCCGAGAGGACAACAGCTCGCTCAGCCTGGGAATGAACGGGAAATACTACTTCGTGTTCACGCTGGATGAGGGTCGCGAGGAGGAACTGCCGGAGCTGCTGGTGAGACAGGCGAAGGCGATTGCGAGGAAAGTGATTGACAGTTTAGAGTTTAACGGTTAAAGGTTAAAGACGATGAGCGTACACATGATTTATTATAAGGACGGGGCGAAAATGATGCGCCCTGTCCACACACGTGAGCAGTATCTGGCTCTGCGTGGAAGTGCTCAGCAGAAGGAGACGCTGAAGGCTGTTCGTGAGGGTGACGAGAAGGCGAAGAGCCGTCTGGTGCAGATGAACTACTCGTGCTTGCCTAATGAGGATGGCCACCTGAAGGGCTGCACCAAGATGAGCACCAGCGTAGGCATGGACATCGACCACATCAAACCCGAGGAGATGCCAGCGCTGAAGGAACGCATCCTCAGCAAGAAAGACGAACTGGGCTTGCTGATGCTGGAGGAGAGCGCACGAAAGCAGGGGTATCACCTGGTGTTCAAGCGTAAACCTGAGTTGAATCAGGAGGAGAACCTGAAGTGGGCAAGCGAGGTGCTGGAGGTGGAGTTCGACAAAGGCGCGAAGGACATCACGCGGGTGTTCTTCACGACGACGGAGACGGAACTGATTTATCTCGACGATGAGATATTTGAGAAGAAAGAGACCCTCTCCCCAGCCCTCCCCCGTAATGGGGAGGGAGACCATGCGGGGTCTTTGTCATTAGGAAACAAGCCGGATGGTTCTCCCCATTATGGGGGTAGCGACCGAGAAACGGAGAGACTAAATGTCTCTACGTCGGGAGCGACCGAGGCAAGTGCTCTTGCTGAGGACGGGCAAG
>JAEEGK010033116.1_pt1 | contig 10065 bp, 9 predicted proteins | sample 8958771 | NCBI WGS metagenome assembly JAEEGK01 (sample SAMN16246547, study PRJNA631951) | gut metagenome | biome: gut microbiome; feature: rumen; material: SC-attached | host: Bos | place: Iran: Karaj | collected 2018-10 | reverse complement strand
GCTCGCTGGCAGGACGATAGCGAGAGGGATCCTTGCCACAGGCTTTGTATACACGACGGGTGGCTGCTATGCTCGTGAGCTCTTTGAGGCTGTCGGTGGTCAGTTCCTGACGAAAGCGGTCTTCGAGTGCGTGAATCTCATCCCAGAGTTCTTTGTAGTACTCTGAATTGACGACACGAGCCTCCACTGCTGCCCCAACAAAACTGGGGCAGACGCTCTTGATCTCCTGCGAAACGATGATATTCATCAGTTGTCAGGGTTGCGCTTATAGTGGAACTCCTGGATATTGGGATTGCTACCGAGGTCGGGCTCTGGTGCAGTGGGTTGGATGATTTTCTGGTTGTAGCCCTTATGAACAGGACCTACATCGAGCAGAATGTCTTTATAGATAACAGTGGGTATGATCAGTCCGAACAGTCCAACGCCGACGTTCACTCCCTCGGGATGCAGGTTATTGACCAGACGTGCAGTGGCATAGAATGTGTGGCGATAAGCCTCAAGCTTGTTGTACGTGCGATAGGCCTTCATGACATCTTCAGAAACCAGTGTAGTGTCTGCATAGGTGAAGATGGAACTCATATTGTTGACATAGTCATCGATGGGATCGCCCTTGATGCTGTCGTTGGCAATAAGGCACTCAATGATACCATCGTCAGTCTCTATCAGCATCTCTTTCTCCGTAGGCGTGGTGAAGTAGGCCACGAAGAGTGCTATAAGGAGGAAAACGCCCAGAATGACGAGCTTTCCGAGGCAACTGTGCATGAATGCTTTTCTGATGGGTTCGTTGGTTCTATAACCTCTGTCTTGCTGATACATAATAAATTAGATTTGATTGTTATGGATTAAGTTCATGAATTCCTGGCGGGTCTTGGCCTGGTTGAAAGCACCACTGAAGTCGCTGGTGGTGGTAATGGAGTTCTGCTTCTCGATGCCCCTCATCTGCATGCACATGTGCTTGGCCTCGACGACCACCATCACGCCAAGAGGCTTGAGCGTCTCTTGTATGCAGTCCTTGATCTGTTGGGTCATGCGCTCTTGTACTTGCAATCAGTGGGCATAGATATCTACCACGCGGGCAATCTTCGAGAGGCCGGTGATGTAGCCGTTGGGGATATAAGCCACATGGGCTTTGCCATAGAAAGGAAGCATGTGGTGCTCGCATAACGAGAAGAAATCGATGTCCTTCACGATGACCATCTGCGAGTAGTCCTCTTTGAAGAGGGCATCGGTGAGCACTTTGTGGGCATCCATCTGATAGCCTCTGGTAAGCACTTGCATGGCTTTAGCCACGCGCATAGGCGTCTTGAGCAGGCCCTCGCGCTCCGTGTCCTCACCCAGAAGGGTCAGCACCTGTTTGTAGTGTTCCGCAAGTTCATCAAGTCCTTCGCGGTAGGGTTGAAATTCAGTTTCCTGACTCATGGATATTGAACGGTTATTTTTCCTTTGACGATAATAGCCGACTGATAGCCCATGTCCTTCACTCTGTTCAATACTTCATGGGCTTCTTCATAGGTACGGTAGTTGCCCATGCGACAGATCCATCGCGGACTATAGAAATGTACATAGACAGGTACACCCGGGAAGAGTGACTTGATTTCACTGCCAGTCTTTTCGGCCTTAAGACGGTCGTTGCGTGAGTTTCCGCCTGCAAATACCTGAACGCGGTAGCCCGTAACCTTATAGCCGTTCTTGATCATCTTCTTGTGATCAGTGGTGTCGGGCACAAAGACTGTGGTTTGTCCGGCTGTGTCTGAGGGCTTCTCTGCGGTCTTGTCCTGCTTGCTGGCCGTTTCGTTGTCTTTCTTGTCGGCTGGTTTTTGTGGAGTGACTGTCGTTGTTGTAGCTGGCTTCGTGGGCTGAGTCTCGGTGGCCTTGCCGTTGACGAGCTCGTCGATGGCCCTGCTTTCATGCACAGTCACTTTGCCTTCACCTGCCTTGCTTTTCTGCAAGCGCTCGGTAAAAGATGATTGTGCATTGGCTGCAGTGATGCAGCCAACACACATCATCAGTATCATAACAAGTCGTCTCACGATCTTACTTCTTCCAAGCATCGATGATACCCTTGAAGTCAGCGCACTTCAGTGAAGCGCCACCAATCAGACCGCCGTCGATGTCGGGCTTTGCGAACAGCTCAGGAGCGTTGCTTGCCTTGCAGCTACCACCATAGAGGATCGTGGTGTCGTCGGCAACAGCCTGGCCATACTTCTCAGCGATGATTGAACGGATGTAAGCGTGGATTTCCTCAGCCTGCTCAGCGGTAGCGGTCTTGCCAGTACCGATAGCCCAGATGGGCTCGTAGGCGATGACGATCTTGCGGAAGTCCTCCTCAGAGAGGTTGAATACGCTGCCCTCAAGCTCGGCCTTTACAACCTCGTTCTGCTTGCCAGCCTCGCGCTCCTCGAGTGACTCACCAATACAGAAGATCACCTTCAGATCGTTCTTCTGAGCCAGCAGCACCTTCTCCTTCAGAATCTCAGGAGTCTCCTTGTAGTACTCACGACGCTCTGAGTGACCCAGGATCACGTACTGTGCACCAGTGCTCTTGACCATCTCGGCAGAAACCTCACCAGTGAAAGCACCCTTCTCCTTGTCAGCGCAGTTCTCAGCACCAAGGCCGATGATGTCCTGATCGAGGAACTGTGCGATTGATGCGAGGTGGATAAACGGTGTGCAGATAACTACACCACAGTTGGGCTTGTCAGCCTTCAATGTCTCATTCAGCTCCTTTGCAAGAGCGATACCATCCTGGAGATTCATGTTCATCTTCCAGTTTCCTGCTACAATTTTCTTTCTCATAATTCTATTTTCTTTGTTTAAAGGGTTATTGTCTTTGATGGCCTTCTTGGCCTTGTCTGCATATTTTTTGTTACGCTTTCTGACCCATTGGCTCCACGCCCATAGGCGATCTGCGATGGTAAGGAGTACTAGCGGCAGCACAAACCAGGTGAGAATCCACAGGATCTTGCTGGCTACATTATCGGAGGGCAGCTGTCCTAACTCGGTATCTTCGAGGCGACCGCTGAACGCTTGCTCATCGGGGAGTGCGTTATGACTCCACTTACGGATAATTACACCGTCTTTCAGCAGGATGAGACCTGGATTAGAGCGGATGATGGTCTTCAGCGTGATGTCATCTGTCTGGCAGAAAGGGTATTCTGCGCCTGTCATGTCGCACCAATGATTGATGGCTCTCGCCGGACTTGCAGTCAGACAGTAGAATGGATAGGCATTCTCGAGGCAATATTCGTAGATCTGATTAAGCTCGTCGAGTTGTGAGTCGTCTGCCTGTTCCAGGTGAGGGGATATTAATAAGAAGGTGTATCCCTTGTCGTTAAGCACCTGTTCTGTGATGTCCTCCCCATCGTCGCTCGTCTCGATGAAGAAATCGGCGTAAGGAGAGTCCTCTCCATCCATCATCCGCTGCCAGCCTTCCCTCAAATTGGTTCCGATATGATAGGGTCGGAAGTCGAACTGGGGTAGGGTATAGAGGCTGCGGCCTGAGATGATCACCAGGATGAAAACAGCCGAATAGTTCATGACAATCCACTGGTTTGGCTCGCTGATGAGTCGTTGCATCTCCAAAGGCCATCGCCATACGATAATAGCCAGGAGCAGCAAGACGACATTCTTCCAGAAGGTCTGCCAGTTGGTGAGCACCAAGGCATCACCGAAGCAGCCGCAATCGTGGATAGGGTCTGCGAGCGCCAGCCAGAGCGTGAGCAAGGTCATCGCTGCGAGTATCACCAAGACCATCTTCGAGACAAGTCTGCGCCTGATGGCGAAGAGCAGGCAGATGCCCAGGATGAACTCTGTTGCCGAGAGCAGCACAGAAGCCGAGAGTGTCATGAAATCGGGCACATATCGGCTTAATCCCATTGCTGTCAGATAGTCTTGTATCTTATATTGCGTACCTAAAGGATCGACCGCTTTGACAAATCCGGAAAGGATAAATGTCACGGCGAGTATCAGGCGGCAGATATTGACAGCGAGTTTCTTCACTCCGATAATTTAATTACTCCAAAGACCGCGTAGTTGATAATGTCCATATAATTGGAGTCGATGCCTTCGCTGACTTTCAGCTGCTCGCCGCGCTCCTCGAGATCCTCGATCTCCTTGATGCGCTCAATCTTGGTGAGTATGAGGTCAGTGTAGCTGCTGACACGCATGGAGCGCCACGCCTCGTCGTAGTCGTGGTTCTTCTTCTTCATCAGATCAAGTGCTTCCTTGGCAAACTGGTCGTAGAGCCGCATCGCCTGATCGTTGGGCATGTCGACGGTGTCGGCAAAGCCTTTGCTGAGCTGGATGAGCCCCACAATACCATAATTAATCAGTGCGATAAACTCCGGACGTATGCCTTCCCCCACTTTCGATTCTTTCTTGATTTCGAGTGAACGGATGCGCTTGGCCTTGATGAAAAGCTGATCGGTAAGAGCTGTAGGGCGCAGGATACGCCAAGAGGCTTTATAGTCGTGAAGCTTCTTCTCAAACAATGCCCTGCATTCAGCAATAGCCTGCTCAAATTGAGCGTTTGTCTTCTCCAAATAGTCCATATCGGCTGCAAAGTTAATAATTTTTAGTGAATAACGAATAGTGAATAGTGAAAAGTTGCTTTATCTTCTACATTTATTAACAATGTGGCACTGCTCACTATTCCCTAATCACTCTTCACTTTTCACTTTGCTTCTGGTGGATGTATCTGATCTTCATACCCAGTGCCTCGAATTGCGTACGGATGGAGTCACGCTTCATGCGGGTAAGCGTCAGCAGCGTCAGTTCTTCAGGCGTAGCCTTCAGTGCTCGTTTGTGCTCATCCACTTGTGTCTGAAGGGCTTCAAGTTCCTGATTTGCAGCTTTCAGCAGACTGTCGGTAAGGGCTAATTCGTCTTGAGCTGCCTTCAGTTCAATGTCCTGATGCAACTTCAGGGCACCCTTACGGGCTTCAACGATATTGGGATAGGTATGACGCAGCGAATCGATATCCTTGCGAGCTGCATCCAGATCGCCTTGCTCGAAGTGGGCGCGGGCTTCGCCTAATAAATTCAGAGCTTCCTCCTTGGTGCTGTCGCCACAGGCTGAGAGCGCGAGGATAGCTGCCATGATGATAATCTGTCGTCTCATAATAAGCATTTCTTTGATGCAAAGGTACTCGTTTTTTTAGTTTTATTAGCATAAATAACGTTTATTTTTTGTTAAGTTGCAATTATTTTTGGTTTTTCGCCGATTTTACACTATCTTTGCAGTCTAAAATTCATATAAGAATGAAACTATACTCTGACGAAGAGCTGGCCGAGATACTGGATCAGGGCATCTTTCACCAGATTAGTGAGGCTGCAGACCATCTGGGGCTGGAGTGCTATGTGGTGGGAGGATATGTCCGCGACATCTTCCTCGAGCGCCCATCTAACGATATAGATGTGGTGGTCGTAGGCAGTGGTATCTCTGTGGCTGAAGAACTGAAACGGATGGTGGGCAAGAAGGCGCATCTGTCCGTGTTCCGCAATTTTGGGACTGCTCAGGTTAAGTTCCGTCAGCAGGGCATAGAATATGAGGTGGAGTTTGTGGGCGCCCGCAAGGAGAGCTACAGCCACGACTCTCGTAAACCTATCGTCGAAGACGGTACGCTGGAGGATGATCAGAATCGCCGCGACTTTACCATCAATGCAATGGCTATCTGTCTGAACAAGGACCGTTTCGGTGAATTGGTAGATCCCTTTAACGGGCTTGCTGATCTTGAGGATGGCATTATAGCCACTCCGTTGGAACCTGGCATTACTTTCTCTGACGATCCTTTGCGTATGATGCGCTGCATCCGTTTTGCCACCCAGTTGAACTTCCAGATTGAAGAAGAGACGTTTGTGGCTCTGGAGCAGATGGCCGACAGAATCAAGATCGTCAGTGGCGAGCGCATTAAGGACGAACTCAATAAGATTCTCCTCGCACCAGTCCCGTCAAAAGGTTTTGTGGATCTCCAAAGATGCGGTCTGCTGAATATGATCCTGCCAGAACTCTCAGCACTTGATATTGTGGAACAGAAAAACGGACGTGCCCACAAGAATAACTTCTACCACACGTTGGAAGTTCTCGATAATGTGGCTCGCCATTCAGACAATCTCTGGCTGCGATGGGCAGCACTGATGCACGATGTCGGCAAGACGAAGTCTAAGCGTTGGGACCCTGCTATCGGCTGGACCTTCCACAATCATAATATGATAGGTGCGAAGATGGTGCCTCAGATTTTCCGTCGCCTGATGTTGCCGATGGATATGAAGATGAAATATGTGCAGAAGCTTGTGGATCTGCACATGCGCCCCATAGCCATTGCCGATGACGAGGTGACGGATTCTGCTGTGCGCCGTCTGCTGAATGACGCTGGCGAGGATATCGAAGACCTGATGGTGCTTTGTGAAGCTGATATCACTTCGAAGAACGAGGTGCGCAAGAAAATGTTCCTCGAGAATTTCCGTATGGTGCGCGAGAAACTTGCAGACCTCAAGGAAAAGGACTATGTGCGCCTGCTGCAGCCTGTCATCGACGGCAATGAGATCATGGAGATGTTCCATCTGAAGCCGAGTCGTGAGGTTGGTGTCCTCAAGCAGTATCTCAAGGACGCTGTCCTCGACAACAAGGTTGAGAACGAACGGGAACCGCTGATGGCGCTCCTCATGGAAAAAGCAAAACAAATGAAACTGATATAAATGATGAAACGATTACTGCTTATTTTATTCACTGTTCATTGTTCACTTTTTGCATTGTCAAATCCTGTGGATGAACTGTTGGAAAGGATCGATAAAGGTGCTTCGGCCAAGTTCAAGATCGAAAAGGTGAAGAGTCAGAAGGATTTCTTTGAGTTGGATCAGGCTGGCAAGAAGGTCGTGGTGCGAGGGAATACCTGGGTGAACATCGCCTCGGGTGTGAACTGGTACCTGAAATACTACGCAGGCATTCACCTCTCGTGGAACCAGATGCAGGCCAAACTGCCTGCCGTATTGCCTGCGGTCACGAAGAAAGAGCGCCATGAGACTGATCTCACCCTGCGTTACGACTTCAACTATTGCACCTTCAGCTATTCGATGCCTTTCTGGGGCTGGGAGCGCTGGGAGAAAGAAATAGATTGGATGGCGCTGCATGGTGTGAACCTGCCGTTGGCGATTGTTGGCGAAGAGTGCGTGTGGCGCAATATGTTGCTGAAGCTCGGCTATACGGAGAAAGAGGTGGGCGAGTTTATCGCTGGTCCTGCTTTCCTCGCCTGGTGGGAGATGAACAATCTCGAAGGGTGGGGTGGACCATTACCGCTCTCATGGTATGCCCGTCAGGAGAAGTTACAGAAACAGATCCTGGCCCGTATGAAGCAACTCGATATGCACCCTGTGTTGCCTGGTTATTGTGGCATGGTGCCTCACGATGCCAAACAGAAACTGGGCCTGAATGTGGCTGATGCCGGTCTTTGGAATGGATTCCAGCGCCCAGCGAATCTGCTGCCTACGGATGCTCGCTTCTCTGAAATCGCCACCTTATATTATAATGAACTCACCAAACTCTTTGGAAAGGCCGATTATTACTCCATGGATCCATTCCATGAGAGCAACGATGATCCTACGATCGACTATGCCAAGGCTGGTGAGGCGATGATGCAGGCCATGAAACGTGTCAATCCCAATGCCGTCTGGGTGATTCAGGGGTGGACAGAGAATCCCCGTCCACAGATGGTCGATGGCATGAAGCCTGGCGATTTGCTCGTGCTCGACCTTTTCTCAGAGTGTCGCCCTATGTTCGGCATCCCTAGTATCTGGAAACGTGAAGAGGGCTATAAACAGCATGGTTGGCTCTTCTGCATGCTTGAGAATTTTGGCGCTAATGTGGGTCTGCATGGCCGCATGGATCAGCTCTTGGATAACTTCTTCTCGAGGAATGTGAAAGGAGGGAAGAGCAATGAGGATACCTGTAAGGGTATAGGTTTCACGATGGAGGGTTCCGAGAACAATCCCGTGATGTTCGAGTTGATGAGTGAACTGCCCTGGCGCCCTGAAAGGTTTACGAAGGAGACTTGGGTAAAAGCCTATGTGAAGGCTCGCTACGGTGTGGAGGATGCGACGATAGAGAAGGCTTGGATGATCCTTGCCAATAGCATCTACAATTGTCCGGCAGGCAACAATCAGCAAGGCCCTCACGAGAGTATCTTCTGTGGCAGACCTACGCTGAATAACTTCCAAGCGTCATCTTGGTCAAAGATGAAGAATTATTACGATCCTGCTGATACGAAGGAGGCTGCACGATTGATGAATAGTGTAGCAGAGAAGTATCGTGGCAACAATAATTTTGAGTTTGACCTGGTGGATATCACGCGTCAGGCTCTCGCTGATCAGGCTCGTCAACAGTATCAGCATACGATAGCTGATTACAAGGGTTTTGCTCGTAAGGAATTTGATGAGGATGCGGCTCGCTTCCTGAAAATGTTGCTGATGCAGGATAAACTTTTGGGTACACGCTCTGAATTCCGCTTGGGTCATTGGACGCAGGATGCTGTGAATGCTGGGGTAACACCTGAGGAGAAGAAACTCTACGAGTGGAATGCCCGAGTGCAGATTACAACCTGGGGCAATCGCTATTGTGCTGATAAGGGTGGACTTCGTGATTATGCCCACAAGGAGTGGCAAGGTTTGTTGAAAGACTTTTACTATCCACGTTGGAAGGCATATTTCGATGCCCTCGCTGCCCAAATGAAGGCCCAGACGGCTCCTCAGCCTGAACTCTTAGGTGGAGGTCCGAATGCTACCAAGACAGCTGCTGAGTTGTTTGCAATGGCTTTGCCACAAGAAGTGAAGCTGGATTATTACGCAATGGAAGAACCTTGGACACTACAGCAGAATCCCTATTCCGCAGCCCCAGAAGGCTCACCTATAGATGTGGCCAAGGAGGTCATGGAGTTGATAAAATGATGATTGTGATATGGAAAAGTCAAAGCGATTACTGAGTCTCGATATCCTGCGTGGTATTACTGTAGCAGGCATGATCCTTGTAAACAATGGTTGGGGCGAGTCCTTTGAGATGCTTAAGCACTCCAAATGGAATGGTATGACACCTTGCGATTTGGTCTTTCCGTTCTTTCTCTTTATCATGGGCATCTCATGTTATCTATCGTTGGTGAAGTCGGAGTTCAAACCTACACCACAAGTCATCCGTCGTATCATCAAACGAACAGTGTTGCTCTTTGTGATAGGTTTGTTTATCAACTGGTTCGATCATGCGATAGAAGGTGATCTGCTTTGTTTTGGTCATCTCCGCATATGGGCAGTCATGCAGCGTATCGCCTTGTGTTATGGTATCGTGTCGCTCTTTGCTTTGTTCTGTAACCATAAGTACACGATTCCTGTCATTATAGGCCTTTTGGTCATATATGCGGCTATCCTTGTATTTGGTAATGGCTATGCCGAGGATGCGGATGTTAATATTTTGGCGCAGGCCGATCTGAAGCTCTTTGGCTATGATCATATCTATCATAAGAGTCCTGTGGATCCTGAAGGTCTGATGGGCACCATCTCCTCTGTGGCTCATGTGCTGTTGGGCTTCTATTGTGGCATGCTGATTCGAAAGAGAGAGACCATCGAGCAGAAGGTGATTGCCCTCTTCGTCGTAGGAACGGTATTGGTGATTGGAGGTTATCTGCTTTCCTATGGCCTTCCTCTCAACAAGCGCATCTGGAGCCCCAGCTATGTGATGATGACCTGCGGATTGGCTTCTCTGCTTCAGGCTTTCCTGATGTATGTTATTGATATTCAAAAGAAGTCGGGATGGACGACCTTTTTCCATGTCTTTGGTGTGAATGCCCTCGCCCTCTATGTGTCGAGTGAACTGCTATCCATCCTTCTGAAGAACTTCGGTTTGTCAGAAATCGTGTATAATGGCATCCATGCTGTTATAACTGCATTGAAGTGGGCATCACTTGTCTATGCCGTTTATTTCGTGTTGCTTAATTTTGCCATTGGCTATGTACTATATCGGAAAAAGATATATATAAAACTATAATAGGCAATAAACTTTGTTAAAAAATAGGGAGGGCTGATATAT
>JAEEGK010033112.1_pt1 | contig 10067 bp, 11 predicted proteins | sample 8958771 | NCBI WGS metagenome assembly JAEEGK01 (sample SAMN16246547, study PRJNA631951) | gut metagenome | biome: gut microbiome; feature: rumen; material: SC-attached | host: Bos | place: Iran: Karaj | collected 2018-10 | reverse complement strand
AGAATAATGTGTGAATGTGTAAATGTGTGAATTCTTGAATTTTTGACTAACGAATTAACGTTGTACAAGGTGAGAGCAAAGTGAGCTTGCTCGCTATGCCGAGCCGAACAACGTCACGAAGTAACACCTTAACGAATTAACGAATACTAATTCATTTTAATCAGCCGCACATAGTCGAGCATGGCACGGTTGATGCCTTGGGCGTTCATGTTCTCGTTGTCGGGCTCATAGGATAGCACTAGGGTGTTGCTGCCCTTCTTCAACGAAACGCGCACCGCGTTGCTGTAGCCCCAAAGTGTCCAGAGGTCTTTGCCACGCTGGGGGAAAAGAATGGCACCAACCGGCTTGCCACCTAGGCTGAGGGTTCGCACGGCACACATATTGTCATCTGTCAGATTGCCACTGCCGTTAGCGTATCGGAAGTCTATCAGATAATCCCCATCTGTGGGGGCATCAATCTTCATCTCGATACGGGTGTTCTGCTTCACAGCTATCTCCACAGCCCCATTGCCTGTGTAACCCTTGCAGTCGTCGAATGTGGTAGCTGTTGCGAAGTGTGTCATGTCGTATTGAATCACGTTGCTGTAGTTGTAGTAAGCCACAGGTTCGCTGGCGAAGCTCTCGTTGCCATTCTCGTCTACGGCTATCACTTGGTATTCAGTATAGGTTTTTGCCACGGGGATATCGTAGCGGTTGCCGTTCACGAGGCGTTCGGGCTGGGTGGTGACCACCTTTCCGTCGCGTATTATCTTGTACTCCTTAGCGTTGGGTACTTGTGTCCATGCCAAGCGGGTGCTGCCGTCGAGATAAGCACGAGGTGTCTCTGGCGAAGTGGCTACGGGCTGGCGGTTGATGATGTCGAAGGTGGTAAACTCGTTGGCCATCACTATCTTCACACTGTGCCTGCCCGTCAGCGAAGCAGGCAGGGTGGCTACCGCTTGTCGGCGCCCGTCAAGATAGCAGGCTGACACCTTGTTGCCGTATCCTTGTACCGTGATGTCGAGGACTGCTTTGCGGTATTTGAAGTTCTTGAGAACCTTCTTACCCGACCACACCGTTGGCACACAGGGGCGGAAGGAGATGCCCTCCTCTTCGAGTGTGATTCCCATCAGCACACGATGTACTAAGTTGATGCTGCCTGCTATGCTCCACAGCATGCAGGGAGAGTTCATGGCAGTATGGTAGTCGCCAGTTTGGGCTACAAAGTTCTCTTGGTTGGTGGCAAAAAGAGCCGCCGGTCTGTATATGGCAGCTATGCTATGCTCCACTGCCTGTGAGTTGCCCACCGTGGCGGCCGCATCCATCCAATAGGCCTGAACAAAAGGCCAGATAGCGTTGTTGTGGTAAGGATAGATATTGGGTATTTGCGGTGAGATGCAGGGGGTGCCGAAGGGGGTCTGTCCGATGGTAGAAACCATGCGGCGGGCGCGAGCGGGTTCGGCAATGCCGAAAAGGATGCATAGGGCTTCGCCCAACGTCTCGCAACGGGGGGAAAGAATCAAATTGCCACGGCCATAGAGATACTGGCCGTAATAACCTTTCTCTTCAATCCATAGGTGGTTGTTGATGCCGTCCTTGATGCGGTCGGCCATCCGTGTGAAGTGTGCTGCCCCGTCATAGTCTCCACATAGTTGCGCCATGCGTGAGGCCAGTTGGTTGGCTCGGAAATAGAGGGCGTTGGTACCCAGGCACTCCGACATGGCGATGTCGGCAGGCTGCATCCAGCGAGGGTAGGTCTCTTCGCGCCAATCTAGAAACGACGATTCTCCTCTCGCCAGTCCGGTCACGGGGTCGTACACCACAGCCTCGTCTTGGCGCAAGGTGTTGCTCACTATCTCGTAGCACTTCTTCAGCCATTGCATGTCGCCAGTGGCAAGGTAGAGCTGCCAGCTGGCAATAGTCCAAACCACCCGGTCGGTCGATACAGGCCAAGAACCGCCCGTGCCGGTGTCTTGCACTATGCGGCCGTTGCGCACCTTCTTCATCAGGCTGGTGCGTGTCACATTGGGGTTCATATAAGCCAGTCCCAAGAGGGCGCTGTAGCTCACGTCGCGTGTCCATACGCCGCCCCACAACTTCCCCGTGCGCCACGTGCTGTCGGCCTCGATCAGGTTGTCCATCTCCTCAACGGCCATGTTGTATATGGTCACGCTGATGGGGATGTCGCAAGCGAATGTGGGGTATCGGCTCTGGGTCTTCTTCTGTAGCCAGCTGCGTTTCTCGAATGTGCTGGTGATGGCGTTGTCTGCCACAATACTGGCGTGCTCTTCAGCCTGCACCACCTTGCGTGGAAAGATAGTGAACGCCTCCGACTGATATATGGGTGCGTCCTGTCCCATAGCAGCAACAGCTGCCATGAGAAAAATTATAATCGATAGTTTCTTAGTCATGTTCAATGTGTTGTAAACATTAGTCGTCAACAATATTGTTTTGCAAAGATACATAAAAATAAGCAACCGACACGCCAAAAAAAGAAAAAATACCTACAAAAATGTCGCAAAGATGAAAAAAAAGTGTAACTTTGCATCATCAATACACCCCGTACCATTCACGCTACATAAAAAGAAACTACTATGGATAACAGAAGTTTAGAAGATAGGATTGCAGCCGTCCTTTGCGATGTGCTAGACTTCCCAGAGGAATATGTCGACTGTGTCCTTGGCATCAACAAGAAGACCCTTGAAGTGGAACTTGCCGACCCCAAAAAGCTCACGAAAGATTACGATGTCTTCTCCATCAACTCCTTTATGACAAACAATGAGGATGGAGATGTCGACCTCGACCTGTCTGAAATAAGCTATGTCGCCAGTCGCTTCGACCATGTCCAATAGGCTGGAATGACCGTCGAGTCACACCCCTTGCAACCCTTCCTGCCGCCCAACGCGCGGCTGTTGATGCTGGGCAGTTTCCCGCCACCGCGTGGGCGGTGGTGTATGGATTTCTTCTACCCCAACCGCACCAACCAGATGTGGGAGATATTCGGGCTAGTCTTCTTCGGCGACAGCCAGCACTTTGTCGACGGAAAGACCTTCCGCAAGGAGGAGATAATAAAGCTGCTCGAGGAGCAGGGCATTGCCATCTTCGACACCGCTTATCGTGTGCGCCGACTGCGCGACAACGCCTCCGACAAGTTTCTCGAAGTGGTCGAAAAGACCGATATCCCTGCCCTGCTGGAAAAGATCCCCCTCTGTACCGACATCGTCTGTACTGGCCAGAAATCAGCCGAAACCCTCTGCGAGGACTATGCCATACATCTGCCTCGCCCAGGCGAGAACGTCCCCATCACCATTAATACCGACGGGGCCTCCCCGTGCCAACGCCAATTGCGGTTATGGCGCATGCCCTCCTCCTCCCGCGCCTACCCCATGAAACTCGAAGAGAAGGCTCGACACTACCAAGTCGTACTCAAGCCTCGCCAAATATGAAGTGTCAATGTACATATCTGTTATCTCGTAAATCAATTAGCACATTCACACATTCTAGTTTATTATGGGAATAAGGATAAAAGTACTGCTGACAATCCTATTGCTGACCTTTAGTAGTGCCCTGTGGACGAGTACGGGCGACCGCGCGACCACGGAGTGCGTTTATCCCGCCCGTTGCCAAGTGAACGCCAACCTCAACGTGCGTAGCGGCCCATCCAAAAGATATTCCAAGATAGGACTTCTGCAAAAGTACGACAATATCACGGTGCAATCCATCACGGGTCCAAACTCCGATCTCTGGGGTGCCATCGACTATGGCGGGAAGCAGGGTTACGTGTCGATGCGCTATGTTACTTACATCGAGCCGCTCTGCGACCCAACCACCCAAGCACTCAGCCACCCAAAGAAAGCCTCAAAATTCTTCGCCGGAGTATGGCGGTTCCTCAAGTCTATTCTGTTGATCATAGCCATCATACTGGCTCTTTACCTGTCGAAATATATCATCGCATTCGCCATCTATGCCGGTATGTTCGCCGGAGGGGGCGCGTTGCTCTTTCTCATCTTTGGTGGCAGCGGTGCAACGGGAGCCATCGTTGGTTTGGTAGTTGCTGCTATAATAGGTGGTGTTTCGCATCCGTATGGATATAGACTTGCCCGACATAAACTTGGGTGGGATAATCAGGGTTATCTTCCTAGGTGCATACTACATCATCTCATTCCCCATATATTTCCTCAACCGACTGGAGCATTTCCTAGTGTCACCCTGGCGCTATTTCTTTAAAGAGAATTGGCCTTCAGACAAATCCAAACCTATCTGGCGAGTAGTAACAGAGGTCATCACCGTGGTAATGTATATCGCCACAACTCCGTTACGCTTGGCCAATGCAATAATATACAACATCTTTATCCACTGCATTACGGGTATCTACGACCTGCTCCTAGAGGTGCTGTCTCCTTCCGACTACAAGGAAGGTGCAAAAGGTTTCTGGAGGTGGCTATTCATGCTTCCCTTGCGTGTGCTCAAATACGCCATAGGGCATGTTTTCCTGCTTCTTTTGGAAAGCGCAATATGGACCATAATGGATATTTTCATTCCATCACGTACCTTCTACCATGGTACGAACCTCAATGCCGGCAACGCTATCACCAGCGACCCGCACCGCAACCACTATTTGCGAAACACATCGGAGTGGACTTCTGGTACTTTTCTGGCCAGTTCTGACAACAACTGTAGCTGGGCGGGTAAGGGAGTCTATTTCGCCATCCAGCGAAGACTCGCACTGGCTTATAGTGGCAATAACCGGTCAGGCATCGGTGGCGATGCTGTGATGATAGCCTGCCGTGTGTCTATGGGTCGCGTCATCACTTACACCCTCATGCCCGACTATGTATACAATCAGGCGGGAGGTGGCGGGAAACACGGCGAGATCAACAAGTTCGCTGACTCCCACGGCTACACCATGGGGGAATGGTACAACTCAGGAGTCTGGGAATATTGCTTATTCGACTGGCAGAACCGTTACAACCACCCGTGGCGCATCCGTCCCGTATACATGCTCAACCTCCGCACAGGCCGTGCTCAGCATGTTACTGGCGGCATGCAGCATTGGCTCTTCGACAAAGGTGTGCTGGAAAACCTCTTTAGAGGACTTCTATAAATTGAATAATATGGAGTTAAAAAGATTAAGGAAGTCCGGTGGACTTACGTTAAACAGATTAAGGAAGTCCAGTGGACTTACGTCTAAAATGGACAATACGTTTGTCTACAACATTAAATTGAATAATATGGAGTTAAAAAGGAAGTTAAAGTGGAAGTTAAAATGGACAATACGTTTGTCTACAACATTGTTGCAAAATGTATTGTCCTCTTTAACTTCCTTTTTTACTCCCCATTTTACTCCCCTTTTAACTTCCATTTTACTCCCAACTTTTGAATTAATAGAACCCATCTTAAATGTAAACAAAAACCATAAGTTTTTTTAGCCGTCTAAAACTTCCAACCTAGTCCAAGAGTGAGTTTCAGCGGTCGGACCCACATGTCGTCGCCATGATCGAAAGCCAAAAGGTCGGTGAGTGCCATCTGGATGGTAGCATCGACAAATAGTCCACAGGAAACCTCATAGCCCAACATCGCACCGAAACCGGAATGGCTGTCGGACATGGCCAAAGTCTCTTGTCCTGTGGTTACATCGACATCGATGACGTGGTGGTATGGGTTGAACGTCTCGTCGACCGTAATGAGTCGTCCCCATGTGATAAACTCAGTGTAAGTACCCACTCCCACGAATCCCCAGCCAGTGCGGGCATTGCCGAAACGCCAGCTTGCGTAGACGGGTATTTCCACGCTGGCCGCAACGAGCGGGCAGGCGGTGCCATCCATCGTCAAGGTGCTACGCTGAAAACCATAGAGGGTGTTGAAACGGATGAAGAACTGCCGCCCTATGTTAAAGTCGAGGAACATACCCCCTTCGGCACCTACAGATGGTGAAGCCATGATGTCGCGTGGAATACTATGCAACACTGGTTGCGAAAGGTTTGTATTTATCCGCACACCGAAGTTAACAACTTTGGACGTGTCGGATAGTTGTGCACACGCCAGCAATGGTGCTGTGGCAATAAGGATTGTGACGAATATCTTTTTCATGTTTTGAACTATTTCATATTGTTAAACGAAAACCGATTCTAATGCCCCCTAAGCCGTGCTTGCTAAGGCCCGAGGTATAGGTGAGGCGGCGCACATAGTCGATGCGGATGCAGCGAAGGATGTTCTCAATGCCAAAGCCCACCTCGATATAGGGAGTGGTGGTAAAGAGCGTGGTGCCGTCGGGCAGTGCATACAGTCCTTCGTGACCGAACCGAGGATTGTTCTTGGGCGACAGCGAGCCGTAGATGCCGCTAAAGGAGAGCACTTCGCGCAGTTTCAGCTTGTTGACCAACGGAATACGGTTCAATATCCACCCTTTGAGGTAGTAGGTGGCGTGGAGTGTCACCCATTGGTCGGCGACGAACTCCATCGGTCGCATCAGTGTGAAAGTGTTTGGCGAGAGATAAAGTGAGAGGTTGCTCTGCGGTGTGAAAAGCGACGGCAGCGGCGCTCGGTTCCATACCACACCCGTGTGCAGGCGGGTGTCGATATGTCCGAAACTGGAGAGCCAGAATCGTTTCTCGGCAATGATGTCGGTGCGCTGGTAGGTAAAGCGGTAGTCGGTGTGCCCTAATGTGTGGCGCAGACGGAAGACGGGTGCATCCTTGCTAAGGTTGAAGGGCGACTCCTGCCCTAGACGGTTGTTGTAGAGTGGTTCGCCAGGGGCGTAGCGCAGCTGCAGGCCCGCCTGCCAGTCGGCAAAGCGGCTCACCCCTGTGAGCGTGCCGTCGGCAGCTATGCGATGATATGCCAACGCCCCTGTAGGTTCGAAATCGGCATATTGCACCCAAGCGTCAAGACTGAGGCGGTTCTGCCATTCGTGCTCATAGCGCAATCCCACACGGCGTGCATACTGCATGGCCGTGGGCGGCAACGACGGCCAGCGCGACATGAGGATGTTGTCGCGGTCAAGCAAGTCGGTACTTTGTCCGGGGTTTTCGAGGTCGTAGGAGGTGCTGAGGTAGAGCGCATGTCGAAGAGACTCGTAAGGGTGGTACTCCTTGGGGCGGAAACTATAGATGGCGGTGGCGGAGTATTTCAGTCGCAGGTCGCGAGTGCCAAAGGCCAGATAGCCTTGCGTGAACCAATGGCTGCTAAGATTGGCGGTAGTCATGCCACCAAGGCGGAGACGCAGTCCTTCCACAGGGTTGAGGTTAATCATATTGTAAATAGGACCAATGTCGAAAAGGCTCTGCTTGCGATCGGGTGCAGTGGCCACATAACCCGAGCCGAATATCTCCACCGCCTTGATGGCAGTATTGAATTCAGGCACCCGCCTCAATTCGGTGACGAGACTGTCGATAACTGTCTCCTTGGCAGTCAAAGGAACAGGACGAAGCGTGTCGAATGAGGTGTGTTTTGGGGCTTCAATGCCATTTATTCCATTCAATGAGTACACAGCTTGATGAGCATACAGCTGCCTCCAGTTCTTAAAGATATAGAATCGTGCGTATGTGTGCATCTCCTTCGACTGCAGATGTCCTCCTTGCGTGGAGGAAAACGTCTCGTCGAGGCTTAGGTCGCTGACAAAGTTCATGTTGATTTGTGGAGGCACGCTGATGGAATAGCGTTTCAGAATGTGATTGTTGGCGGTAATATAAAGGTGACCTGTGAAACCGAAACTCTCACGGTTGACTGGCACGAACATCAGTTTCACACACTGTACTCCATCAACGGTCACAGTGTCTTCAATAAAATAATGATAATAGCTTACCGCCAATGTGGACGACAACGGACTGACAAAGCGGTTGAGCATCAGGTCTATCGAATTGTCGAAGATATTGATGCGGGTAAACATGGCATCAAGGTTGGCCGACAGACCCTCCCGCTCGAGTAGCTTGTCAATGCCTTTTGAGCGGCGGGCCAGCTCATGCTCGCCCTCGCTGAGTGCCTCGCGCAGACTTACTGTCAGTACTGGGGTTTGGTTGAATTGGTCGGTGTCGACATATTTTTGTAAGAAAGAGAATTTCTCCAACAGAGCGTTGCGCTCAAAGTCGAAATCAAAGCGGTCGAGAGCCAGAATGGTCTTCTCGTAAGTCAGCTGCGAAGTGTCGTGTTGAGGCCGCTGCTGATCCTTATGCGCAATCACGTCGTTCACCAAATCCACAGCAGGGTTGTTCTTGCGGCTATAGCGGTCTTTGTGGCGCGAGGCGCATATTCTTGGTGATACGGTTGGCGAGCAACGTGACAATACGCTTCTTGTAGCCGACAAAGCCGACCGAGAGGGTCACCAACCCCTGACTGTTCTCAACCTGGAAGCGACCCTCTGCGTCGACCATGGTCCCAATCTGCGAGCCCACAAACACCACTTGCGCAAACGCTATCGGCTCACCCGTCCGCACATCCACCACCACTCCCTCAGCTCCAGTGACAGGCGGTACCTGTTGCGCCCATGCGCACGGCGACAGCAATATAAGTGTTATCAGTAATAGAACCTGTTTTCTCCTCATGATTATGGGGAGGCACTTAGTTATTTATTTGCTGTATTTTGAATTACTTCATTCGATTCTGGCGGTGCAGTTCCTCCTCCTCACGGGCTATGCGGGCTTTGGCTTCCTCGAGGGTCTCACCTTCCCGCATGAGGAATTTCTTTACAAAGGCATCGCTGATGCGGGTGAAGCCTTCCACCACGCCGTCCTGAACTGCGGTATAACCGCTAACTACACCATTCTCGATGGTCTTGTATCCCTTGACCACGCCATCCTCAACCTTCTGATAGCCGCTTTTCACCGTGTCGGCTACACGTTGCATGTTGTTCTTTTCCATCTTTGATTCATTTTGTGCTCCTGCCACACTGCTCACGGCAGTGGCAGCGAGGAACAAGATTACTGTTTTGAATGAGCTTTTCATCTAATCGATTCTTGAAATCGTTTGCAAAAGTACACTATTTGACAATAATATCTCGTATCTATAGAAAAACACGACAACGAATATACCAATTTGAACAATTTGGCGTTATATAGTCATGGAAAACATCCATGAACAATTTGAGCAAACTGTATCGCTGTGCCATTACGGCGACGACATCTACCTGTTGGACGAGGGACAGCCGTTTGGCGAACTGATGCCTTTGGTGTCGGGTCGCGAAATCATGACGGACAAGATTGTCTTCCTGATGTGCCGCTCGGGGTTGCTGCACATTCGTCTCAACTACCATGAGATGTCTCTCTCTGCGGGACAAGTCTTCATCGCCCTGCCGGGCATGATTATCGACACACTCGGGGTGAGTCCCGACTTCCGCGCCACCACCATGCTCCTCTCCGAGCGGTTTACCGACAGCCTCAACCTCGGCAGCCCCTACCGCACACTGCTTTCTATCCATCGGCAACCTGTGGTCACGCTGATGGCTGGCATGGAGGATGCCATGCTCAACATTGTCGGCATGATACGAGGGCTGCTGACGCTGCCATCTCACCCCAACCTCGGCCGCGTGGTTCACCTCCTTTTCGAGTCGTGGTTCTTCGGCTTCGGCCCCTACCTGCACAACGCCGAGAGCCAACGCGTGGCCACCGCCGCCGAGCTGCATACCGAACAGTTCCTGCGCCTCGTGGAGCAGCACTTCCGCCAGCAGCACTCGCTCGACTGGTACGCCACCCAACTCAACGTCAGCACCAAGCGCCTCAGCATCTGCGTCAAGCAGACCTCGGGCCGCACCGCCACCGAGTGGATCGACCGCCACCGCCTGCACGAAGCTACGCGCCTGCTGCACCAGGGCCACCTCTCGGTCAAGGAGGTCGCCGTCGTCCTCGGCTTCCCCAACCAGTCGGCCTTCGGTACCTGGTTCAAACGCCAGACCGGCACCAGCCCCATCCACACGAAAGGCATTCAATGAAGCTGCCCGCACCAGCACATACTATGCTCTTGCTCCTTTCATTGGTGCAGCATTGTCATTCCTGCTGCTAGGTGAGTCGCTGACATCGCTCTTCCTCATTGCTACAACTATCATGGCGGTCGGATGCTGGTTGGCAGCCAAGAGCAATTGAAAATACTTTTTAACA
>JAEEGK010033110.1_pt1 | contig 10067 bp, 7 predicted proteins | sample 8958771 | NCBI WGS metagenome assembly JAEEGK01 (sample SAMN16246547, study PRJNA631951) | gut metagenome | biome: gut microbiome; feature: rumen; material: SC-attached | host: Bos | place: Iran: Karaj | collected 2018-10 | reverse complement strand
TCCCCCTCTACGAGTTTGTCAACCCCGCCCTCGAGCAGCAGCTTGTTCAAGTGGCCGACAGTTGTTTCCGCGAGTGGAACTATTTTCTTGAGTTGACCATCCTCCCGGAGAGCAGGCTCTATGGGGATATGCCCGACGTGGATCCTGAACAGGGCGCGCCATATAACGCCAAACTGAGAGATCTCCATCCAGACTATCACGATATAAAGGGTGACAGCATTTTCTTTTCCAAGGCCAAGGCTTGTGTCAAGGTGGGCAGGAGGCTCTGTGTCATCAATAATCCGTCGCCCGAATTTTTCCGCAAGACGGGTCGCCGCTACACCGAACGGCACTCCAATAGTGAGTCGGTTTGCATTTGTGCCGAGGATGAACGCTATCTGATGCTGGGAGCAGACGGGACAGTGCAACGTGTCTATCCATTCAATGCCTTCGTCCCCTGGGGACCGATAGACAGCATTGTAGTCGAATATCCCACCGAGAAACCGGAGTTCCCTGACGGTAAGGAGGCTCTGGCCCGCTGGATTGCCGGGCATATTATGTGGCCCGACGACGCCAAGGTCACCTTGGCCTGTTTCACCATTGAAATTGATGGTCGTGTAACCGATGTCAAGGCCCCTCCGTCTGTGCGGGATGCCAAGGAGCGTGCTTTCATCGAATCGCTCCGCCCCCTGTTGCCCTCCATGCCCCGATGGAAACCCGGCAAGATGTATGGCAAAACCTTCCGCACCCGTAGCCTCACCAGGCTCCGCCGCCCGGAATAGGGACGGATTGCATTTTCGTAATCCCCAGCTGCTATGGGCAGTGTGAACTCCTCGTTGAAGTATGATACCAGAGCAATCTTGTTATCTTCTGCGAACCCTACCACTCACGTTTCATTGATTTGTCCGTCGCGGACGGTAGAAGTTGCTTTTGCACGTTTGACGATGGGGATAACATGGCCTGACATAGGGCTTTAAACGACAGTTCGACGATGGTTCAACGATAGTATAACGATGCAATATCGTTGAACTATCGTTGAACAAAGGTTGAAGTGTCGTTGTGATGTAACCGCGTCTAACGCCCAATCCCCTCAACGACAAGGTTGTCCGTATTGCTGATATGATATGCAAAAAAGCACCGCGGTGGCGGTGCTGGTGGTGATTTTTGTACCTCCTGGGGGAATCGAACCCTCATCTAAGGTTTAGGAAACCTCTATTCTATCCGTTGAACTAAGGAGGCATGCAAACTTAAAGTTTGCGTTTAATCTCAATTACTTCGTAGGCTTCGACGATGTCGCCGACCTTGATGTCGTTGTAGTTTTCGATGTTCAAGCCGCAGTCTTGACCGCTGACCACCTCCTTGACGTCGTCTTTGAAGCGTTTGAGAGAGGCGAGCTTGCCGGTGTAGACCACGATGCCGTCGCGGATGATGCGGACGTTGCTCTGGCGGTTGATTTTGCCGTCGAGGCACATACAACCGGCGATGGTGCCGACCTTCGAAATCTTGAAGGTCTCGCGAATCTCGAGGTTGGCGACAATCTTCTCCTGCGTCTCGGGGGCGAGCATGCCCTCGATGGCGTCCTTGAGTTCGTTGATGGCGTCGTAGATGATGCTGTAGAGGCGGATGTCGATGTGCTCGGTTTCGGCCATCTTGCGGGCACCCACGCTGGGGCGCACCTGGAAGCCGATGATGATGGCGTCGGATGCCATGGCCAGCGTGACGTCGTTCTCCGAAATCTGGCCCACGCCCTTGTGGATGACGTTGACCTGCACTTCCTCGTTGCTGAGTTTGAGCAGCGAGTCGCTGAGGGCTTCGACGGAACCGTCGACGTCTCCTTTGACGATGATGTTGAGCTCTTTGAAGTTGCCGAGGGCGCGGCGGCGGCCAATCTCCTCGAGGGTGAGGTGGGTCTGGGTGCGGATACCTTGCTCGCGCTGCAGCTGGGTACGCTTGGCGGCGATGTCTTTGGCCTCCTTCTCGTTTTCCATGATGTTGAAGGTGTCGCCAGCCTGGCAGGCACCGGTGAGACCGAGGAGCAGCACGGGCTGCGAGGGACCGGCTGACATGACCTCTTGGTTGCGCTCGTTGTACATGGCGCGGACACGTCCTGCAACGGCACCGGCCACGATGGGGTCGCCCTTGCGCATGGTGCCTTCCTGAACGAGCAGTTTGGCTACATAGCCGCGGCCTTTGTCGAGGGCGCTTTCGATGACGACGCCTTTGGCGCGTTTGTTGGGGTTGCCTTTGAGCTCCATGATGTCGGCCTGGAGGATGACTTTCTCGAGCAGTTCCTCGACACCGATACCTTTCTTGGCGCTGATGTCCTGGCTCTGGTATTTACCGCCCCATTCCTCGACGAGAAGGTTCATGTTGGCCAGCTCGGTCTTGATGCGGTCGGGGTCGGCGCCGGGTTTGTCGATTTTGTTGATGGCGAAGACGATAGGCACACCGGCCGATTGGGCATGGTTGATGGCCTCGATGGTCTGCGGCATGATTTTGTCGTCGGCGGCGATGACGATGATGGCGATATCGGTCATCTTGGCACCGCGGGCACGCATGGCAGTGAAGGCTTCGTGGCCGGGGGTGTCGAGGAAGGTGATCTTGCGGCCGTCGGCGGTCTGCACCTCGTAGGCACCGATGTGCTGGGTGATGCCGCCTGCTTCGCCGGCGATGACGTTGGTCTTTCGGATATAGTCGAGCAACGAGGTCTTACCGTGGTCGACGTGACCCATGACGGTGATGATGGGGTTGCGTGGCACGAGGTCCTCGGGACGGTCTTCTTCCTCAATCTTGTGGATGGTGTTGACCACATCCTCGGAAGCGAAATTGACCTCAAAGCCAAATTCGTCGGCGATGAGTTTGATGGTCTCGGCGTCGAGACGCTGGTTGATGCTGACGAAAATGCCGACACTCATGCAGGTGGCGATAATCTTGGTTACCGGCACGTTCATCATCGTGGCCAACTCATTGGCGGTGACAAACTCGGTAACCTGCAGCACATTCTGTTGCTCCATCTCATGCATCATCTCCTCCTCCATCATGGCGTGCACCTTCTGGCGTTTCTCACGGTTGTGCTTGGAGGTCTTCGATTTGCCGAGGGGCGAGAGGCGGGCGAGGGTGTCGCGTATTTGCTTCTCGATTTCGTTGTCGTCGATTTCGACGGTTTTCTTTTCCTCTTTCTTTTTCTTTTTCTTGCCACCGGCGGCTTGTTGCTGCATGGCGGCGTTTTTCTGGCTTTCCTTCTTTGCTTTCTCTTTCTCTTTGCTTTCTTTCTTGGCAACTTCGGCACCAATCTTTTCACTTCCTGTGCGCTGACGGCCTCTTTTTTCTGGTGTTTACGTTTGCGCTTGCTGCCGGGGGTGTCGGCGCCGTCCTTGGAGAATTGGCTGAGATCAATCTTGTCGAGGACTTTGGGGCCTTCGAGTTTTGTGTATTGGGTCTCGATGAATTCAGGTTCGGCCTTGGGCGCAGGAGTGGGTTCGGGCTCTTCTACGACTATGGACTCGGGTTTGGGTGCCTCGGGCTTGGCAGCCTTGGGTTTGGCAGCAGCGGCAGGCGATACGGCAGGCTCCTTTTTCTCGCCTTTTTTCTTTTTCTTCTTGTCGGGACGCATGCGTTGGTTGAGCGATGCGAGATCCACGGTGCCTACCACCTTGAAGGGACTGCTGCTGTCGGTGGTTTCGTTTTCGGTCTCCTCGATGGACTCTTCTTCAGGCTGCTGGAGTACTTCGGGCTCTTCGACAGGCTCTTCCTCAGGCTCTGGCGTAGGCTCTGGCTCGGGTTCAGGCTCGGGTTCAGGCTCGGGTTTCGGTTCCGGCTTGGGCTTGGATTCGGACTGGCTCTTGGTGGGGGTGTAATTCTTGATGATTACCTCCTCGTTTTCGGGTTCGGGCTCTTCCTTGGGGGCAAGTTCCACCACACGGTTGCTATTGTTGACAACCAGTTCAATCTTGTCGGCCTCATCCTTCACTTTGCGTTCGCTCTGGAAAGCCGTGGCCAGCAGTTCATACTGCTCCTCGCTAATCTTCGTGTTGGGGTTGGTGTCCACCTGATGCCCCTTCTTGGCGAGATAGTCGACGAGGGTTTGGATGCCCACGTTGAAGTCTGTCGCCACTTTTTTCAGTCTGAAACTTGCCATAATTCTTCGAGTCCTTTCTTTATTATTTGAAAATGATAATTGAAAATTGAAATTGTTTGGATTTCAATTATTCAAACTCAGCTTTGAGCACTTCGAGCACGTGGTCGATGGTCTCTTCCTCAAGGTCGGTGCGGGTAATGAGCTCCTGCTTGGGCAGTGCCAGTACGCTCTTGGCGGTGTCGCAACCAATCTTGATAAGTTCGTCGATAATCCACTGGTCGATTTCGTCGTTGAATTCCACCAGTGCCACATCGTCGTAGTCTTCGTCGGTGTCGCGGTAGACTTCGATTTCGTAGCCCACGAGTTTGGAGGCTAGCTTGATGTTATAGCCACCCTTGCCGATGGCCAGGCTCACCTGGTCGGGCTGCATGAAGACCTCGGCGGTTTTGGCTTCTTCGTTGATCTTGATGTTGCTGACTTTGGCAGGCGAGAGGGCTCGCTGAATCATCACGTCGACACGCGGTGTGTAGTTGATGACGTCGATGTTCTCGTTGCGCAATTCGCGCACGATGCCATGAATGCGGCCGCCCTTGACACCTACGCAACTTCCCACGGGGTCGATGCGGTCGTCGTAGCTCTCCACTGCCACTTTGGCGCGCTCGCCAGGTTGGCGGACGATGTTGCGGATGGTGATGAGACCGTCATAGATTTCGGGCACTTCGGCTTCGAGCAGTCGCTCCAGGAAGATGGGACTGGTGCGCGAGAGGACGATGATGGGGTTGTTGTTCTTCATCTCCACTTTCAGAACTACGGCACGCACGGTATCGCCCTTGCGGAAGTGGTCGGCCGGAATTTGCTCGCTTTTGGGCAGCACGAGCTCGATTTTCTCATCGTCGAGGATGAGTACTTCTTTGTTCCACGGTTGATAGACCTCGCCCACGATGATTTCGCCCACTTTCTCCTTGTATTTTTGGAAGATGAGGCTCTTCTCATAGTCCTGGATTTTGCTCACGAGGTTCTGGCGGATGGAGAGGATTTCGCGGCGGCCGAACTCGGTCATCAGGATGGGCTCGGAGCACTCTTCGCCGACCTCGAAGTCCGACTCGATTTTCTGGGCGTCGCTCAGTGCAATCTCGCGGCTGGAGTCCTGCACCTCGCCGTCCTCCACAATCATTCGGTTGCGGAAAATCTCAAGGTCTCCCTTGTCGATGTTGACGATGATGTCGAAGTTGTCCTCCGAACCATAGCGCTTGGCCAAGGCCGTGCGGAAGACCTCCTCGAGGATGCGCATCAAAGTCTCGCGGTCGATGTTCTTAAATTCCTTGAATTCCTGAAAGGAACCACTCAAGTCTAACGTCTTCATTTTTTATAATGTTGTTTCTTTTCTTTCTTTGAACGCCGGCATATTTGCCGACGGAGGGTTAAAATTTAATTGCCACGCGGGCACTCTTGATATCGCGATAGGCGAAGCGCAGGGTTTCGGGAGCCTGTTTCTTGGTGCCCGGGGTGCGGATGACGATGCCTTCGTCCGAGGCATCCTCAAGGGTGCCCTCAGCGCGTTCGCCGTCAATGGTCACCACCTCCAGGTCGCGGCCTATGTTTTTGCGATACTGCCGTGTGAGTTTTAGCGGCATATCGGCACCGGCGGAACCTACGTTAAGTTCGAAATCTTCCTCGTCGCGGTCTAGCTGGCTCTCGATGGCGCGGCTCAACTCGATGCAGTCGTCGATATTGACGCCGTTGTCGCCGTCGATGTCGACAAAAATGCGGTTGTCGGGCGTAATTTTCAGGTTCACGAGGAACTTATCACTACCCTCCAAAGCATTGTTAACCAGTTCTAATATCTTGATTTTCTCTATCATATCAATAAAAAGAGAGGTTCTCGACCTCTCTCATTCCGCTGCAAAGATACGAACTTTTTCGGAATTGGCAAAAATAATTTTATTTTTATTTTATTTGGAGTATTCAATATAATATTGTATATTTGCAGTTTCAAATATTGATTTATTAATTATTAAAAAATTAACAATAAGATGATTACAAAACTTGACGACCTGCTGGAGCTGGTCAAATCGAAAGGTAAAAAGAGATTGGCTGTTGCCTATGCTAACGATTCCCACACCATTGGTGCTGTGAGCGCTGCTATCGACCGCGGTATTGTCGAGGCTACCCTCGTGGGTGACATCGAGACCATGAAAAAAGTCTGCGCCGAAGAAGGTATCGACCCCAACAAGTTCGAAATGATTCAGGAGGCTAACGACAACAAGGCTGGTGCCAAAGCCGTGGCCCTGATTAACGAAGGTAAAGCTGACTTCCTGATGAAAGGCCTGCTCTCGACCGACAAGTATATGCGTGCCATCCTCAACAAGGAGTGCGGCCTCATGCCCGGCAAGAAGAACGACATGCTGACCCACATGGCTGTCATGGAGGTGCCCGCCTACCACAAGCTTCTCATCTGCAGTGATATGGCTATTATCCCCGCTCCCGACTTTAAGCAGAAGACCGCTATCATGAACTTCGAGATCAGCGTGGCCAAGAGCCTTGAGAACCCGAAACCCAAAGTGGCTGTTCTCGCCGCCACCGAGCAGGTCTCCATCGGCATGCCCGCTTGCGCCGAAGCCGCATGGCTTGGTATGCAGAGCCAGCGTGGCCAGATCCCCGGTGCCATCGTCGACGGTCCTCTGAGCCTCGACTGCGCCATCGACAAGGAGAGCGCCCAGACCAAGAAACTCACCAGCGAGGTCGCCGGTGACGCCGACTGCCTGCTGTTCCCCAACATCGAGTCTGGCAACATCTTCTACAAGGCTTGCACCAAGTTCGCCCACGCTGAGCTGGCTTGCATGGTCATGGGTGCCCGCGTTCCCTGCGTCCTTACCAGCCGTGGCGACAGCATGAACACCAAGCTCTACAGCATCGCTCTCGCTGCCCTGCAGTGCAAATAATTTAAGTTGAAAACAGAAAGTGGAAAGTGGAAAGTCATGCTGTCGTGTCAGCAAGTTTTCCACTTTCCACTTTCATCTTTCCTCCCCGAACAATGGACCAATATTTTGAAGGACTGGACAATATCGCCATCACGGTGTGCGACCCCGAGGGTAACATCCTCGACATGAACCAGCATAGTGCCGACGTCAACAGCCATGGCAAGAAAATCGTCGGTTACAATCTTATGAACTGCCACCCCGAACCAGCTAAAACCAAGCTCAAGGGTCTCTTGGAACACCAGCAACTCAACGCCTACACCATTGAAAAGACGATGGCCGACGGCTCGAAGGTGAAGAAACTCATCTATCAGACTCCCTGGTACAAGGAAGATGGCTCCTTTGGCGGCCTTATCGAGTATTCGATAGAAATCCCCTTCGAGATGCCGCACTTTGTCCGTCAACCGAAACAATAAATTTAGTGAACGGCGAATTTGATGAATTGATTTTTGTTGAATTCGCCGTTAAAAAAACATTATGAAACGACTGATTGTATTGATGCTGCTGTTTCTACCCGCGATGGTGGTGGCTCAGCAGGGGACTGTGAAGGGACGTGTGGTTGATGCACGCACTGGAGAGAACATTGAATATGCCACCGTGGCGTTGCTCAAGGTCTCGGATTCGACATTGGTGAACGGCACGGTGAGCGAAAGCAACGGCAGCTTCGTGCTGACGGCCCCCTATGGGCGCTATGTCTTGCGCATCACCTTCATCGGCTACGACACCTGGTACTACAAAGACCCCGTGACCCTTGGCGACAAGCATCGCGAAGTGAAGGTGGGAAAGGTGCAGCTCAAGATGACTGGCACCATGATGGAAGCTGTGGAAGTGACGGCCGAGCGCTCGATGGTGGAATACCAACTGGACAAGCGCGTGGTGAATGTGGACAAGAACATCGTGGCCGGTGGCGGCACTGCTACCGACGTGCTCGAACAGGTGCCCAGTGTGGCCGTGGACAATGACGGCAATGTTACATTGCGCGGTTCTTCCAATGTGAAGGTGCTCGTCAACGGTCGCCCTTCCGAATTGCTCTCTTCCGATTTGGCGTCGCTCCTCGAGCAAATTCCTGCCTCGACGGTGGAGAACGTCGAGGTCATCACCAACCCCTCGGCTAAGTACGACCCCGAGGGTATGAGCGGCATTATCAATATCAAGCTCAAGGACAAAACCGCTGGTGCGCTGGGTTTGAACGGTGTGGTGAATGTCAACGTCGGAGCACCGCTGCCCTTCATGGTGCCCGACTCGCTGCCGCGCTTCATCCCCACGGCCATGAGCAACATCAGCCTCAACTACACCACCGAGAAGTACAACCTCTTCTTCAATGTCGACGGCGGCCTGCGTCAGCGCGGCAACCATTCCAACTCCGACATCGAGTATATCAACCTCGACGGCACCACGCGCTCCCACTATGACATCGATCAGTACAGCCTCAACCCCAACTATATGGGCAGTTTCAAGATTGGCGGCGAGTACTATTTCGACGATCACAACAGCCTGTTACTTTCCTATCAGCTGCGCGGCGGCAATCGTCAGCGTCACAGCGATATCTACGCCCGCGACGTCTACTTCCACAACGACTCGCTGCACTACGACCAGACCACCGGCAGCGACAATGTCAACATGAACAACTCGTTCAACCTCCTTTATACGAAGAAGTTCGACCGAAAGGACGAGGAATTGACCTTCGATGCCACTTTCAGCACCCGCAAGGTGACGGGTGAGGGCGACCAGGAACAGAAATACCGCGATGCTTCCGCCCACGCCGACCACTATTATCTCCGCGAAAGCGAGACAGAGAATCACCACCAGGCACTGAACCTCAAAATGAATTGGCTGCGTCCGTTCGACAACGGCTGGTGTCTGGAGACGGGCTATGAGGGCCGCATGGACTGGCCTAACCAAAAGGCCGACTATTACCGCACCACCACGACTACCACGCATGTCTACGACGCCACCTCGTCGACCCATTTCGACTACAATCAGCAGGTGCATGGCATCTATGGCACCCTGGGAGGTAACCTCACGGAGAACCTCTCGATGCAGGCAGGCTTGCGAGGCGAGTACTCTTCCATCTATGGCAAGGACCTAAACCATCCTGCCACCGAAGCCATCGACAAGACCTACTGGCAGCTTTATCCCACGCTGCATCTGTCATATAAGTTCAGCGACATGCAAAGCATGCAGGTGAGCTACAGCCGTCGTGTGCATCGCCCCCATTTTTGGGACCTCAACCCCTACATGGATGTCCGCGAGGGCGACCAAATCAGTTTCGGCAACCCCAACCTCGACCCCGAATACACCAACGCTTTCGAGTTCTCCTACAACCTCGGCATCGACAAGGTCAATATCTTCACCTCGCTCTACTATCGCCAGACCGACAACATGATTACCCGCTATGGATTCATGTGGAATGCCGACAGCGCAGCACGCTACGCCTGGTGGGAGCCATACAACAGCCAATACGATGGCTTCCGAGCCTCTACCGCCTTCAACCTCAGCACCGGCTATAACTATGGCATGGAGTTTATCGTCGACTATCAGATTTTCCAATGGTGGAAGATTAATGTCAGCGTGAATCTCTATCAGAACCATATCGAGGGTACTGAGTTGCTCAACAACAAGGACAAATCGTCGTTCCAAGCCAGTGGCAAGTTCAGTTCCTACATGAATCTTCCCAACGATTGGACTATCCAACTCAGTGGACAGTATTGGGCGCCGTGGCTCGACCTGCAGACCGAGATGGACGCCAACTACTGGGTCGACCTCGCAGTGAAAAAAGACATCTTCAATAGGCGTGGCACTGTCAACCTGCGCATCTCCGACGTTCTCTGTACCGGCGGCTGGGGCCATCGCACCTACGATAACCAGATGAACCGCGTGGTCAAGGCCAAGCGTCTCTCACCCACCATCACCCTCGGCTTCAGCTGGAAAATCAACAACGGCCTCAAACAGAAACCCCAGCAACAGGAGGAAGAAGGCGGCGACGAAAGCACAATCTATTGATACTTAATTTGCCCACGTCGCAGAAAAGT